>Ga0206682_10000336_pt1 | contig 51207 bp, 43 predicted proteins | sample M240m12015metaG_FD_155444 | JGI IMG/M metagenome (GOLD analysis project Ga0206682, IMG submission 155444) | Ammonia-oxidizing marine archaeal communities from Monterey Bay, California, United States - M2 40m 12015 | ecosystem: Environmental > Aquatic > Marine > Intertidal zone | place: USA... | reverse complement strand
CGGCTTCGGCTTCGGCTTCGGCTTCGGCTTCGGCTTCGGCTTCGGCTTCGGCTTCGGCTTCGGCTTCGGCGACCACCCTTGTGCGTTTCGCAATTACTACCACCCCTTCGACTTCGGTGACCACCCTTGTGCGTTTCGCAATTACTACCACCCCTTCGACTTCGGTGACCACGACCTTTACGGGTCCTACGTCCACCAGCGAGAGCACAACTTTTCGTATGTCCAGCCATTTTACTCTATCATGAGAGTTTATATTCCATAGGATATTTCTTGTGCGACTCCCGAGCAAGGGCACATATCGAACGCGTCCTTATCTCTCTCCGAGGGAGGACAGGACTGAAGTCCATACTGTTATCGCGGTCAAACGTATAACATGCGGTAGGTGCATTCCTCTTCCGAAGAGTCATCCCTTTATGCATTGTCTCTCGGCCTGATAACCACTCCATGTTTAGAAGCACGAAGGTTCTATACAAATACTCATAGGCCTTATCATACATATCAGCGACTACCGGTCTGCCAAACGAGTGGGGGACATAGGATGCTGCTCCCGAACTCTTTTCAACCACAACGTTCATGTTGCTACATGCTCCATTAATGTAGAGACCTGGTCCAAGTATCCTTATTATTGTCCTAAAAGACACAGGAATCTCTGTTCTGTTCGCCTCCAGAATCACGGATCTCAGCTCGCCCATCCGGTCCATGCATCTGTACAGATTCAAGTGGTCTATACCACTACTCATAGCCTGCGAGAATGTCTTATCATTACTGATCTCCACTACTCCAAATCCTCCACCGGAGAGAGGGTCACCAAAAAACTCAAACGTTTTATCAGGACCTACCACATTCTCAGGAACCACAGAAGGAAGCGTCGGGCGTAGCTTGTCTCCAACATAAACATGATCGCACTGCTGAAGAACTTCTCTCGGCCTCAGGAAAAACCATCGCTTCAAAGCATCCCCAGACCAGTTAATAAAGCTATCATCCTCTTCTTCATCTACTTCTTCACATAGAAGACCCCATGCACCAGCGGGTGTTAGAGAGAGGGAGAAACAACCCGGGGGCATAGGGAGAGACGAACACCCTTCAAGTGTGAGATATGAGTTCTCATCCAATGATGGGGATTCACGGTACGTAACTTCATGGGATGAGTGTCCCATGATGCAATATACTGGAAGCCGTAGGGCTGCGATCCTGTCCGTATGGGATTGTCCTGTTGTTTCCACAGATGCTGGGTAAACAACAGATCCTATTGTCGTGGGCATTCCTTGGGACCGAGTTCGCATAGATGCAATTACTATTCCCCTGCTTCCAAATTGATTCTCTTCCATCTCTGATTCGCCTAAACATCAGAGATGGAAGAAAAACAATGCCAAGTTTGCTGCAGCAACATAACAAAGTCAAGGCCAGAGGTAGAGTGCCCCTGCGATGACTGTCACTATACATGCTGCCAGGGCTGTACAAGGCGGTACTTGCTAGACCGGGCTGAGACAGCCCATTGTATGGCGTGCAGCAAAGAATACCAACGTGAGTTTGCGGTCCGGGCCCTCGGTCGGAACTGGTACAACACCAAGTACCGGCAGGACCGGCGTCGACGACTCCTCGAGCGTGAGATTGCATTGCTCCCCGAAGCAGCAGCCCATGTTCCAGCTGTTCAAGCAAAGAACATAGCCGTAGAGGAAGAATCCAAAGCCGCTGCCGCCGTAAAGGCGGCAAGGATAGTCCTGTTGCAAGCCCGCGAAGCACACGGCACAGCAGTCCGTGCCAGGGCATCTGCACTCAATATCCTCCCGACGTCCACTGAGAAGTTCAAGCACCCTTGTCCAGCCGAAGGGTGCAAGGGGTTCGTATCCAGTCAATGGAAGTGTAGTGTCTGCAATCTGTGGTCATGTTCTAAGTGTCGCGAGGTCATTGGACCTGATAAGGACGCACCGCATACCTGCGATCCTGATGCTGTTGCCTCCGTAGAGGAAATCAAAAAGACAACTCGACCTTGTCCTGACTGCAAAACACCTGTAGAACATCGTGGTGGTTGTTCTCAAATGTTCTGTACTCAGTGCGGATGCTGGTTCAACTACAACACTGGGGAGCGGGAGAAGGGTACCTTTAGACACAACCCGCACTACTTTGCAATGCTCGATGCCGGAACACTCCCAGCGAATCATGCGGCCGAAGGTGGCAACTGTGTCATCGATGCATTTGGGATGCATCGCTGGAGGAACATCACACGTTACCTTGATCGCCTTCTGCTATGGCGAACACGGCACATTCGCGAAACACTCCGGACTGCTGCACCTGGTAACGCCCAGGAAATCGTAGAAGAATCCTTAGGGGACCAGGGTGCATCCCGCCTCTATGATCTTGCACGGTACGCTCGCAAGTATGAGGGCAATGGAGCTATCGCTGAAAAGCTCACTGTCACGCGGAGCTATACCCGCCTGCACCGACTCATGGGTCTTGGGGGGTATATTGATGAAACGGTCGAGAAGCTTCGGCGGGCGTTCATAACGAGTGATTCCACGAAGCAGCAGGCAACCGAAGAGAGAGTTGAGTTCATGCTCGGAAACATTCCCGAAGATAAGCTGGCTGCTCTTGCCTGGAAGAGGCAGACGGCCAGCGACTTGGCACACGAACAGCATGACATACTTGTAGCCGTGAGTGACGTGGTCAAAGGTAGCCTAACCCAGATAGACACTGATCTCAGAACTCATGCAGATAACCACGCCGGACCGAGCCCAGGCCTAGGCGGTGCAACCGGCACCGAATTCCAGCAGACCTGCGATCAAACTATAGAGAAAATAATCGCCCAGCTGCGAATGATTCAAGCCGCCTTTGACTATGCGAACGGTTGTCTTGACTCCGTAAAGATGTGCTACTCACGTGCCACCTACAGTTTCAACCCCTATACTGCAGTTCTGGTATTCCAGAAAGCGGCGATGGGTCCCACGGAAGCTCTCGCGTAGACTACGAGCAAGATGCGTACCCAACCAGGCCTTAGGCAAACTAGTGAAACCAGTGCCCCTCTTTAGATGACAGTTGCCATCGAAACAGAGTCGTTCCAGTGTCTCTACAATATTTTTGTCTAGGTCTTCCCGATCGATCCGGTACCGACCCGCGTACATGACACGATCAAACTTCCGCTCTCCATAAACCAGTAACTTCGCCTCGAGTGGCTTGTTAATGCAAAGACCAAGTCCCTCGATTCGTCCATTTGGGCTGGTACCCATACCCTCATTATTCATCTCTATCACGATCATCACTCCACCCTGCGGTACGCTTGGTGGGGGTCGCCGGGGCACCCCATAGAGACACCCACGCTTACCCCTCGTCTCCCTCCAGCGACAGTTCGTTGCCCATGTCTCATTTGTAAATCGTGTCGTGACCACATACACTTCATTCTTTCCGTAGCGAAACATTTGTATACAGCTTTCCAAAACCCCCAACAATATCAATTTATCGTGTTCTCTCGTATTCTCGAAAAGATACTTTACGTATGTACTCTGCCAAAGCCTCTGACAGCCCAAGAAAGGCAATCAGTGACTCATCATCGATCTGGGGTCCCAGTACATCTACAGGATCAAACACGAATGAAAATACCTCTCTCTCCAGGTACCGCATGCGGTACCTGAATGCATCGAACAGGCAGCGAACAGTCTTCGTCTCAAAGAAGGTCTGTAGCTGCGATAAGTTGCCATGGTCATCACACGATATCACATAGTTATCTCGCGTGGAAATACCATACTGTCCTTCGGTATCCAGATAGGGCAAACCATGCATTTTGTGTGCAAGGACAAGTTTAGGCTTGCCACTCCATACAAGCTCTATATTGCTCTGCTCTACTATGATGTGTGGCGTTAACCCATGAAGGTGTACAGTCCGGATATTGTTGTAAGATCCTTCTGGAGAGATAATTGCCGCTTTCGGCAATGTGTTTGTTTTGTAGACATGTAACCCCCCATGCTTCTCTCGGGCCACCGTAAATGCCTTCACCAGTTCAGGTAAGCAGAGTGGTAGTACGTCTTGTTCTATACAAGGGTAAGAGACAAAGCCCTTTTCAATATCACAGTATATCTCCGTGGTTGACTCGCAGGGAGCCTTCTGCACAATAACGATGCTTACTGGCGTCTGAGCATAACCTCTGAAGAGCTGATTTGCATGGCTAGCCGAAAAACATCTTATCCCAACAACTCTATTCCGTAGCAGGAGAGAATGTGTCTTCGCTTTATCATGCCGCATCCATAGACAAGGTACTACAAAAGCAAGATATCCGCCTTCATTCAGAAGGTCAAGACCTTTCTCTACGAATTTGGTCCACATCGTTATCCCATCATTCTTCTTATCCACACCACCCAAAGTAGGGACCTTCTTTATTCCACTAACAACATAGGGTGGATTCCCAACAATGACATCATATGACCCCTCGTGGGCTAAGAAATCCTGTCCGTGGACGTTAGAATACATCTTGCTCAGCCTCAGAACATGGTCGGGGTTCACTTCGCAGAGATGGACATCCCGTTCTCTCTCAACACCAAGACGTTGCAGAGCTCGTTCGGCGAAGTACCCATACCCAGCACCAGCATCCATCCACTTTGTCCCATCCCGGTAACTATCATTCGGGATCATGTCCAGAACCATGTCCACCAGTGCATAAGGTGTAGTAACTTCACCATATGTTTTCTTGTTAACTGGGGAGACATCAAATGTTTGCTCCATTACTGTTGGTAGATGTTTCTTCCACTGGTGTCTACACGCACTGCTGTTTTGGTGCATCGAATACCGCATTCAATACTGTTGTCTGCACGAGTGGGTACAAGACTCTCGGCTCTACTGCCCCAAGTCGTGGGACAGTGTAATAACCGTCGACTTCGAAGAGCTGCGATACTGTTACGAGCGGATGACCATCTACAACCCCCACCACAAACCCGTGTTCATCATTCGTCCTAACGAGACCCAATCCATCAGGCAACACTAAGATAAATTCAGAGATGTCATATTCACTCAAAACACCTATATGATACGTATCCTGGGAAAAAGGCTGAAGGAGCACGACTACCGTGTACTGTCTTTCGAGAGCTCTTGAAATAACAATGAGGGTGGATACCGCATCTACAGCATGTTTCATCTCTATAGACAAGACACCATTGCTCTAACTAAAATGGTCCCATTAGGAATTAATATTGGCAAACTGTAGTAATTGGACTGCATTCCAAAAAAGAATACAACTTATTTTGTTCTATTTGAAGCTGGTCCGTCTCCTCCCTCCTGCGATATCCTCTTTACGGCATTAATAGCCGAGTCCTCCTGCGAACAGATCTGGAACACCTCCGCTGGCGTTTTCTTCTTGTCCATCTTCTCTTCGTGCCCAGGCATATCGTCCCAAAACCGCTCTGATAGGTCGAAGAACATCCCTACAATTCTCTTGCTCGATGCACATGATGCCTTGCCAAAACGTATGATGGTATCAATCCGTCCAGGGCGGGTTATTGCATCGTCAAGCCGCTCTGGATGATTGGCACTCATTATAATGATCTGCCCAGTTCTCTCGGGTACACCATCAAGGATATTCAATAGTTTTGACAAATTCATAGGTGTCTTCCCAGCAGCACTTGCAACGGGCTCGCTCGCAAACGGGTCCTTATTTCGCAGAAGGCCCGCTAGTTCTTTGACCTCCTTCGAAGCCGTAGACCCTGTCGAGGACTTGAGTACAACAGATTCAGCCCCTTTGCTTCTGTATTCCTCTGCATAGAGCAAGTCTGTCTGGCGATCAATATCAGGAAATACATAGATTCGTTTGTCGTAAGGCACTGCCCGTCCAGCAATCTCTCGAGAGAAAAACAACCGGTCCGCTTCCTGCTGGGATTGGATCCTGCTGATATCAACAACGATCATATGTCTGTTCAAATGTTTGCAAACTGCCTTCTCGAAAGTAGTCTTCCCACAACCAGGCTCTCCATGCGTGCATACACCAAATGTCCATGGTTTCCCCTTATCTTCGTACCATTTACGGTTTTTTACGAAAAAGTTCATTTGTCGCAGGAGTCCCTCCTTGTCATCAAAAAACATAGTATCCAGACTGCATGTGGTGTCAAAAGGATACGTCTTAAAGACAAGATTAAACTGAGAATCGACCCCTTCATATACAAATACATGCAACCTCTCGTGGCACTTGTCCTGCAATCTGGATACATATTCAGCATGGACATCATCCACAAATACTTGCAGCTTGCGGATATCCATCGTAGTAGACTCTATGACCAGCTGGTGTGTGGTAAGAGCAGATTCATTAGTGTTACTCTCCCGTCCTTTCAGCCCCTCACCCACAATGGTTGTCATCCTGTATCTCACTTCCGGGGCCGATTTTAGAGAAAATGGTTCTCTCTGTGCAGCTACATAGAATGCCTTTGCTGCATCATTTTCCTTTTCCTCTGTGCCGTCTGTTAGTTCATAGTAATCATCCTTCCCAGAGTTGTAGCTCTCCATGACCTCTCTCAACCCATCATTCTCACCCTCTGCGACCCTCTTCCTTATGTGATCTAGAACCGCAACAAACGTAGGAGACCGCTCTACATTAGTGCAGCCACGAAAAGTCCGTGTCTCACAGCTCGAGAGAGTTATAGAACTCCGGACAGATGGAGAGAACAGTCTAGTCAAGAAGTTTCCGCGGTGTAGGACACGGGAGAGATCTCGAGTCATTAACCAGTTAACAAGTCCACAAACCATGAGTGACATAGCCATATCGACTACAATATTTCCAGTCTTGAGATTATGTAGCAAAGCAAAGCGTGCTCCATCAGCACCATGTTCCATACTATGGGAGTAAGGTGGATGTGTCTATATGTTATGCGGACAATCATTGCGTTTGTTTAGCTCGTGAACATGTAAATGCACTGGTCAGACTGCTTTCGCACCGATGCTATGGCATACAAAAAAAATCAAGACGTATCATTTATCTACAACCGGATGGAACTCCTGTGCGAACAAGGCCATGATGCATGGCCTGCAGCAATAGTGCCAGATATCTATCCTGTCATCATTGATCACATTGTTAGTCTCGATGAAGAAGAGACTCAAACAGTTCTGCACGACCGAATCGCTTACGGTGAATTTATTAGAGCAAGTGGAACGGGTGGTTGGTTCTGGACCGTGACTTCTGACGACCCCATCATCATCATTGATGTTATTCTTCATCGAGGCATATTGCGTTGCAATGACGCATTCCAGTTAACAACAGCCAATTCAGGACTCCCATTAGCATACACTCATCACCTACAATACTCGATTCCAGACAAATGCAGCGACTTCATACAGAGAACCCTCGGCTCTTATTCTGGACCAGCATCATTCCGCATCCAAGGAACAACCATTCATGATTGCAGACTCCGATGGAACTCCCTGAACTATATTTGGAAGCAACAGATCGACTTCGTAAAGACTGCACCAACCCGTCTTTCTAGCCTCAAGTCTCTCCGCCCTCTGCGGAAAGAACTTGTATACATACCTTGTTGGGTCAACGAAGCAGACAACCATGGTGAACTAGATATTGAATCACTTCTAGAGCAATGTGATGACTATGAGCTCTACAGTGCCGGCGATAGAGTGTACTGGAGAGACTATGTGCGTATAGGAGTGTTCGCTATATCCCCACACAAGTACTCAGATATCACGTCCATTAAACAGAGGAATGGATGGACGTAAAGACGCACTCTTTTATAAGTTATGGATGCTTTCTCTTCTGCTCTTGATGATCATAAGTACCTGGTAGTATTCCCCGATATGAGCTGTAAGCTCTACAAGTCACTAAGGACAATGGCTGATGACATAAGTGCTTCCTATGCAACTCTCTCTAGGAGACTGTCCGGAGAATCCGAGATCATATATGACAATCAATCAACGGGATTCAGATTCTTAATTGCAAGAACATTTGGGATCTTTGGAAGGGTCCATAGTCCTCAGGGCAGTGAATGAACTTGCGAGTAAGAACTGTGATGTTCTCTGTTGATTTGCAAACCTCTGTGGACAGTATGCTCGCGTGCTCTTGACAACGTCCACAGCATTCACCGCCGGGCCACCTATAATAGGATAGCTCCTGGCCGGACAGAACGTGTTGCAACCGCCCGTACAGTTGCGGTGTTGGAGTGGTCCTGTAGCCTTAGCAACCGCATGCAGCTTAGCCATACGGATATGACCCGATGCACTACGATCACCACGATGCTCGATTAGCTTCTGTGCCGCGATAGGTGTATATCTACATACCCTGCTTGCAGAAGCATTGCTTACCTGACAACCAAATGCACCTTCCCCCTCGCATGCACATAGATTGCTCGAAGCAAACGGACCACGCCTTTCTGCACATCGGCCATACCGCTGTGCATTGTACTGAATTACTGGCGGAAAGCTGGGAACACAACATCCATGCCCAACCGGCGTGGGTGCTAGCTCGGCTAAGTGAAGATGTTGGAGTTGGTTTTCCTCAACGCAATGCTCGCATGTCGCGTTGTCTCTACAGCAGTCAACACCGCATTTGTCCGCCTGGCAATTGAAAAGATAGTACTCATTACAAGGGAGCTCGCGGCAGTCTTTCTGCACCTTCTTATCACAGCAGTCTTTTCCCATTATATCATGCTGGGAGTAAAATTGACACAATATCATTTGCATTGCTTGCAGCAATAAAAATGATATGTACAGCGTGCGGGAAGACATACAAACGTAACATGAAGGCATACTTGGAACATTGTCGCCTCTGCGGGCCGGCAAACAGAGCATCACATACCTCGGTACACGACCAACTCCTTATCACTTGCCTCGAACGGATCTCTAGTTTAGAACGCGAGGTAGCGGTTCTAAAGCGGCAAGGAGTTCGTCGGGTCAATGTGATTGACTGGCTTAGTGAGAATACTAAGCCAGATCGCTCTTACCAGGAGTGGTTCCACACTCATTCCTCGTCCGAGGAATGGCTCGACGTCGGACGAGACGCCCCAAGTCTGTTCGCTGAGTGGTGTGCTGACTCCCTTTCAACCGACGACCCCCCAATGCGGGCATTCTCTTCCCTCAAGCCTGCCCTATTCTGTTATACTTCAGGGGACTGGCAGCAGTTCACACAGTCTGATGCCACAGCGTTGGTACGTACCCTTCGTCGACGGTTCCTCCAGCAGCTACAGGCATGGGCAGGCAAGAACCCTACTCTCATGCAATGCGACCGGAGCAATGCTCTCTACTTCGAGCGACTCCGTCGATTGACACGGCATGAAATTTCGGAAAAGGCCGCTGCAGGTCACTTCTGTGCTGCTCTATCTAAGCATATCGCATCAAAGTCCCCACCAGGGATTATACTTCGATCCCCAACTGCTTGACTAGATCCTCTACTGTGACGATTGGAACGCTGAGCTCCCTCGCTTTCTTTGCCTTTCCACTTGTGCTCTCAATATCCTTCAGAACCAGGAATGAAGTATGCTTGCTTACCGAGCTGCCGACCTCTCCGCCAGCGGATATAATACTCTTTTCTACTTCTGGATACTTTCCTCCAGAGAATACGACCTTAACTCCCTTGAGCGGGCCATCGGCCTTCGGAGCTGCCGAAGCAGGATGTACACTCTTCTTCGAGATGCCCAGGTCTGCCAGGAACTCTTTGAACGCAGGAAGATGCGAAGCGAACTGCTGGGAGCTCTTGGCTGCAAATCCTTCTGCCTTATTGACGGATGCAGCCACCTCACCATCGGGCATGTTCAAAAGCCCTGGAAACATATCCAACGCATGCTGAATCTTCTTGCTACCCATACCACGGCCGAATATCCCGGAAGCGGACATGAGTTTGGCCATAGGTACCTCTGGGAGCACTGCATGAAGGCTTTTGTAGATCTTTGTTCCGTTGGCCTTTCCGATAACCGCTTGCATTTCTCCTTCCGTAGAATGGACCACCTTGCTGATCGTATTAAAGCCTGCCTCGAACAACTTCTTTGTACTGCCTGGTCCTAGACCGTCGACACCGATGGTCGAGAAGAACCCTGCTAGATTCCTAAGCTGCACAGCTTGGTTCTCGGATGGCTTCTCGAGCATGATGTCTACATGTGTCTCATTCCATACATAGGAGATCGTTGGCATTTGTGGTTCCTGGGATGGCTGAAGGACTTCGGCGACCTTTGGAATGACATCGCCTGCTCTCTCCAGCATGATTACAGTTCCCACGCCAATCTTATTGTCCACTACAAACTTCGCATTGTTGGCAGTGACATATTTGATAGTTGCCCCACCAATCGTGACTGGACTCACCTCGAGCTTCGGCTTAAGATATCCATATTCGCTCGGTGTCCAAATGACCTGCCGGACCACAGTCTCTGCGAGCTGGTCAGATAGAACCATCTTAAAGGCGAAAGAGTACTCGGGGTTCTGAGCCTTACGCGGGTGGATGTTATTGTCCGTTACAATCACTCCATCAATCTCATAAGCATAGGATTTACGCCAATCAGTCAGTACATCGGAGAGCATCTCATTGGATAGTTTATCAACCGGCCCGACAGATGCTACTGTAGTGAAACCGTGCTCTTTGAGGAAGTCTATCTGCTCCGAAGGAATCATGCTCGGTTTGATGACTTCGTACGCCACGAAGTCGAGGTCCTTGTACTTAGCTGCGTCGGCGGACTTTTTGGAGTTCACCACACCACTTACCAGATTCCTCGCGTTTGCATACTTGCCTGCATACTTCTTCTCGAACACATCCTTCTTGAAAATCAACTCGCCACGCACCACTGCTCCAGCGACTGAAGGTAGATCCATGTGCGATATCATGTTGCTTACGTCCTGCCCTTCCACACCGTTACCCCGGGTATAGAGCGAGGGTTTCCCTTCATCGGTATAGAGGCCCGACACTCCATCTAGCTTGGCAGTGATAATATAGGAGGGTTCGACACCATCACCACGTTTCTTGGCTAGTGCCGCCATTTTGCTTTCCCACTTCGCGACAGAACCAGTATTCGGCTTGATCTTGTCCATGGAGTACATGCCGTATGGAAGCTTCACTTTGCATCGTTCGACCGGTGCACCTATGCAGTCGGGCTCGGCACTCTTTGGGAACCGCTTTTGAAGCACCTCAGCAAGGAGATCGAACTGGGGGTCTGTCAGCAGAGTGTCTTCGTCACTGGCAGCATTCCTGTACACTTCATTAGTCTTGGCAACCATCGCCTCGATCTCCTTCTGAGAGAGAGTCTGGAGATAGGCAGCTCCCTGGTTTCGGAAGGCAGTGATATGTTCCATTACTGTAGCCTTCTTGGGTTTTCTTATGGTCTTTTTCGCAGAATTTGCAGGTTTCTTCGGAACGATGGTAATCTCGGTTTGTTCATCCGGAACAATCTGGAGGATCCGTTTCGATTTTCCCTTCGGTTTAGTTTCCACCTTCGGTTTAGTTTCCACCTTCGGTTTAGTTTCCACCTTCGGTTTAGTTTCCACCTTCGGTTTAGTTTCCATAGAAGCTTTCGCTCCTTCTGATACCACCGACTCTGAGTTCACTCGAGTCTTGGGATCCTTATACTTCAGTCCCAAGTATTTGAAGATATCGGCTTCATCCTTGAACTGTGAGACATCAGGTGCCGGTCCTCCATCTAGACGTTTTAGACCATGCTCACTGAGACTAAGTCCCTGCTGTAGAGCTCGCAGCCGCATCCCTATATTGAATGATGCACTCCCTGTAAAGTATAGAGTGGAGAAAGGGTATTCCTCTGGTGGAGAGAACATGAGATCCAGCCGACGAGCCTTTTTTCCTGGTAGCCTTGCTACTGCCATTATCTTTGTAGCACCGCGGGTGAGGAAAGCCTCAATGACATTCTCCTTCTCAAGGAGAGTAGAAAAATCCTTCAGTAGTGCCCTATTTCCATTGCTATCTGTAACAATCACATCGATATCACCACTATTCTGCTTCTCTCTACGGAAACTACCTACAATTTCCATCTTCTTTCCAGGGAAGTCAAGTGTTGAGAAAAGACGTTCTAGCACTGCCTTGTGTTCGACCACCTCTGACCGCGGTATCCGTTCCGCAAGATCGTCGAAATAGTGCAACCCCATCTTCTGCTTCGGATCCAGTATTGGTTTCATACCCGGTTTCTTGTCTACTTCAGGTACCAGCTTACCATCTGATGTCACATAATCATCACCATGCTTCTTCAGTGCATCAACGTCTGCAATTCCGTACTTCGATATGAGCTCCTGAGCTTTCTTCGGACCAATCCCATGGACTTCATTTAACTTCACCAGGGGATTATTCCGTTCTCTCCTCAGGAGATCTATGTCTCCCTCTTTCTCGAACTGCCTGAATTTTTCCATAATTTTCTTACCGATCCCCTTCTTTCCTTCCATTTGTTCCACCGAAGTAATGTCATCCGTTGCCTCCATGACCGACTCTGCCGCCTTTAAGTATGCCCTTGCTTTGAATGGCTCCCCGCGGGACTTCTCAATCTGTGACAATTCTTCTAGGAGGCCGACAAGCGTCTCATTTAGGCGGTTTTGTGCCACTGTTACCAACAGCTTCTTTGGGGATTTCTTTCGTGTACCTTTGCCTTGTGGCTTCGCTCTCTGAGTTGTCTTCGGCAGCGATGACATTCTACTGTATTCGCTCCTGATAAAAACCTACTTCGCAAAGTAAAGCTCCAGAAATCTTTTACCTAGAACACCATCCACATGCTTCGAGTTTGGACTAGCAGCTTTGCTCCTACAGTCGGACTTCCTGATAAAACTACCCACTATATGCTGTTTACCTAACATCTTACTTAGCATGAATATTATGTTTCTTTCAGTTCCAGTCCTTGAACAAACCCCTCCATCTCCTGGATGACACATGATGCATCTTCCTCTGTCTTAAAGAGGCGGTTGTACTCCGACACTGACTTGTCTGGAGTGTAGCGTGCCAATGGACTGGGATGCATCCCCCAGAGGAATATCTCAACCAATCCACCAAAAATCCAGTTATTAGTGTACCCCGAGCTATGCCAACTCTGCAGCAACCTCATGTACATCGCACTTAATGCATAATTATCCCACGTCTTCCAGAAAGACAGAAGGTGTGTTATCACCTCATCTCTAGGGGTATCCAAGAACTTCACGAAGAACCGATAGCAATCTTCTGCCCAGAGTTCCTTGAATTCGCTAGTGAAGTCGTCTAGAGCCCGATTGTTCGTGACAATCGACGTAGAAAATAGATGTATCTCTTTCTCTGATGGACTCGGATTAACATGGAGTAGATAGGCAATATACTGGATCTCTGGAGCCCATATGAAGTACTCTGGAGAGAATGTATAAAATTTGTCCTTCCAATTTGTGGGAGTAAGTCGCTCCATATTGACAGCTATTCCAAAGTCTATAATCACTGGAAGATGGTAAACCGCATCATACAGAATATTATCAGCTTTCAGATCCATATGTAAGATACCAATTTCTATCAGTTTACTCACACTCCGAAGGAGAAGAGAGTAAGAATGAAGGAGTGCATAGATATCCTCTTTACGTTGAAGGGCTGCCATCGCCACCTTCTGCATAGAGACGTTGGGTATGTAGTCAAAGGTAATAAGAAGAAATTTTTGTTCATGCGAGAGAACAGGGCACTGTTTGAGAACAGTTTTAGAAATCAGAGACCGAGCTACCAAACATGATGATATAGCCACTCCAAAAAAACGTTGATAGTTTGGAATAGTCTGGACTCGCTCGGCAATAGCCAGCTCATTCTTAGCAACCGCATCTGCTGCTTGGATTTTGGTAACCCGATTTCCCACATCTTGAGATTTGCCATCACATCCCAAGGAAGGTCTGAATACACACCCAAATCCGCCGGCAGCAAGTAGTGTTGGTTCCATAGTCTGAAGTAGGTGACGACTTTAAATAGAGAACCCCGCGGTCATTCGGCACGAACAGTTCCACGTTGTGGAGTGATAGCTGGACTCTTACGGGTAAGCAGGAAATAGCGGTTCTTGTAGGTCTTCTTGAACTTCATGACAATCGCGTCATCAGAGAGGCCAGCCTGGACCCGCATCCGTTCGGCCTCGGCCGTAAATAAAGGTATTAGGTCGACGTGTGTAGCAACATACAGCGAGTATAGGGTTGCTGGAGGCTGGGAATCGGATATTCCCAGGCCCGCACGGATGTGTGCATCCATGCTCTGAATCAGAACGGGCGACAGGGATATGTAAGGGGTCGAATTTGACTTCCGCCGAGGAGTAAGTGTAGGTGGTTTGGTCTTGAAATAGTACCGTGCGGCACGGTACAGCTTGGACTCAACATCACCACTGTATGCGAGATCCTCGAGGCGACTAGATTCTTGGGCAATCAAGAGTTCGTTCGTCTTGCACCAGAGCTGCCATTTTACCTTGAAATCCTTTGAGGATAATGTCGCATGGAGCTGGGCGAAAGGTCGCAGCTTAGCAAGAACATTAGGTCCGATCGAGTGACGGTAAACACGAGCAGGCATGATGAGTATGCCGATAGCCGGCAAAGTATTGTACAATCAATTTTTGTCGTAATTGGGCATATGCTAACAATTTATTCACGCCCGGTCCTACTACCTTGTAATAGTTACTTACAATGCTTAACATTAGATGGAGTTCCTCCAGGACCCCTGGCCCACCGTGTGAGGCAGGTGCGGTCCTTGGCTCTCTCGGAGTTTCAAAGACACAATCAATGCCCACAGACATGCGTCTATCTCATAGAAGGCCATGGGTGTCGCAGCTGGCTCGGACCTACCGATCTACCAGACCTTCTAGCCTGGATGCTGGAGAGAGGGTACTCGATACAGCCGCAACTAACAAAAATCTTGACATCCCAGCTACCCGATGTTATTGGTTCTTTCGAATACAGAGACAGGTATTATCGCCCCTTAGAACAGGATGGCTACCCTCAAGAGAAAAACGAAACGATTGAAAGGGGGGGGGGGAACGCGGCGTCGTCGCGGGGGCCTGCTCTCTAAGGAGGCTATTAACAACATGACAAAGCATGCCGCTAAGGGGGCTGTCAAAAGTGTTGCAAATCAGGTGTCACCGCACTTTGAGAACATCGCTGACAGCATCTTCAATAGCTCTAGTACCAAGAATGGCTTCTCCCGTGCTAATAACCTTATGGATGCATACTCACAAGGCAACTTGGTATCAAGTCTTGCTGCGACACAAGGCCTTACAGATGAGGAAATTAACAAAAAAGCCATAGCTGTCGCAAACCTTCTCGCAAAGCTCATGCATGATCCTGATGTGCAGAAAGCAGTAGCCAACATTGATGTTGCTGCAGTAGGAATGGGTGCCAATCTTGTCAATAAACTTGAACCTATTGTGCTGAATACAATGATGAAGACCGGAAATCAGCTCTCTACTGCTGGAATCCAAACGGTTGAGGGTATAGCCGATACTATCCCGGGTGTTGATGATGTCGAAGGACTCATGCAGCTCATCTACGCAGGGACCAAAATGGTCGCCGCAGGTATGACTACAGCGACGAGTACTGTCAACGCCGGAACTGCTGTCATAGGCACTATAGGGAGCAAAGGAACAGAGTTGGCGAACAAGTTTGATGCTGCAGTCAACGCTGCATCGAACGCAATACCACACACACAATTGATAGAACCACCAATGAAGATAGGCATGCCCCTGCCCCTCCTGCCTCAGCAGGGGCGTCCACAGAACACAAACCAGACTGCTCGGCAGTCAGCTATGTCCAAGAAAGGAGGTAAACGGCGGAGAAACCGGTCACGCCAGTCAGCTATCTCCAAGAAAAGAGGTAAACGGCGGAGAAACCGGTCACGCCACAGATGAACAAAACACTAACAAATAAAAGTGCTAGTGTTTTCCTGGAAACTAATTGCTTAAAGTGAAGCCAGCTCGCCTCCGCATCGATGCAAAGTTCTTGTAATTGACTTCAGAGTGGCTAGATGCTGCTTGTTCAGGCGTCCGGAATCTGTCTAGTCGTCCCTGGCGGACGTGAATGTTGTCCACACATGTCGATAGGGTCTTGCCATCACCACTCTTCACATCCTCTCCGCTGGGATTTTCCTTAGGCGATCCCGTCTCGGTCTCCTCTGCATCCGTAACCATAGTATGTACCGCGTACAAACCTGCACATTTGTTCTCTGTCACAAACTTGCGAGCTGTTGTCTGCAACACATCCCAGTTAGGCGTACGATCACACCAGTACACGAAAGCCGATGACTCAGAACTGTACATCATCACAATATATTCAGGAATACCGTCCCCGGGGTCATAGTGGTTGAGGCAGAAGACACCGTCAGTGACAGCTGCAACATCATGACTCGCGTCCTCGATAGGGTATGGTACCGGGGGATTGACCTCTTCATCATTTTCATTTTCTCCACCTGTCTCTTCATCTGTATAACACCCTACGTCACAAAGCAGGAGCGGAGGATTTTCTACACTGTCTGAAATCTTGCTCCCGGCCAGATACAGGAAGTACCCGAATGATGCCACAGTATAGACTTTCAGGAAATTACACAAAAAATTATCGGCAAGATACTGACTGCACTGAATACTATCAACCGACCTGCACAGTTCCTCCATTGATACTAGTGTATGGGCTTTGTTTAACTTGATTTGCGAGTCTTCAATAGCTCATTCACTACATCACCCATGTTGTTTGTGGTATGGAGTTCATAGTTGGAATGTGATGGATGTAACAGCACTAAACTGGTATGCACAACCTTTTTGTTATAGTGTGTCTCCAGGATGTACTTGTAGAGAGCTAGCTGGAGAGAGTAGTGCCAGTAGTTGGAGTCAGCGATGCCCTCGCAAGCCCCGGTCTTACCGGTCTTACCTCCATATGCTGTTCGGCGAATGGCCTTGACCCGCTTCCAGTCATAGATAGCGATGTCGCCATCAGGTGTCTCGAAGCACATGTCGATAGTACCTGCTAGCCGGTGCGGCACATCATATACAGTCCACTCCGCCCGGTATGGAACAAGTCCCTGCTGCTTTCGCCACTCCTCGAATGCTAAGAAGTATTGATACTCAGTCGAATCATTCGTTACATCCTTCCCATTGTAGAAGTCCTCGATGTCGTTATGAAGCTGGGTTCCTTGAGACGATGCAGCGGTTCCGGACTCCGCCCATTTGGACTTTATCTCCCCGCGGGTCATGCCAAAGTATGGGCTCTTCGGCCAAGTGGGTCGACTCATCATACCGTCGATGACAGCATCCCCATCAAACTCGGGGAACTGGTTGTGGACCAACCGGGTCACAGAGATTGTTGACGGACAACCCACGACTTTGTATGTGTGTCCTGTAGGCTGGAACTCGATGTTATTATCGTTGGGATGCGGGTGTTTCTCTGAGAGCATCATATTAGTATGACCATAGACAGGTGTCGCTTAGCCAATCAATTTACCAGACCTCAGATGACACCCTATTCTCTATGTAGCGATATCATACGGCATACACCGTAGAGATTGCTTTTGATGCACTGAGTTATTGGTGTGGAATTCTTTGACGAATACATCATTGCCATGGAAGTACTCCAAGAAAGGCAATTCCCGACTGTATGGATCACTTGCCAAAATTGATAGTATTAATCAATCTATTATCAGCTCACAAAAATGGTTGCACTTACGCAGTTACTATATGAACAGACCGAGGCAGAATTGTCATTAGTGGTGGCAGTTGTGAAGTCAGGAACAGTCCAGGAAGCCCTGTTCTGGGCCGGCGAGCTGCATGGCAGCGGTTTGCACGACCGTGTCTGGGAGGTCATCTGGTACATCTACTATGACTTCTTTGCTATCCACCACCCGCTACTTGGCCAACATCTCCAGATGTTCCACGAAGAGTATCGCGAGGGTCCAGCCCTCACACCCCTTGCCCATGCAGTCTACAATCTTGCTATCCGCACACCCCGTACTGAAATATTCGAGGCTCGTATTCACTCGCAGCAGCACTGTCCAATACCCTGCCGGACTTTCAAGGATCTCGCCGATCTCTGGACACACGGATCCCTCCTGGAAATCGGTGCATTCCTCTCTTCGACCGACCTCTCCACAGATACCCTCACCGACAGCGTTAAGTTCGCATTCCCAGCTCAGATCGCACCCCCAGCCGTCGATGAAATGGTTCCCCGGGAGATAACTGTTCTTGCTCTTGTTGGAAGTGCTCGGTTACCATCCAATGAGCACGCACATACCTTCCTATCGATCGATGCACCTGAAGAGATAATTGACGCAATGTCCGATATTGGTTCATTCGAGGACACCACCGATTACTACTATCTCTCAGATAGACGTGTATGGGGGACAACAAAGCGGTTGGGATGCTTTGACCTACCCCGCTACAACCTTCGGAAGCCTCTCACTGAGCATTTATGGTTCCACTGGGGATACCACGCATGCCAGACCCCTCTGTGGCGGGACCGCTTTGCTCGGTACAAGGGGGTTCCCAATCACAAAACCCACGAGATCGACTTTCCAGACGAGGATACCGAAGAGGAGTTCTTCCAGACCTGGAACGTGCTCCCAGATGAGCAGTCCACGCGTGTCCAGGAGCTGGCGAGTGGCCAAATTGTGATGGTCCCATACAGTCGATGGTTCCGGGAGACATTTGGCAAGGCGGCATGTATCACACCAACAGATCCCATTCTCTACATACCTAGAAATTGAATGTACACACATCTCTCTAGTTTCTCTATACTCATACCATGCCGTCGAACCAGAAACGTAAAGGACCCAGTAAAGGGAAACGTGCCCAACAGCCAAAGCAGAATGCCTATGCATCGGCCCGTGCACCGACCGATGATGGAGAAATATTCGCTGTAGTCACAAAGTTCTTCGGTGGTGCGACTGTCGAGGTAATGTGCTCAGACGGAAAAGAACGATTGTGTATCATTCGGCGGAAGTTCCGTGGCCGACACAAGCGGTCAAATGAAGTGTCCGCGGGATCCCTCATCCTCATAGGCCTCTATGACTGGACCACTCCATCTACATCAGCATCGTCAGTCCGGGAGAAATGTGATCTCCTATGTGTCTACAGTAACGAACAGACACGCACATTCAGCAAGGAAGGGCATTTGGTCCCTGCATTACTCCCCCTCCTCGGAGTAGCAGCAGGACCAACCAGAGGCGGCGGTGATGATCACTTCGAGTTCAGGAATGAGCTTCCGACCGACGCCGAATTCGCTGATCTCGAGGACAGCGAGAACGAGAGTGATTGCGAAGACGCCACTTCAGTCAGTGCAATCCTTAATACTGGTAATAAGGTGTTAGTCGAAGATATATAGTCTAAGTCAACTCCATCCCAATGACTCCATAAGAGCCGCCTGCAGTGCCATTTCTTCTTCTCTCTCTGCCGCCCGCTGTAGACTTCCCTGGATCAGAATGTTCAGATATGTTGGCTCCAGAAGGGTTGCCCCGTCCCTGGATGTGGGAGCTTCATGGGATTCGACCGGTTCATCTCTTACTTCCTTTCCCGCTAGGGAAGTCCGGCACACAGGGCATTCAGCCCGCTCTGTTCTGAGCCACTGTAGAATTGGATCTCGCTCAAATGTGTGACCACAGGGGAGTGTGGCAGTTTGGTCCCCGGGGTCAAGATAGGCCTGGGCAATACTACACATAATCACTTCTCCTTCAGTGACAATACCGTATTTTATCCTACTCTCCTTGCTCTCATCAAGCACTGTCTTGTAGGGTACACGATCATCCAAACTCTGTTGCAACATATCCTCGAAACCAGTGTCCTCTCCGGGAGATGGAGTGTAGTTCAATCCAGAGAGCAGCCCACCAGCGAAGAGTGCAAGTGTTGGCGAATGATCCTGCAATATGGGTACATCGCTTATGGGTAGAGTTAATATCATAGAATCCCCCGACTGTGGTTCAGGTGCCAGGCTATCAAAGAACTGAGTGAAAGAAAGGGCCATGTCCCCGATATCAGGCATTGGGTCGTCCTGGGACCCTTCGTCCGTTGACTCCATCGGATGAGGAAAGCTATAAGGCGGACTTGGCAGAGGTGACCAGGGAGGCGACCATGGAGGTGAAGACATTCTTAAGATACTGACGGAAGATAAAAAATTTCGTCAGTATCAATTTAATGCAAATAGTTTGTCTGTGCATACGGCAGTTGTTTACATCACAGGGTAGATCTGGTCGAACTTCGCATCCAGACATGCAAGGCGCTCATGACCGAGCAGATCGAGGAACATGTTCTCAGGCGTATAGTCCTTCAGTGCCTCGATACCCTTCCCCTCGAAGGACTTTAGCACAGCAGCACTGTATCCCGAGATCATCGTGGCGTTCTGTGTGTTTGTCATAGCTGGGAACCCAGTAGTCTTCCGCAGGTTCCACCATACCACGTGTGGAATCTGGTAGCCTGCATCCGTCCACATCCGGATGACTGCCGTCTGGGCTGTATCATCCCAACAACCACCACTCCCCCATGAAGAACCCCCATTGAAGTTGGATCCATCAATCTGCATGTCAGAGAGGACCACCAGGACGACTTGTCCAGCCTCATCAGGAGTCACCTTGGCCGCGATCAGGGCATCGAGCACAAGCTTGAATGCCGCCCGAAGGTCTGTGTTCCCGCCCCAGTTCGAGTTGTGGCGAACCGTATGGACCTTCTTCACAAAGTCATCACCACAGCTGGTGAGATCAAACCAGCTTGGGGTCGACGAGAACGTGAGAGCCCGGTTCTGCAGTGAGGGATGGGCATGTTCTGAGATGCGAATCCCTGTCCCAATAGCCGAGAGCATTGGGACGTTATCATCAGCCTCCATGGATGACGAGACATCGATGATCGGGAGCATCATCCCAGTGCTCGGTGCACCTTCGCTATTAGATAGCCACTGTCCGTTGATCCGGGCAACCTCAGTCGCATCGGAGAGCGAAGTACCGATAGCATCCTTTGCAAGCTGGTACGTGTTCAGTGTCTTGCCCCGGGCAGTCGCCTTCCCCTGCGATACTGCCTCCATATGTTCCATATAGTTTGTAGCACACTGGATTCGGTGCCCTTCCTCCGTACGACCAGAGCCATCCTTCGAGATGTTCTTCCACGCATTGGGGTGACGCCGAAGAGTACAGCCAGTCACATTGTACTTGCCTACTGAGCCGTCTTCACCCCGGCCGAAAGAGATCTGGTCCCAGACCCCATCACCCTTCCGCCCCGCTGACATCGCAATCTGGACCGTACCCAGATACTGGTTAATCGGGGCGTAGAGTCGGTGAAGCTCACCACGGGCCTTGCGACGGGCAGCGGTCTCACTCTCCTTAGACTTAGCCGTCTTGTAGTAGGGAAATATCAGATCAGCGAGACGGAAGTATTGCCATGTGTAGGCACCATACTTGACCCGCTTTCCCTCAGGAGTCTTGACTGTCTTCTTGTTCTCCTTCGGCATCCACCGAACAGCGAGGCTGCATACTGCCTTCTTACCACCAGCAGCGGATGCTTGGATGCTTGCCTTATCGACACGGATCTGCTCACTCATAAGAGTGAGTGCGTAGTCAATGAGAGGGTGATCTTCCGAACCACTGTACTCCTTGATGGCATTGCAGAAGTACTTGATGTCGCTCCAACTCCCAAACTGCACGCCGGTCCCACGCTCACCCGCTGCAGTGAGTGGATGCACGAGCGAATACAAGGCATATCGGGCGAGATCCATGTTGAACTGGGCATACTCCCAGATGAATGCATAGGCGATCTGACGCTCACCCTTCCCACTCTCGATATCGCGAGTATGTCCAATCAGCTTGAACAGTATGCGAGCAAACTCGCGGTCAGCTGGCGGATATGTACCTTCTAGCGAGGTCCGTGGCTTCGGACCGAATGCCATCTGGAGGAGCAGATTGTACTGCCGCCGCTCATCAGTAGTCTGTGTAGGACCTGTGCACCGCGTGAGCTGGAAGTATAGCTGTACAAGTGCACTTATGTCAGTATTATGCGTCAAAGTATGCTCGGGGTTTCCATTTTCGCCAAGCTGCATAGGGATATGGTTGTCGAGTGCTGCGGCAAAGGCGGACATGGTAGAGTGATTAGCTCTGGCAGCTCTAAGCCCTTTCAATTTTTTGCTAAAAGTGAAGCTTCTTACGGGTGCGACGTGACCCACTATGTGCCACTAACTGTCGCTTCGTCATATAGATACGTGGCTTCTTCCGTGCAATGATAAGTAAGCAATCTAGTTTCGATAGACCGTAAAGCGTCTCGGGCCAGGCCACAATATCCGTGGCACCAACCGGCTCTATCTTGGGTGATATGGTACCTTTAGTCGCTATCTTGTTCACAGTGATAAACCTATACTGAGGCATTTCCTGACATACTTCCTGTACTATCTCCTCAACCTTGGCCACACAATTCACTAGCGGCATCCGTTTCTTTTGAACTCTGTCTACGCGGCGGCCAACACAGAACACAGTAATCACTTCGATAGTCGAAGGCACACAAGTAGCGAAAAGATCGGGCTCCCCACTCTCTCTAGCCAAAAAGCTCGTAGCAAGAGCCCAATCAGGGATAGTATCAATAACCCTATACTGCTCATCAATACTGCCCTCCATTTTGCTCTGCAACCCGACTTTTAAGGATGATATTGAACACATACATGTTCAATATCATTGCTGCCTCCCGTAATGCTAAACGAACGCTAACATGAGCCTCGTTAATGCTGTGTATGAAGGAATACCTGAGAAGGTTGCTGTTGGGAGACACTACTATTATAGCCATGTTTCTAAGTCATCTGGGGAAAATTGAAGTCCCAGCAAGCCACCACTCGTCTGCATTCCCCCACAAACTCCCTTCCTTACTACAATGACTTCTTCATTCCTCGGAAAGCCCCTCCCTGTACGCCTCTGCCGTGTGTGCTGGACCACCCACCATGTCGAAACATCAGGTGTCATATCCCTCCAACTTGAGGAATGGTACTGCAGCGATGCCTGCCGCCATGTGCGGCGGTTTAAGGTCGGGCTTACCGAAGTAAGCTCCGGTGTCGGTCGCGAGGTTATGGAGATGATCGGTCGGCACTACCAACCCGAGCTGCTCAACCAGCGCCGAGCTAAGGTTATCGATCGCTTCCAGAATGGCGAAGAACGTGCCATCCGCGAGGTCATCAACCAGGACGCCGAGTAAAGCCCTCTGGAAAATCAAACATACTAGTATGTTGGACATCACACAATCTTCCCCCGGCCTCTACTCAATCCAGTCCCGCCCAAGTCCCCTATGGTCATGCTTTGTCCCCTCTGCTAAAATCCACAACACCGCCAACACTACCACCATCCTTTTCTCTGCATCGAATGTTGAAACCTTCAAACAGTACATGGTCCGTAACTCTGCAATGTCCTATCAAGATGCATATCGCCTACTCATTGGGCTTTATGACCAGCTCATCGAACTCAACACTCGCCATTCCTCAACAGTTCCTATTTTCTCTCCACTAGGAATCATCATCGTCGATGGCCGCGGATACCTCGCCGATCCATCGCTCGTAGTGCCTCTAGCAGATGGCGAAGTCCACATCCTCAAAGTATCACATGATCTCCCTTTTGTTCCTCCCGAGCTAAGGACAGGTTCTAAAAAGAACAAGACTGTTGACGCTCGTATTTCCCTCTACACATTGGCAGCTCTCTGCGGTGCAGCCATCTTTCCCGACTGGAATGCACTAGCAGATTACCACGACATCATACATCTCATGGAACCCATAAAGAACACTTCTCTATATTGGTGCCTCCTTCGGTGCCTAGAAACTTATCCAGATGATCGTGTTTTTTTATTCTTGTAGAGTAGCATGCAAAACATCACACATGATCTCCCATACAGTATCCAACTTCGCAATGTCAGCACACTCGATATTACCAGCTCTAGATCACATAGCAGTGCCCTCGGTTCCATAACTGCATCCGGCATAACACCAGTTCATGTTAAAGAACAACAATTCCCTCCCAAGCGGCAGGTAGTTACAGAAGAATGCTACACCCCTGCCATCCGAGGGATAAGACATAAAATACCTGACCATACGGTCCACCTCACTGCCAGTGACTTCGAACAGGGCACCTACCGCATAACCACGCCAGGTCGGTACTTGCTCACCGAACACATTACTTTCTCCCCAAACCCAAGGAAAAGCGGTATCCCTACCCCAGCACAAAGACTATCCCATTACGCATCAAAGGCATACCACCTGGGGTTCTTTACAGCCATAGCAATAGAATGTGATAACGTTATGATAGATCTACAGGGTTTTACCTTGGAGCAGAGTGTCCTCCACCAAAAACAGCAGAGGTTCTACTCCAATATTGAGCTTAGCAGCTCTCCTTTCCCAGCAGGAGCCGGACCATCGAACTTTGGTACGCCAACCCAACCCTGTAACAACATTATTGTAAAAAATGGTGTACTCGGTAGATCATCTCATCATGGGATTCATGGTAATGATGCGACAAACGTCATTCTTGAAAGACTAGAGATACGCGATGCAGAAGTCGCGGCTATATCTATCAATGGATGCCACCACCTCCTCATCAGGCATAACACTTTCCATAGGATAGGGAGATCCCACTTCAACTCCAAGCTCTCTCAGGCAACCTTCGCACTCCCCTTCCTGGAGAAGATCGAGAGACATAGTCCGAAAGCACCTTTCGTGACAAGAAACAAACATTCTACTGTTGAAGATGTAGCAGCGGCATTACGCGAGGCAATCCGTATGGCAAAGGGCCCACCCAGAGATATTCCAGAGTTCATGAAATCTGAAGATGGGCTGTCCGATGCCAATGTATATGGTATGGTTGTCGCCGGTCGTGGAATACATATCGGTCTAGCAAAGCACACCCCACAAGGAGATTTCAACAGCCATGTCTTCATCCATGACGTAGAGATCAAGGATATGATTTCGAAACCACGTGAATGGCCCGCATATTCCTGCCCAGAACCCCCACCCGGAACCTTACCCACCTACGGCGGGAGTGCACCCAGGACTATCGGACCTGTCGGTGATGTATTTGATATCACTAGGGTTACAGATAGTGAAGGCAACTACAATGGCGATCCGCTCTCGGACGCCCAGCTTGTGATTGCTATGTATGGCAAAGATGGAGAGAAAGGTCGAACGAATATCTGCCACCACCTCCTTAGTTGGTCCCAAGGAATGTCCCCCTTGGGCGACTACCAGGCAGTATATGGAGGTGATTCCATGGGCCATACCATGAAAGGGAGCATAGGAGTATTTCTCCCGCAGCTGCAAAACGCCAAAATCACCAATGTAAAGATAGAGCGTCACGCAAATAAAGGGGGGGCAGGTGCAGGCGGTGCAGCATACGGAGTAGTTGCTGGCTGCAAGTAATTCTCTCTACAAAGGGCATAATGACGTCGACCATAGTTCGCGAAGCAAAACGCACTGCAATAACAAATGCTAGGCAAGGACGGGAATGCCCTGACGTAAAGTACTGTGGGCAACCTATTCCAGGACGTAGGAACCCGAACCAAGCTTCCTCCTCCCCAACAGCCCATGCCATGTATCTCTCGAATAGCCCTTCCACAGGACTTACTCAGTCCATACGGATCCCACCTCCAGCAGGTTATAGTAACACTGTATGCTGCGGTGGTGGCAGCACAGGAAGAGAACTCCAGAAGATAGAACCTCCTGTCGTTGCTGGTGGCGTAAATAGCGGCATAGCTATAAGCCATGTCCCATCATCCACCTACCGCGGACGCGGTACCCTCCCAAAGCGGAACTGGCAGCCATCCCAGCTTGCACCCTGGCGGATGGGCCCAACTCCAAACAGAATGCAAAGAATAGGAAATGTTCGCCCGCAACCATCCGAACCCCGGCAGCAGATCGTATCCAAGCGTACAGCTACTATGTCTGCATCTGACCATATTACCAGTGTCCGAGAAGAAGCAATAGCCCTGGTCGACCCCGAAACATCACCGTGTCTGGCACCCGAATGTACAGCAGATACCGTAATCACATTCGATGGAATAAGGAAAGTGACATGCAAAACATCACTCGATTGCGAGAGACCCCCCCAGAGCAAGGGTTTCGCTGGAACAGGCATGCAACGCTATACCACGGCTGATCTCCCTCTTCTTGTCCGATGTGCTGACAAAAGCCCAGCCCCCACTTGCCCGCCCAAATGCTGAAGATAACACTGCTAATCAGTCGTATCTTCAACACAAAGGATAGAGAGACAATTCACTCTGTCTAACCAACAATGGTAAGAGTGCTCTACATTAAATGCCCTGACGAAGAACTACGTGCCATCTACACTGGGTCAGCATCAAAAGTGCAACCCTGTGTCGCCAGGGCCGAGAGAACCGACACCCATGAACATTGGTTTTATACACCCCGCGATACAGGTATTGACTTGTTCACCCCAATTGCTAATGTAGTGCCAGCATCTGCCACTGTCAAGATCAACCTAGGGATTGCAGTAGCAGCCTATGAAGAGACCATATCTGATCCACCTACCCAGGATGCACCTCTGCGGGTGACGTCAACTAGACCCCTTGCACTTTTTCTGATTGTCCGATCGAGCACAGGGACAAAGACACCCCTCCGCCAGGCAAACGCCCCTGGTCTGATTGATCAAGGGTATCGCGGGAACCTTATGGCCGCTGTTGATAACACGAGTCTGAAGCCGTTTACGGCCACCATGTACTCACGCCTTTTCCAGTTAATGGCATGTGATGGTATCCCATTCGATGAGGTCCGGTTCGTAGATGATCTGGAGGCTACGGATCGCGGTAGCGGCGGGTTCGGCTCAACAGGGCAATAAGAATATCCCACAACCTTAAGAATGGTTCCGCCCCCACTATTGGAAACAGACCCACTCCTCGCAGCAGACACCATAATTTGCGTAGCAAACAGGGCTTTTAGTGGTATTCCAGTAGGGATCGCTGACCAGGAAAATCTGAGCGATAGATCTCTGTCAAGCACAGACATTGGGATCTGCACCGGTGATTCCAAATCATCTCGTAAACTGACATATCGCGATGTTGAAAGCGAGGTAAATGAACATTATTATGACAAGGAGGACTACTACTCATCGTCCCTCGACATTCTTGCATCTTATCTCAAGGGGCAAAAAATCATCTATATGGAGTCACATGCTTTCTGTCAGAAGCGACTCAACTACCTGATGTTCCCCGCAATCTTCATAAGCTCAGTAAGTTCCGTACTTGCCCCGAGCACGAGTGATTACGATTGGGCCCCTACTCTCATCGCCAGTCTTGCTGCTCTCAATGCCTTCATGTTAGCCATCGTAAGCTACATGAAATTGGATGCCACTGCAGAAGCACACAAAATATCCGCCCATCAGTATGACAAAGTACAGTCTGCATGCGAATTCGCATCCGGGAAGATACTTCTCTTCTCAGGAGCAGGTATAGACAGAGAGAATACCACCCTTGAAGAAACACTAGCAACAAAGATCAGCCAGTTCGAGAAGTCAATAAGCGACATCAAAGAAACAAACCAATTCATTATTCCACGCACAATCCGGCTACGCTTCCCAACCATCTACTCCACAAATGTCTTCTCGATCATCAAGAAAATCGAAGACCTTCGGAAACTCTACATTACAAATTTGAAATCCATACGCAACAAAATCACACACCATGCCAGCATCACCGCCAATTATCGCGAACACGCACCTAACGAAGTTGCTCTATCTCATATGAAGTTAACCAAGCTCTTCAAGAAGAAAAAGAAGTTCATGGAGGATATTCTACTTCTACGATCATCCTTCTCCATTATCGATCAAATGTTTCGACAGGAGATGGAAAACGCAGAGAAAAGAAGGAGTCAGTGGTGCTGTTCCTGCTGCTACGAAAAACTAGTAGATCCTACAGAACTAAATGACTTTGTTGCACATATAAATGACCCTTTCGGAAAGATGTTTGACGAAGATGATGATCACGAGGTCATCCCAACAGCAGATGTGAGTGTTTCCCCAGCAGCAGCGACATTTCTGCTTCCATCATCCGACCCCGTAGATTGCAGAACAGATCACTGGTATCCTGGACAGGATACCACGCTCCCAGCAGCATCACCAATGCGGTCGCCAGTGTCGACCGTTCGCAGCCCAGCCGCATGTTCACCAAGGAAGATGTTCTAGAGCAGAGGAGGACCGTTCAGGGGGGCACAGACCATAGCGACATGAGCCTGCATCTGGACACACATACCATGCCAGTGTTCAGCAGCCGCACGATAATAGGCAAGCTCCTGAATGAGCGCTGATGTATAGGCACAGTCCACCTCATAGGGATCGGCGTCTGCACTGAGCCCGTCCGCAGCCAGGTCATGCTCGTATGACATGTCCATCCCATCAAGATCATCTGCGAGCCCATCAGCAGCCAGATCACTGGGGGATGGTGATGGGGGGACCAAGTGGTGGGCGGGGGAAGGGGATAGTGTGATGGGGGACTGGGCATTCGACCGCTCGATCGGACTTGAGAGTTCCCGGCCAGGAAGGTCGGACATCGCGGGCAAGATCGGACGCGTGGCCCACGCACCGGCCCGATCCCCAGATCGCACCGAAGCTACGGGACTACCATGCTTCATCCCCTCAACGATGGGGAAGTCGGCATGATCCATCATGAATGATTGGGACTGGGGGGACTTAGCAAGAGTGGAAGCTACGGACGCAGCAGAGGCACCTGGGAGGCGGACAACGAATGGTGAGGAAAAGGACATTTTGAATGCTCTAGGACGAAGAATCAATAGCTTTTCAATTTTCCCGTGCAATAGTAAGATGGGTTGTGCTGCATGTGGAAGCGGGAAGGTCAAGCGGAAAGATCCTCGAGGTAAAGCATACCGTGAACGCTTAGAACAATCATTAACGGCAGTATTTCAAGCCTACGAGAGGCGAGACATATATTTCATAGCTGACCGTACTGGCATGGTGTTCTCTCTGACAGCTGCAGTTGCTATAGTGCGAGAGTGCGAACAGATCGAAGCAGCCATGGGAATCAAGAGGGGTACGCATTCGGCAGCAATGTGGGCAGGGCTTCTCGACAAGCCCAATATAGTGGCTCTCATTAAGGATGTTAAGGGTGTTAATCTTGATGATGGAAAAATCTTCGTGGTAAAACAGTTCGGTGCAAACGGACTAGTTATACCAGACAATGTAGTAAGTGTGTCGCCTACTGATGCAGTCTTAAAAGGTGCTCGAGCACCTTAAGCAAATGAACTTACAAAAATAACACCAGGTATGAGTACGATGCTTTTATTCATGTTCCTTGCTGTAGCAACCGCCTCCCCATCCCCATCCGCCTATAATGTCCCTAGTATGATCACGCTTACACCAAGCAATACAATAGCCATTAATGGTGTAGTGACATCTGAGTCCGCCCTTAGCTGGCAGCGGAAACTTCGAGAGAACGAAGGGGATACCGTGTACCTGTATATCAATAGCCCTGGGGGTTCTGTCCTCGCCGGAAACGCCTTTATCAGCGAGATCCAATACCAAGCCCACCAAGGGAAGAATATTGTATGTGTTATGGAATTCGCTGCGTCAATGGCTTTTGCCATTATGCAAGCATGTCCACACAGAGCGGCAGTCCCACATGCGACAGGTATGCAGCACCAAATGTCACTCATTCTCGGAGGTCAACTGGAGAGTGTTACGAACCGTCTGGACTTCTCGCGGTCCCTTTCAAATAGCCTGAACCGAATGCAAGCCGAGCGGCTAGGGCTGAGCCTTGGAGATTTCCAGGAAAAAGTGCAGCATGATTGGTGGGTTTTCGGTGAGCAACTGGCGGTAGAGAACATTGTAGATAGTATAGTGTCGGTAGGATGTAGTAACACTTTCAAGAGACAGGGGCGTGCATGCCCTATCTCCGTAATGGAGGACTTGCGGCGGGGGGCGGGACAGATGACAGATTCCCCCACGTTTGAACTGTGGCTAGGGCATCAGCGATAGATACACGGGCTGAGGCATCCCAAACGAAGATGCCAGAGAGAATGACATTGAGATCTGTATACTTCAATATGTCATGCACCCGCAACTCAAGAATCATACTCTTTTCATAGCTCAGACTCCCAGTGTTTCGGAAGGAGGGCGGGAACCCGAGGGAGTTTACAATTGGACCATCTGTGTCGATAATCCCAGTAGAAGGGTGTCCCATAACCACAACATGGGATGCAAATAGACGAGCTACCTCCTCGTCGGTGGTATGGCGACTACGGGTCACATCGAAGAGTGCTTCACCAAAGGCATACTCATAGAGCACGCAACCAACACCCCAGAGGTCCCCGGGGTGCGACATGAACCCTTTCGCATAAACTTCCGGCGGACGGTACCACGGAGAGGCGATCAGTCCGTTTGTTGTAGTCCTCACACCCCGGCAAGCAGAACCGAGATCCGCTAGGACCGCTTGCAAGCCATCTGCTCCACCCTTGAGTAGGACATTTTCGGGCTTAATATCGCAGTGGACAATATTGTTCTCCTCGAGAAACTTGATACCCTGCAGCAGAGAGAGAGCAAGATCCTTGACGGAATACATGGATGTAGGACATCCCATACTATGACCCTGGATATGGAAGTCTTTCTGGTAGTGGTAAAGGTCAGTAAGAGCTTTGTCAATCACCAGTGTGACAGCACCGTTCAGAAGGAACATCTCCGTGCAGGATATAATGTGGGAACAGTCTGCAAGGTCTTGGAGAAGAGCACCTTCGGTACGTCCACATGCAGCGAATCGTCGTTCACGGCGGAACACTTTGGCAGCATGATTTGTTCCTGACGCATCGACGACATCGTAAACTATAGAGAATGCCCCCTTTCCAAGATGGCCGACGAAGGTATATGAACCGACTTTCGGTCCTGGGGCCGAACAGTCGATATACTGAAAACCCCGGCTGCTGGCACGAATCGTTTTTGTGGTGTAGTGTTCCATTTTTATACTAGCGTCCCCTACGTCTAAGACTGTTCAATTTGCAGTGTAAAGTTATGAAAGTATTCAAACGGAACGCCTGTCAAAAACTACATCCATGCCCCAGAAAGAAGAAGAACCGCGGTCGCTGTTGTCGAACCCTGCACTACGGAATGTCGGTGAACTAGCCTTCATGTACGGAGGCTGGATAGCAGTACATACATTATCAGCCAACGCCTATCCATATTTCTGTGCACATTCCAGTATCGTAGGTATCCTGACCTCACCATTCTACGCACCGGCACCTCACTGCAAGGCACTTCTTTGGTGTGTGAATGCGGGATCTGCAGGAGTTGACGCCATGTGGGTGGCATTTGGCACGTGGTGTAGTACGAAAGTTTTGAGAAAATTCTGGGAAACATGAAAGTCAGTGCGGGAGATTTTTCACATAAACTAAGGAACCCAAAAATTTGGGACCAAATCTCTTAAAAAGTCCAGGATCTGAAGAAGGTCTTGAGAATCATGTGAAAAATCTCCCGCTGCATAACAGTAACAACACCTGATTTTAGAGTAAAAATGAGAGCATAATTATGCAGCGGGAGATTTTGGCAATAATAAGGTCTGTGAAACAACTTGAGGGACTTTTTTGGTTGTATTAAATACAACCAAATGTCCAAAAAAGTCCAACCGATATTTGAGTGCAAAGTTTGTGACTATTCTACGTCTAGTAAGAGAGATTATGATAAACACCTCGCAACCCGTAAACATCTCTCTGGTAACAAATACGTCAAAATACGACCAAAAAGTCCCTTACCATATGCATGTGAGTGTGGACGGTTATACAAACACAGAGGAAGCCTATACAACCATCAGAAGAAATGTCAGCACTCCTGTGTTGTGACATCAGTTAAGGAAAAGCCGAGCAACGATCCGGAAAAGCAATGGCTGAAAGAACAGATCGAAGAGATGCGAGAGCTTATGAAGCTGATGATCCCTAAGATGGGAGATCAGGTCATCAAAGACAATAAGATCGCAGTCAACGTGTTCCTGAATGAACAGTGCAAAAATGCTGTCAACTTCGCTGATTTTGTTGATCAAATAACCGTCTCTATTGAAGACCTTCTTCTCACAAAGCAGATAGGCTACAGTGGGGGCATTTCCAGCATCCTGATCAAACACCTGAACGAAATGCAAGTCAGTGATCGACCCATCCACTGTAGTGATCAGAACCAGATGAAGTTCCACGTAAAGGAAGTCTGTGGGTGGAACGAGGACAATGGTCAAAGCGTCGATAGTGCTATTGCAACGATTACTCAGAAACAGATTGCTACAATAAAGCGATGGGAAACTGCCTACCCAAAATGGGATGAAGATCCGCGTCAGACCGAAGAATATGCCACAATGGTGAGACGAGTTATGGGTGGATCTACAGATGAAGAAGTATTAAGGAACAAGAAAGAGATCGTGAGGAATGTTGGGGATGCAGTAGACCTTGGACATGCGATCATTCCACATCATCAACAACACCAATAAGAACGGTTCGAATTTTTCAGTAGTGGGCTTGATTTCAGTGTGGGCTGTACTACATCGACCACCTTGGTATGGAGTTGTGCTCTCTCATCAATAGAGCGAATACACGCATCGAACATAGAATGACATGTTGATGGCTTCAAGGAACTAGACTCATGCACACTAATATCAACGCTCCTCCTGGTTTCGAAAAGTACAGCCTTTATTCTCTCCACTAAGCCACTAATATCAGGGATGATATCAAAGCCCATATCGCATTTGGAATGCACCAAGGCTATGTGACAGAGCTCCGGGGCCTGATCACTATGAAGGATTGATAGAATAGGATCTGCTACAGCATCAATGATTGGGCGGCGACTTGATGCTATCACACATATGTAAGCTGAAGCATTGCGGGTGTACATAGGAATAAGAGCCCGATATCTCTCCTGTCCTGCAGTATCCCAACAGCATACAGGCTTCCTCCTTTCAGCCGTTGCTGACCGTAGGGTGAAGAAACTCATACCGATTGTGCTAGTAATACCCTTGCATTGTGGGACCCCAGTGATATGGGCATTTAGAAGGGATGATTTTCCGACACCCCAGTCACCCAGAAGGACAATACTATAGCAATTGGTCGCGTCCATGTTCTATACTCCTAGTAAGGAATCCGCCATAACCTGATTAACAGCACTAACCAAAGGTTCGCAAACATGAAGGATATAGTCATAAACCCTCTACAGACCTTTGTCTTAGGCAGTTCCATAATATCTAGGACTGGATCTATCACATAGTAATCAGTCCTATACAGTGCCTGCTCTAAGTCACTAACAAAACACCCCGCATTCAGAATGAACGCAATGATTGCAAAAATACTGGTACAGAGAGCTCTATTAAGGGTTTGTCTACTACCATAGCACGCCGCAACCAGGTTGTAACCAGCGAAGTTAGTGTGGACTGCCTGGAGAAGCAACACAATAGGCGGTCTTGTGTGTAGTGGCGGCAGACTAGCCATGTAATGGACAGATGTCTTAACATAGGGACGCACGCAACCTATGAACATAGGACTGTGTCTTCAGAACATTAGAATAATACGGGATGACCGCTGACAGTTTTCTCTCAAGAGACCATATGTTGAATACATACGGCGTACTCGCAGCAGCTTCAATATCAATGATTCTCTACGGTCTGATCAAACACAAGAAAGACACACGAGCGAATACAAGCATCTGGAAATTTCTTGACGGTGGTGCGGAGGCCATGTCACTCACACTGGCAGGGAGCCTACTGAGTCTTTCTGATCGAACAGGAAACGCCATAGGACTTTTGCTGGTGCTTGCTTCATTAGGAATAGGTTACGGTCACTATCAAAAGTTGACTAATAAACACCCGGAATGGAACTACATTGATGGGGCCAACATAGCACTCTGGTCCACGGTGGTTCTCGGACAGCTGGGGTTATGAACAACGACTTCCATATGGAAACCATTGTTCATTTACGAAAGGGGTTGCGGTTCACGATCTGATCACCGAGAAAGATGAATACGAGCCCGTACGATACCACATAGATACCTATCAACTGCAAGAGTATGCGACTTACCTTCTGGTCCTTTCGGCGAAAGAAGACAAGCCAACTCAGGAAGGTGATAAAGAATACGTGGTAGCCAAGCGATATCTTTTCAAAGTACCGATAGAGGAATTCCATTGTGTTCATGGCAGTAGTATACCATAGATGCCGAGAGAAAGTGTAGCTAAAGAGTAGTATGGAGATATTACTGATGGCATCGGTGGCACTACTGATAACCCTGTATGGTGTAACACTTGTCACGCCAAAATATTTCGAAGAGAAGGATATTGCTGCAGCGAACAGTACTCGGTTATTGTGGTTATTGCTAGACTCCAGTTACATCACCCTTTCAGGAATATTAACATACGTATTATGGAATAGCCTAATCATCCAAAATCAGAGCACAGCTATTATGCTAGGTACAATTGTAATGGCAAACATTATTCTACAGTTACAATGTGGTATATGTGTTAATCGCCAATTCGATGAAATATGGAAGTATATGGATGGGATGAGCATTGCCACACTATTGATTGTAATCTTGGGGAATATAGGACTAAACCATGCCCCTAAGACCGGTACATACACTTCAACTCGAGGACCAGAGAGAAATCGTCGTTGTTGAGGTCGACCTGTGCTCCACGTGAATCGATAAGCATCACGCGAAGTTTGTCTAAAGTTATCGGTCCGAAATAGTTCCTTCTCGATGGGGTGATCTCGGTGCGGAATCTACAGAAAGCACCATCGGTCTTGTTAGGATATGTCCTGATGATGTCGACCCTTGCCAGTGCATTCTGTCGGGCCCCAATGCGATCTATAGTACGTGCTACCCCAGGCTCTTCAACATACAGTTCATCCACGTTGGTCTGGTAGTCGTCAATGCATAGCATGAAGTACGCAGCATTGTACGGGGAGTAGGTTGCTTCGGCCATAGATAAACGTACTTTCTTCGCCTTGCCATTACTGCATTCTACCACACCTACACAGGGCGTTAACCCATCCTTTCTACAAGTCTCCTTACAAACAAGAGCGAGGGCTTCATCGTCGCTATCACTCTTGTCAAGCACATAGTGACGGTCGCGGAACCCGAGAATCCACCCAAGCCCTTCGTCCACGGGAGAACTCCCAGCGAAGGATACTGTCTCGGTGTCTCTCTTCACACACCGTATCCCGATCTTGCAAAGAGTCGGAACATAGTAGAACTCGACACCAGAGCATGTGTCATTCAACGCCTCGCACATCGATTCTCCGGTGTAATTGCCGGGCTCGATGGTGTACTGTCTCCACTTCCTACCTCGACAATCCGGTGGTCCCGATAGCACCGCTGTGCATGGTCGAGGGTTCTCCTGTTTTGTGCCATCCAACACCCAGAACGCATTCGACTTGGTCGTGACCGTGTAGGGCAGCGAGGGCAGTCGGATTGATTCGACCGACATGGAGATAACACCTCTTACTTGATTGGGTAGGGTAAGAAGGCAGTTGGTGCTACTGGTGGAGAGAGCGGGTGGCGTCGACGCCGCACTAGATATCATGGTGCGATTCGCTGTGTTGATATTCATGTACTTCAGTGTAGTCACTCGCGATATGGGATTGACCTGACCTGGTACGGGAGCTGTTGAGACCGGAACGGACCGTGGTGGGTCCACGAGTTCGCGGGGTATGATCACGTCGTTCTGAGTAGCGAGAATGTTAGGTCTCTGCTGGGGGAATAGCGACATCTATATACTTGTGGGTCATAATACCCAGTAGATGCACGCACCTTAGTTCCCCAGAGCGGCCGCGACGTATGGGCTCCTAAACTGAGTCGTGCAGGAAGCGGATGTGTAGTTGGAGTCGTACTGCAAGCGGAGGGCTTGGATTTTGAGATAGCATTCATCGAGACAGGGTGGTACTGGGGGTGGCGGTTTTGCTTTCTTGGCGGTTTTTGGCGGCATTTGTGTTACAGTGTGAAAAGAGTGGACCATGTGGAATCAATAGAGGTTCTACATGATCTTAGATGCCTAGAATCTGGCTGAAGAGGGACTTCTGTTTCCTGGAGCTCCTCTTCCTGGTTGAAGCCTTGCGTCTGCTATAAGGGCGTCCTTTTTGCCCCTTTGCATTCCTAGTCTGCCTATGGCCTCTGCGGTTGTAGTACTTGTCCCCTTTATGGGTCACGTAGTCAAGTCGCCCTTTCCTTGTTTTGGACGCACATCCCTTCTTGGCACATCGCCGCTTACTCTGCCTCTTCGCTGCCATATAATAATAGTGGACATATTAAGAGTTCGAAAGTCAATCCCCTACCTTCTCGAGCAGCTTATGGTGCAGTGCTACCAAGAGTGCTCGTTCGGCTGAACTGTAGCCATTAGGGGTAGCCGGTTCGGTTTGGTTGGTACCCTCTATGGTGTTGAGCAGCATCACAAACGCAGTCAGAGCTTCATTAATTCCATCGTCGAGCTTAACAGTACCGTCAGTGGTCACTGACACGTAAGTCGTCGGGTCTACTCTTGGACCATGCTGGCTGGCAACCCGGACCCACCAGTAGCGACCCCAGAAGTTGTACGCCGAGCCGCTCGTGGCTGCCACCAAGTTGACATGATTATCTTGGCGTGTCTTTGTCGCTGTGACCTCAATCTTGAGATCATCGAAAAGCTTCTCGCCGCTCTTGACAGACCATTTTAGGTCTCTGTCGTCTCTCCATTCCAAGAAGGGAGCGTAGGTATCGGCCAGCGGGCCAACCAAAGTGTCAAATGCATCACCCGGTACACTCCCTCCAGAATCGATTTCCTCAATGGCTGCGTACAGAGTGGCACTGATAGAGTCACCAAGAGCGGCTTTGAGTTTCATATCAACACTATTGAGACTGCTACTGATGTTGCCTATGGTGGTCCCTGCCCCATTGATGGTACCTTTAATAGCGGCGATTTCGGCTACGATGTTCTCCAGTCCAGACCCCATGCCAGCTAGATTGGCAGCCTCGAGCGTTATCTCAATCTCGCTGATTTTGTCAGCCAGACCAACTATTTCAGTGATGGTACCATTAATTTCACCCTCAAGAACACCCGCTGATTTTGTGCTAACATAGTCAGAAATGACTACACCAAAGGCTTCCATGAACTGCTTCACAGATTCACTATTGTACCGAGTCCCGGAGGGGGGGTTCAACAGGCCACCGAAAGTCGTCAGGGCCAGAGTTTCAACCGCCGCGGAAGAAGACTTAATAAACGCATTCAGGGTCGCTTCCTTGGCGAGCAGACTGATGGTGTTTTGTAGGGTATCGATTTTGGTAGCGAGTCCCTCTAGCCCACCAGAGTCGCTCGACGTGGGCTCCGTGTCCAACATATCGAGTATGAGAAAACTAGCAGCTTGAGCTTTTGGAGCGGCGGTAGGATCGTAGGCGGCTCCTAGACGAAGGGCTGTTTGCTTCTTTTTGAACTTTTCGGCGGTATCGACATTTTGGAGGGCCTTGCCGACCGCCACCGCAGCAAGCCGAACTCCCTCACTACCGCTTGCGAAAATGCTATTCCATTGGGCTTGAGTCCAGACGGAGTCAGTAGTTCCGAACTCCGTGTCATCGAGGCGTTCGGCAGCACTGAGAAAGCGGTTCTGCAGTTCTTTCTTAGCGTTGTCTACATTGATAATATCCGCCGCTAGTTGCACATCCAAGATGGTGTATTTCCCAGCTGCCGTGCTACTGTCTTTGAAGATAACACGTGCCAATCTAGTCCGGTCGTTGAGAGCATTCTCATTCGCAGCAGCGGCTTCTTCGATTGCCCGTCTTGCCAACTCCCTGGCTCGCGCCGCTACCTCGGCAAGAGTAGTCGTAGTGAGCTCAGACCCAGCCGATTCACGTGCAAGGATAGTGAAATAATCACTGGACAATGTGGTATTATGGTGACCTTTTCCCGTTTCGCCACCAAGGACCTCTCTGAGTTTCGTGAGGAATTGGGAGATCTTATCCTGGCGACGCGTGGAGAACGTTGCACCATTCCCGTTTGTCAATTGGTCCACAGGGACACCATTTCTTATGTGGTCGAACACAGCATCGGCAAGATCGGCTATCACCCCCGCAGCTTTGGAGATCTCGAGCACGGCAACGTACTTGTCGAAATGGTTCTCTCCACTTGGCCAGCGAGTAGCTGTGATATGGTTCATTCCTTCATCCACTACGTGCACGGCGATTGGAGGATTCCGCCCTTGGATAGCGATGTACAGGTTTTTTCTATCGAAGTCTGTGATTTGCCCAGCTGAATCGGTAGAAACCCATTTCGGTTGTTTCAAACCCACATTGTTATATCTTGATGCCGGCGAAATGTTTGCTTTCTTTACTTCCTGAGCGAAAGAGGCAATCTGCTCCAGAAGGAAGCCTATGGCGCTGTCTCCCACGTGACTACCGAAACTGAGAGGTGCATCAGCACCTTTGACAATACCGCTGGGATCAATGGCGTAAGCGATTCTGAAGACGTGTGGTGCAACTTTGGAGTGTTTGTTGGCAACATCAGTTGCCAGGAGATCGACTGAGCCCTCCTTCATTTCAACGGTGCCACGCACTTCGACAACTGCATTCAGATTGGAGGACTTCTTTACGCTGATCACGTGCGTTTTACCAGAGACCTCCTTACTCTTGAAGACAATGCTCGCTGTCTGTATTTCGCCGTATTTAACCCCTGATGCCGATTCTGACGATATAGCATGAGCCTCCCTGGCCACAGAAGCAATGTGCACTGCATCAGTAGTTTTGTCTCCGATGTCTCCGATGTCGACCGTGACGACGGTGCCTGTAGTGTAAGCGAACTTACTGAACACCACAGCACCAACTCCTGCACCAGCACCATGGGAGGCATACAGTTTGTAGTCACTAATGAAGGCCTTGAGGCTGCCGATTTCCGCTTCATTGCCCAGTGTGCCCCGAATCCCACTGACAAAGGCTGACGGTTCCAAGTGGTTGGTCCACAGTGCATCGAGTTTGGATGTAATACCACCCGCGTTGGTAGCACCATCAAGCAGTAAGATCGCACCGAGTGTGTCATTGACCTTAATCTTGAGTTTGACCAGCTCGGCGAATGGGTCCATCGCCAATTCGCTCAAGTAGCTCTCCCCGAGGCTGGTGGACCGTCCAGTGGGGGCCACATAGACGCCCAGAATGTCGCCAGACACGACAGCGGGCTCGAACTCAACTGACTGAAGGATTCCGTTAGTTGTGGAGTCAGAAGAATTATACAACACCGGTAGGTCCTTGTACTCTGTGGCTCCTGGTCCGATCTCCACACCCTGCTCTGGATATTTATCGGAGTCAGTTGCATTGACAGCCAAACCACCGGTTATCTTAAAGGATTTGCCCGATACTCCGTGTCTTGCAGCGATTGTTACTTCGATCCCATCCACTGTCAGGCTATGGTCACTTCCATTTGTGGTGAGCTGGTTAGTAGCGAGGTCCGGTAGCGTTGGCGATACGCCAAGGGCATTACCATCGTCCTTACACGATACCGGGGTAAGTGCCTGAGGCAGCCAGCCTTTTCGATAAGTGTCCTTGAAGTTGTCAATAACAGTCTCAATAACAGTCTCAATATCAGTATCAGTATCGATGACCGTACTGCGGTAGGTTTCAAGACCCTGAACAATGCACTTAAGATGTGTTCCAGCTTGCTCGTAGTCACCACTCATAGCGAGAGAGGAGGACAGTTGCAGTCTATCCCGTGGCCGCAAGCGAGTGCCTTCGCTGTCATTAATCGGCACGCTAATGAAGCTGGTGCGATCCTCAGAATAATACTGTGCGACAGCACTTCGTTCGTCAGTTACGACGACGCTATCCTCGTCGTCGATGGTTGGATAAGCGTTGATTAGATCAGTATGCGTAACATCGCAATCTACACTGGAAGCGGAGGGTTCGTTGAACTTTGCAGGCTTCTTAGCGTTGAACAGAATCTGATGCTGGGTCATGTACGCAAGCTTGTCATTGTCGCCGGGAATACAATCATGAGCGTCAACCACAGTGATGCTCATCCACCGCTTGTCACTTATAGCACTGTCAACGAGATTAATGAATTCTTTTCCAATGTCCAGAGTAGCCCCTTTTTCCAGTTCATCAACCCACGCTTTAAGGAATTTGTTTGTGGTATCGTGTGTTCCGAGATCATCATCAAGGCTTTCTCCCCCGAACTCTGGCGCGAACTGAGGGAACTTGAATTTGTCGGAGGCAATGACATTGATGACAGACCGGTCTTGGAGAGTCGAACCCGGCTGCAGTTCACCCCGCAGGAGGCTTTCCGAGGTGACAGAATCCTCTGTTTTCCCAACACGCACCAGCAGGAAGTAGGTCTCTGGGAGATCGTTGGTTTCTTTTTGCACCGCGTCCTTTATCCTGACTGCGAATGACTCAGGTAACGACACCTTAAGTGCCCTATACAGATCATTCGTTCGAGTTTCCCACTTATTCATGTCCTGTTGAACGGTCTGGTATACTCCATCATTGCTTTTGACAAACCCAAGGAATTTCTGAACCTTGAGCTTCCCGAGGACGCTAGCCGCTCCGTCGCCATCTACGACTGATTCGCAGTCAGCCAGGTCAACCGGCACCAGATCTTCAATGGCAGCGATATAGGCACTGATGTCGTGTGGGCGGTTGAAGTGTGTGACTAGCACCCGCTTGGCCAGTACCTGACCACCGGTTCCACCGATAGCGCTATTCCGCGAGTCCGTCAGGGTCACGGTCGACCTCATCTTGTACACCTCTTTCTTCTGGTTGACGGTGAGCCCACTTACTAGTTCATTCCACTTAATGGCGATGGTGGCGCCCCCGCCGAGATACACAGTGCCCTCGAGTGGATTACCTATCGAAACGGCCTTATTGCTGGTCGCCTTCCACAGTTCGATTTTAAGCGTTGCTTTGACATAGGCAGACCACTGGCCCTCTGCGGTTCCACCGAGTCCGGTTGGTTTCGTCACGGCGAATGCGTAGCCGGCGTTACTGTCACTGAAGATATTACTCCACGTCAGAACACCAGCCCAGGCACTGTCTTTTTTATCGGGGCCGGGGTGCTCCACGCAATGGGCTGGTGCTGGCACGGATGTCTGCCCTAAGAATCCGCCTGGGGGTGACGTGTACACTGCAGCAATCGGCCCAAGGCGGTTATAGATGTTGACATCATCACCGACCTCGTTTACAGCCTCTTGTGCGATTACCGTGTTGCCGGTGACAGTCGAGCCATCCGCCAAGCTGCCACCCCAACCTGATAGACCGATGGCAGTGGTTGCAGCTGTCCCTATGTTCGCCGCCAGTTTCAGTTCGCCGTCGACCAGAGTCGGCTTGATGTCTACGGGTTGGGTAAACGGATCCATTTGGCTTGCGGCGTAGAGGGAAACCCCATCGATGTCGTCCTTCCAGTACACGAGAGATGCACCGAAGGACTGCGAATCACGCACCGTGTTCCACACGTCAGTTGCTGAGGAGGTCGACATGTGATACACGGCAATGGGTGGCCCGCGTCCACTTACTAGTTTAGTTTGCAGCAGGTCCCTGACCGAGGGCTCGGCCAGGTTTCTTAGGAGTTGCTTGTCAACGGTGACAGTGTTACCACTGACCGCGAGCCTAGAAAACACAAGGTTGGGTGTGTTCGCACTGGCAGTCGTGCCCAGGTGTTGGGTACTATCGGTACTCTGAAATTGGAACCCAAGTGCGAGATCGCTTCTCGTCTCTTCTTTCCCGCTCTTCAACGTTTCCCAATTTTGAAGGTACATAAACACTGGGCTACCTGTCACACTGAATGCACTTTCAACAGCGACTCGATCCAGTTTGCATACGTTTGCCGTGACGCTACCCATGTTCAATTGATTCTTTAGTTGTTGAGGGACTATCGAATAGGGGTACAGAGCAATGTCATTGGCGCTTAATGTCCCACTCACAGTCGGGAGCATGAAGTATCTGGCCACGCCCAGCTTATACGCCTGCAACACCCCTGCAGCATTCGACAATGCTCGAGATTCCTTTTCAACAAACAAACGACGAGCTCCAAGCTCATCGCTAGCACCAGTCGTTTTCCCGCTCTTGACCACGTATTCAGCCAGTCGCGACCCCACCACTCTTGCTACGCTCACATGTTCTACCTTTGAGTCGAACCCATACGCCCCTGTGTCATCATGGTAGGCTGTGTTGAGATGAAGAACACCGTCGTTAGTATCAAGCCATTTAGACAGCTTGTAGAGATTGTGCTCGATGGTACTCACTGTCATGGATTGTCCAGGGGTTGGAATGGTTGGCACAAAATACGCCACTGTCCCAAAAGGGTTCGACAATTGACTCGAGTCCGACGCGTCCAGAATGACAGACCTGCTTGCATAACGCGAGCGGTACTGAGCAAGGATCCCCAATCGAAGCGGGAAAGACAGTAAGGTGCCTTGGTTACTCGATGTATCACCATCGACGGCCTTTATGTTAGTGATGGGGACATCTTTTGTGAGGCGTTTCGACTTCACCTTGATATTTCCGACGTAGTCATATTTTATTTCTGCACTGTTCGTTTCTTCACCTTTCTTGCTTGCTGTATCAACTTCCGCTATTTTTGCGTCGGCAAAACCATCGCGAGATAGGGAGAAACTGGTGGTGATGGATTTCGTAGCCTGGGGGGGGGTACTGGCATTGTCTATAATCTTCGCATCCACGCTGTCTGGACCAAGTACTGACAGAGACAGTGTGTGAATACCGGAAAAGAGCTCCCAAGCCTTTCCCACACCACCCGAAGAGAGGATGTTTTTGGCAAAAGGACCAGACCCAGACGACCAGACGGAACTTCTGTCGTTCGTCGCGTTGTCTGGCAACGCTGCTAATTGGAAGGTAATAGGTGCTCCAACGGCATCGGGATCGTTCACCCCCACAACAGTTGCGATCACCTGGGTAATGCCCTCTACCGACTTACGGCCGAAGGTTTGGTATGGCCTATCCCCTGACCAATTGGCGCCGGCATCCGGGTCTGAAAAATACAGAATCGATGGGGGGGAGGAGGAGGCGGCCGTTGTGAATCTGCCATTCGTGCCATCCGTATTTATAAATACATACGCCTTGCCCCTCTTGTTATCATTTGGATTGATTTGGCTGATTTTAAACGGGCCCGAGACGACCCCATCATTTTTAACCCAAATTTGCCCACCTGGAATAAGATCTTCGATGCTGGCAGCATTGCCCGCAAAGGAGGGGGTTTTGCCAAAGGTAGCCAGATACGCCTTGAACGCATCCACTTCAATCCAGGTATAGACATCCGTGTTGGGATTCAATTGCTGCAACGGATTCCCGGATCCTGCCAACGTCATTGAGAGCCCCGGCACGGTTATTGACTCTGCAACGGAGTCCTGGTAGGTAATCGTAGCTTCTGGTGTGAAAAGAGGTGTCCACGCACCTGGGAGAGGGTCGAGTTTTCCACCCGCTGTTACAAAAGCAGCTCGCAGGTCGCCGGTTTGTACATCAATCGGTGCCGCCCCCCCCTTCCCCCTGACTACAACGGAGAGTATTTCACCGTCGCCTGCTGTCGTGTACATTCCTTGTTGAGGGTTACATCCGACTGTATACCAGAACGTTCGCATGTCAGTTCCGTTAGAAGTATTGAGTGCACTGCATGCATCAGTCAGAGATGCCATAGTGTGACCACTATTGGGCTTTACCCAGACCACGTCAGTAATGCCCATATCACTCGTGCTACCGCTTCCGTGCACGGTCCAGTGACCGTTAGCATATTGATGTCCAGTGTTGGAGAATGTGAACGCATCTTTGATTTCTTGCTCCGTACCGAATTGAAGGAAATGCTTACCAATGGTCTGCTGACCGACTGTTTCGCTCCGGGAGATCAGATGGGCCGGGTCGACTTTAGGAGGATCTGTGACTTGAGAGCTGGAGGTCGTTCCCGATGTTGACACTATCCATTTTGCCGAAACACTGAGGGTCTTCTCGTCATGTTCAAAGGGGGATGATTGGAAAGGCGATGACGATGCTAATACCTTGTAAGTTGCGGTATCGATGTAGTAACTAGCTCCATCAACGACAACAGCGACAGACGCGGATGTAACAGCGAGATTTGTAACAAGTTGCTGTGCTGTCCAGTCGTTGACTGTCATTGTAGTAGATGTCCAGCCACCAGTTGTCTTGTAGTGTATAATCTTATCAGCTGGGCTTCCGTTTGTAGAAACGAGTGTAAGGGCCTCACTCCAACTGTCATCATCCGTTGCTGCTGCCAAGGTCAGGGTCGTGGTACGAACACCACCACGCACAGTGTCAGCTCCAAGACTCGGGCATAGGGCATCAAGGTCAGGTATTTGGTCCGCACTGCTTGGTGTCGAATTTTGTGCCAGACACACCAAGTGCTTGATGGCGGCATCCCAATCATCGCTGCCCGTTGTATCGACTTGCTCTCTATACTTGTTAGGGATCACATCTCCATTCGTATCCACGGCAGGAGTACGACGAATGTCTTTTACGCTCGACGCGACACTGTAGGATCCCATCCCGTACTTTAGGCCAGGCGATGAGAAGCTGATCTGGTCTGTAACTACCGACAATTTGCTCGAGGACCAGTTACGCACGTCACTCTCCGTCTCCGAGTTAAACGCCGTCTCCGCCGACCTCGATGCGGTTTGTTCGGGACCGCTTGAGGTATCACTATCATCACGTGCGACGTAGGCAGGGTAGTAGTAGTTATATCCCGGACCGTGTTTGGTCGAGTCGAGCGTGCCCCCCGCAGCCAGTTGGGCATCAGCGAGTACGACGTCTGAGCTGCTGCCTGGAGCGGCGGTCCCGACCGAAACGCTGTGATCTCGTGCGACTATGAAACCAACGTCAGCATGTGTGCCTCCGAGTATGACAGCATTGTATCCATCTGGGAAGATGCTAGATGACGCGAGAGTCTTTCGAACGACGCGGGTGCTTCCCACCTCGTATACACTGCTTTCGACATGTGATTTACCCGTCGGCACACTAGCAAGAAGCCATTTGTATATTGGATGCTTTCTGTTAAGATGGTATCCGTTCCCGAGGAGGGCAGAAACCGCATCATCGGAAGAACTCGAAGAAGTGAACTTGTATTCCTCACCATCCGCATCAAACACACTATCACCGTTTTCATCTTGGGTTTGGGTAAACTCTGAACTAATATCCTGCACCAGGCCGTTGACAATTTCTGCGACGGTCTTTTGACCCTGAGGATCATCTTCGAAGCGTACGCCAAGAGCGAGAAGATCCGTGATCGCTTGTGGAGTTTCCACTGCTCCAGCAAATTTGACTTTAAGCTCCTTGGCGTTGGGGATGTCACACTCGACATCGACAGCGAGTGTGTTTCGGTCGGAATTGCTATTATCAAGGAGCCACTGACCGATCGCCGCACCGAGACCATCGGTCCCCATCCGAGATGATATTTTGAATTCCTCTGGCGACTGCTTGTCCCAGATATCATTGGCGTAGACATACCTGACTTTCTGAGTGACACTGGCCACCAGTTCAACATCTCTGATCCCATTGGGTCGCGTGTCACCATTCAAGTCCCGCAGTAGCGTCAATACAGATCCAGGCACGGTGGTATCCCAGACTGCCTCGCTAACATTGGGATGATTCTTAGTTGCTCCTTTAGTGAGGGAGACAGTGCTAGTACCGAAATCTGTGTCAATTACTTCGCTTCCGCTTGTGCTTGTGGCCTTAATGGACCATGTGCTCTTTACCTCGATTCTGTCATGGTAGTTGTCCCGGAAGTAGAAGTTCTGTCGCGATATCTCAAGCAAGTTTTGCAGTTGGGTGCGTATGGCCTCGAGTGTGATTGCATCATCGGTGAGAGGAATGTACAGTCTCGTCTCATCATTGCTGAGCACGGCGGAGCCTTCGGCAATCGCAAGCTGGCCTGCAACAGCCAATTCGTTTGCTTGATTGATAGCGGGCATAACACTACTTGGTGCGGCGGCGACATCATAAGGAATTTTCTCAACCAAGAATTGTCGTCTCGTTGAGAGCGGTGCGTTTCCGAGCAAACAGAAAGAGTGCTCGGCTTCGAACGACTTATCGAAGTCAAATGAGTGTGTTGTGTCGGGGCCTCCGCTGGGATTCTCCCATGGTATCCTCTCACCTGTTTTCGTCTTTGTGAATCCTTGTGTGATCTCTGTCCTGAGATATTTGTGGTGCCATATTGATTGACCCTCGCACACAAACTCTGTATAGAGAGCCTCGTTAAGCTTGTAGTAGTTCGCGGCTCCATCGAGGATGTACTGCTTGTCGACCACGAAGGCATGCAGACCAGAGTCAGGCGGTTCACTCACGATTTCATACTGGTCATTGGGGAGTAAGGCACCAGCCGTGCTGTCGTAAGGACAGTACATTGGTCCCATTGCACGGTCGCATATGTCGAACGTATCGTCGATAGAGCTGCAAGACTCTTCGCCGCCGTTAGTGACGGCCTCACGGTCACCGGCTCCACCAAGCTGCTTGCGGATGTGGAGTAGATGCGTGAGGGCGTAGAGCTTGCGTCTTTTCTCCAGAGCACCTTCGGTGCTGCAAGAAGTCGATAGCGAAAGTGCTTCAACGTCGGTGGGGCAGATAGGGTAATCGATATCTTTACCATTTGCGAAGTCTTTGGGATACGTCACTGGAGGGTATGAGATGCTACAGTCGGCGACGTCAGAGGGATCACGCGGGCATCGCGGAGCTCTCTTATTGATAGCAAAGCTGCGAGCATAGTCAAGCAGAATCTCAAGATCCGTAGGGTCCTTCATGACCAACAGAAGAGTGCTATTGGTGTTCCAAGGAGCCTCGGGGCCACATGTCTCTGGAGCAATAACACTGAAATCTCCAGTCACGAAGAATCGATGAGATGCTCGGCAGGTGTTGGGATCAAACACTGGTTCGCGTCGAGTGTCAGGCCAAACCGAGAGACGCTCTGACACAGCACTACCGTTCTTGTTCAATGCCACCGCATGAAAACAGTCATCACAGTGCTGGCTGGTCCCTCCCGTGCAGAACGACTCTATTTGGCTTATCTGAGCATCGTACAAGTAGATTTGCTTCGGGTCGCTCGTGAGGAGATTGCCGCCGTCGGAGTCACCAATACGGCAGGTCGGGTCGTTGTTTGTCCGTATGAAAGTCATGCTTTCGAGTACCGACTTATCAAGGTTGTCCATCACGACCATTACGAGTACCGTAAGGAGGAAGTCATCTATCCTGCATCCCCCAGCCTTGATGATGATGCTCTCAGCTATCTGGATAACGTGACCACTCAGAGAGGGTGTAAAGTTGCAGATGAGCGAACTGACGTCGTTGCTAGATTGAGAACAGCACGAGGTTGGGGCACAATCGGTGGCATCATTGCAAGTGGGTTCATCACTGCAAACGGCCTGCTTCATAGTGACGGAGAGCTTCAGGACGCGGGCTATTTTCGTGGTGAGGTAGCCAACAAGACATCCCTTACGCGTCACGGTGTCGATGTTGTCCTTATTGTTTTTTGTCACCTTTGCAGCGACCTGTGCCATCATTTCAGCAAGGAAAAGCTGTTTGATGCCCGCGTTGAAACCTTCAATCTTTTTCTGAACCTTCATTTTTGTGCTATCACCAGGTTCATCTCGCTTCTTTGCGAACATTACTGCAAGCCGTGCGTTATTGAGGAAGGTCCTCGCCTCCAGATAGAAGTTGCCGCCGGACGCCCCCGCAGTCAGATCCACGGCTACGGGGGAGTCAGGGAAGATGCTATCAAGGTCAGGGTGACATCCTGGTGTCGGTAGGGTTAGACCATCAAGGTTGACATCCGAGTCATCGAGAAGACCCCCCAGGCTTGCCACAGCGTCCTTGAAAGTCTGCTTATCGAGTGTGTCCGCAGCAAAAAGGTTAATGTCGGTAGACACCATCTCAGCCACCACATGTTTGGCAGCGTCCTGCACGGAAGCAACCCCTGCGGGAATCACGGCACATGGTTGTGCGAGGCCGATATCCTGTGCAATCATTTCAAACAGAGCATTCAGCTCCTGTGGAGTGATGTCATTGCCTGCCATTATACAACTAGTTGAGAGAATATGCTGGACGAATATACCAAAAATGCATTAGCCTAGATCGATGAGTGTATAATCCCGTGTGAGGCAGCATTGAAGCATCACACGAATAGTGCTAGAGTGACTGATACTATGTTCTGGATACTATGAGTGCAGTCTCCCGGGTTTTCGGCGGGATCTCTTGGCTCTTGTGCGTCGAGCAGAAGGTCTCCCTCTACGCTTTCTCTGAGTCTTCTGTCGTCTTCTTGACCTTCTCCGTCCTCCTACAATACCTGGGCCACATTCCGGTGTTGTTCCTGTCCTGGCGAGGATGGCACGTATCATCTTGATTGTCTCGACATTCCTGGCAGCGGTGCTCCTCTGTGCACCACCGTCTTCTCTCCACCATTTGCTAGCACGTCCTTTCCATCCCATGAGCCGCTCGAAATCAGCTTCATTTGGAATTCTATCAGCAATGCTAGAATATGGAGCCACATTGCCTTCTGCTAGAAGCTCGATCATTCTTGCATCGTCAACCATTTTGTAGGACATGTGTTGCATTACGCCATCAGCAGTGGTGTATTCTGTTTGCACTCCCTTGATAGCCTTCTTCTTCTCGCGATCCGATGCCGGCAAAGGCGTAGACCCCAATCGTGTTCCTAGAACGGCAGCGTGCCGTTTGAGTTCGAGCACGTTGCAGATACGGCTAGCTAACTGGTCTGCTTTCACATCGATGATGCTTTGAATGGTTGGCAACGAATGGACAGTTACTTCCCGGAGTATCTTCTCTAGATACTGCCTCGGGATGCAGGCCCAAATGCACATGTCGGTGACATAATCGACAAAACTCGAAGAGAATGTGCCGGGTCCAATCTGGTGCGGCTCAGCACCATCTGATAATGCCCATCGCACGAGGCCAAGGAGTAAAGCGTTCTTCCCTCCTGGCGATCCTCTTTCTCCCCCGACGCGGAAGAGTGCATGAGGTACGGGGCTGTCAGACATGAATTTATCTTTTATGTCCTCTTCCGTTCCACTGCCGACCCTGTCGCTGCCTCCAAAGAAGATCACAAGGCATTCAGTTTGCGACCCTGGTCGGCTGCACTTCTCTTTTTTGCCAGCACATGGCTGTGATGCAAATTGGGGATAGAGTACGTTGAACCTGAATCCGTCTGTTCTGGGTATGGAATGTCTCATTCCATCCTTGACATTGATGTAGTAAGGTTTGGCATTTGATGGGAGCCCTTCCCATTCTTCGGCGGATATTGGTCGACCAGGGGTCACGGAGACAACAGCGAAGAGATTGGAATCAGGGAGAATTCCTTCTTCTGCGAGGATCGACTGGAATCTGGCTGCTATGTCGTGGGTGCGGTTGAGATCGTCTATCGGCTTGCTGCAATACTGGTCCTTCGCCTTCAGGGTGTTTGCTAGCTTCTTGCTGCCGCTAGGATCAGCACTAATCGGGGGGCTGACGTACAGCATACTGCCTGCGGGGGGGCAGGGTGGAGACAGACTACTAGAGATTTCTATGCACACTTCCACCCGACCAGCGAGTCTGGGTGTTTTGAGTATAGCACTAGCAGTAGTTGCAAGCTGCTTCCACACTTCAGTGTGACCACCCTTCGTCACAACGCGGAATTTTCCAAAAGACACAAGGAAAACGGTGAGCTTTTTCGACTGAGGAATGGTTGCCACGGCTTTGATTAGATCGCTAATGATCTGAGCATCGGTGTGATAGACAGTTGTGGCGGGAGGTGGCGGTTGAGCGGCGGAGGGAAGACCAGTGCCTGGTGCCGGTGCACCACCACTATCGTCTGGGGAGAACTTTGCTTTCTTGGCAGAGGGAAGACCGGTGCCTGGTGCCGGTGCACCACCACTATCGTCTGGGGAGAACTTTGCTTTCTTGGCAGAAGACATACTACTATATGTTGTTGAGATTAAAGTGTAATGCTTCGCATACATCTCTCGAGCATCTCTTTGCAACAATAATATTACCCATATCAGAACAAGAGCTATGGGCAATACGTATTGAGGTCTACAGAATGGTGGTCGACCTTAGAATTTGCGGAATGGTGTAACAGAATGTCGAGAGATATGGACGCTATCGCCGCTTTGTACCGTGACGTCCTTTGTGCTTGCGACGCCGATGGGTCTTTGATTTCCTTGTATGCTTGCGTGGCTTTCTAGTCTTTGATTTCCTTGCATGCTTGCGTTGCTTCCTGGACTTCTTCTTTGGTCCGGGACGGCCTGCCTGTTCACCTACAATTGCTCGGACCAGCGTCTCTCCGTCAGTGTCAGTGAAGATGGCGTTACGGATATCTTCCCGGCTGAGCAGTCTCCTTTCTTGGGGCAGATTCTCTCCATCGTCGTCTGTAGAGACTATATACCACTCCTTAGTGTTGGGCTGATCTCCTGGAAGATTGAGTATATCACGAGCAGAGTTCCTTAGCTGTACGAGGACACCACCACCCAGGTCAATGTCCGATGCTTTCGCATTGCTTGGAAGTGGGAGTTTGACATCACGCGGAGAAGTGTCGTCGGCGTCGTCGTCGTGGTTGTTGGGTCGGCGTCCATAATCCATCTCTCTCTTCCACGTGCTGTTGTTGTGTGTTAGCTATTTGCCAGGCACTGTAAACCCCGGGATTTAACGCTACATCATCAAGTTTATGCCATATCTCAGCAGGGCTGCTTACATCGATACGCCTCGCTCTGCCCGGTCCTGCTGCTTGGCCTACTCCAGGGTCTTCTTGCTGAAGGGGATCTTGCATGCTGCTGCGGGTGGGCCAGCAGCTCGTTCTGTCTCGCAAGTGCACTGGGGTAGTTTTCGTTATCTTCATCGTTCGGGTCGCCTAAATAGTGCCCGTTCAGGACCTGTTCTGTAGTGAAGAAGGTGCCGGGAGGAGGATTGTGTTGATCCTGCCAGCGGTGATTCCACCACCACGACCGGTAACAAGGGGGTTTCCTGCTCCCAGAGCTCTTACATCATCGGCACTCCGTGCACCGTCCCTACTTTTGCCTTTTGGATGCCACACCACTGCGTCCCTCTTAAACGGAAACATTGGTGTCTCTATTGCACCTCCCCTTTCTGCTTCTGCCTCTGTTCTTCGACGACATGTATACCTTCTCTCCCTAGAAGATCTGGAATAGCTGATTGGAGTCCTGGAGAGAAATGCCAATGCATCTTGAGCGCCCTTCGGGCAGCGGCGTAGCCGCGCTCAAGATCTAACATCAATATCTCAGTGAGATGGACCCTTGTTGAACGAACGCTATTTGACCCGATCGGTACCTTACCATATCATGGTGTCAAACAAGATTACCTATTCGCTATACGACACCACTAATAGTGAAACATATCACGAGTATGATTAATGTGTATGTATAATCCCA
>Ga0206682_10000333_pt1 | contig 51328 bp, 64 predicted proteins | sample M240m12015metaG_FD_155444 | JGI IMG/M metagenome (GOLD analysis project Ga0206682, IMG submission 155444) | Ammonia-oxidizing marine archaeal communities from Monterey Bay, California, United States - M2 40m 12015 | ecosystem: Environmental > Aquatic > Marine > Intertidal zone | place: USA... | reverse complement strand
TTCAGAGTGGAACTGGTATCACATACGATTCCGCAAGTGGTCAGATTAGTATTGGACAACCCGTTGCAACTTCAGATAGTGCAACCTTCCAAGGACTAAATGTAACTGCGGTATCTTCTCTTGCGACAGTCACCGCAAATACTCTGACCGTAGGTACTAATGCATACCTTAAAGGTGTTCAAGTACAAAATAATGCATCATTTGATTCCGATGTAACTATTGCTGGTAACCTAGACGTTACTGACTCCTCATCCTTTGGAGGTAATCTAAAGGTAGTAGGTAATCTTATAGTTCAGGGAAGTCAAACTATAATAAACACCGAAGAAGTCAATCTCGCTGATAACATTATCCGACTCAATTCAAATGCGACAGGTAGTGCATCTGAGAATGCGGGTATTGAGATTGAACGTGGAAACGATGCAAATAAAACTTTCATATGGAACGAAACATCCGATAAGTGGACTATTGGTTCAGAAACATTTGTAGCGGGAACAGTTGAAGCTAATCTGACAGGTAATGTAACAGGTAATGTTACAGGACAAACGTCCGATATATCTAATCATAATACAGGAGACTTGACAGAAGGGTCAAATCTGTATTATACTACTGCAAGAGCAAACACTGACTTTGATACTAGACTTGGTACTAAAACAACAACGAACCTCACCGAAGGGTCGAACCTGTATTACACAACAACTCGTGCAGATTCAGACTTTGATGTTAGACTTGGTACTAAAACAACAGATAATATAACCGAAGGGTCAAACCTTTATTATACTCGTACAAGATTTGACTCTGCACTTGGTGATGCGACATCTACAGGAACTATCCGTGGTATGTTGTCCGCAAGTGGTGACCTATCATACAATGCATCCACGGGTGCATTCTCATTCGATGTAGAGAATGTTTATACAAAGACTAACTTTGACTCCGATTTAGGTGATGCCCTTGCAGGCGGTACGGGTATCACGTATGACAGTAGTGGTGATGTAATCAGTATTACTAATACTGGTGTGACAGCAGCTTCATATGGTTCTGCTACACAAATCCCAACGTTCACAGTAAATGCACAAGGTCAATTAACTGCTGCTGGTACAGCTACTGTAGCTGGTGTCTCAGGGGTTGACTTTGATAGTAGTAATGGAACCATACAGGTTTCTACGAGTGCAGGCAACTTCTCGGATGTAATAACTCTTGACCCATTCACTACTGCGAATTTAACAGAGAATACAAATCTCTACTATACGGATGCAAGAGCAAACTCTGCATTCGATACTAGACTTGCAACCAAGTCTACTACAAACCTTACAGAAGGAAACAATTTATACTATACCTCTGCACGTGCGGATTCTGATGCAAAGAATGCCGTATCTGCAAGTGGTAATGGTCTTGCATATAATAATACTAACGGAGAGTTCTCACTAAGTGGAACAATCGATAGTTCAAGACTTCCAGTATTAACTCTTGATAACATAACAGATGTCGGTGCAACTACTACCAATAATCTTACAGTTGGTAATATTACAGCAGACGATGTCTTAACAACTTCGGGTAATGTTATCCATACCATAAGTGCAACAAGTGTAGCAAATGATAATAATACTATCCTTGATACACAAGCACATGGTTCGGACTTCATGACAATTGAGTATGTGGTACAAGCTACAGACGCAACTGCGGGAGAGATACATTCTACGAAACTCATAGCAATCTATGATAAAACAACCAGTATACTATTTAATGAATTTGGAACTGTGTTCAGTGGGGATAGTGACCTCGGAACTTTGACTTGTGACGTAAGTGGTGCTAATGTTAGATTATTATTTAACAGAAGACCATCGAATACTATTAGTGTAAGAACAACAAAAACGGTAATAAAGTAAAGTCTTAGGGAAAATGAACTATGGCAAATCATAATTTTAAGGTCAAAAAGGGATTAGATGTTGGTGGTGACACTACCATTGATTCCGATTTAGTCGTAAAGGGTGGAATAACATCCACAGGTGCGATACAGGGTAACCTCACAGGTAATGTGACGGGTAACGTCACGGGACAAACTTCGGATATCTCCAATCATAATACGGGAGACTTGACTGAAGGGTCGAACCTGTATTACACTGACGCACGAGCAAGAGCATCTCTCTCTGCAACAGGTGACTTATCCTACAACAATTCAACGGGTGTATTCACGTTTGATGTAGAGACTGTCTATACCAAATCAAATTTTGACTCTGACCTCGGAGATGCCAATACAGGACAACTTCCTGAAGGTTCTAATCTTTACTATACTTCCGCACGTTCAGATTCGGACGCTAAAAACGCAATATCAGTAACAGACGCTGGTGGTGATGGGTCAATGACCTACAATACCAGTACGGGTGTTCTCACATACACAGGGCCAAGTGCATCTGAAGTACGAGCACACTTAACAGCAAATAAAGGATTAACAGTAACAAATGGAGAATTCAACCTTGACTCCGCAAATGTCAAAGGAATGTTCTCTGTCACTGATGCGGGTGGAGATGGTTCTCTATCGTATTCTAATGGTGTAATCACATATACGGGCCCAAGTGCAACCGAAGTCAGAGCACATCTGAGTGCGGGTACTGGTGTTACATATAGTGGTGGACAAATTAGTATCGGTCAGGATGTTGGTACATCTGCTGACGTAACATTCGACAAATTAACTGTTGATAGTGCTATTGCAGACCACCTTGACCTTATACCACAGTCACCAAACCCAAATAAGGTACGTGGTCGTATCTTCTATGATAGTGCAGAAGAAGCATTATCGTATTACAATCAGACCGCTGATATAACTGTAAACGTAGGTCAAGAATTCTTAATTCGTGTTAAGAACGAAACTGGTGCAACGATTACCAACGGTAGTCTTGTATATGTTACAGGTTCTACAGACGGAGTTCCTACAGTTGCTCCAGCACGTTCAAACTCCTTTACAACCTACAAAGCAGTTGGTATGGCGACCCAAGATATCGTCAACAATGCAATCGGTTTTGTTACCGAGACAGGTTTTGTAAATGATGTTAATACAGGTGGATTGACTGAGGGTGCAACTCTTTATCTATCTCCCGACTCTGCTGGTGTATTTACTACAGTTGAACCTACAGGTAATGATTTTCCATATACAGTTGGTTGGGTAATTACTGCCGATTCATCTGCGGGTCGTTTATTGATTCGTAACTCTACTGAGACATTCGATAATGTCCGTGCAACACATGACATTGTTGCTGATAGAAAGATAAGTGCGGATAGTGCTGGATTCAATCTATTGAAGATGGATACTACATCATTTACAGATGTAGACGTTCCAAATAATCTTCCAGCATTCCGTGAAGGTAATCTGTTCTACTTCCAAGGCCCCGATGCACTGACATATTCTAACGCATCTATGAATGTAAAGATTGGTCAAGACGATGTTGTTCGTGTTTATAACAACTCAGGTTCTTCTATCGCAAAGGGTAAGGCAGTATATGTAACGGGTGCAACTAATGACTTCCCGACTATTGCACTTGCAAAGGCAGATGCATTTAGTACTGTTTACAACACAGTAGGTCTTACATCACATACTATTGCTAATGGTGCGTTCGGTTTTGTTACTGTTCGTGGTCTCTTTGGTGGTCTTGATACCTCTACATTTACTGTTGGTGACCGTGTTAACGTAGACCCCGATACTGCGGGTTCCCTCAGCGCAACATCTCCAACCTTCCCCGATTTCGCATTTGAAGTTGGTACAGTCCTTGTCGCTGACTCTGCTGGTGGTGGTAATGTCGGTGGTTGTATTCAGGTTGGACTACGTTCAGAAGTATTCGAAACACTACGAACAAGTGGTGATGGACGTATCGATGGTAACTTGACAATCGCTGGTAACCTTGATATACTTGGAACAGAAACCAAGACACAAGTTGCGACACTGGCCGTTGGTGACCAATTCATCTCCGTACAGGAAGGTGATACCGTTACGACTCAACGTAAGTCGGGAGATACTGGTCTAAATGACGTAACATTTAAAGACCACTATCAAGGTGATAATACAGAAACATTCTTCGTAGAAATCTTTGGTGCTTCGGGTGGTGGTGATACTATAAGATGGGGTATTGACTCCGCAAGTGGTGGCCCAAGAATTGGTTCATTCTCTTATAGTACATTTGATTCTGATGGTGGTGTTACAGACTACGTACTAACAGACGCAAACCGAAACAATATTCCTTTACGTAATAATATCACTCTTGATATTGGACAGTTCCACGGTCACGATTCAGGTGATGTGTGGAGTGGTGCGGTTGCACCTCTTAACGAAGACTTTGGTTTCTTCGGTAACTACAACACAGGTTCTCAACCATTTACTCATGCGGGTATATTCTACGATGCGTCCGCTTCTAAGTTTAAAATCTTTGATAGGTATGATTCAGACATTGCGGGTAATATCAATGTAGGTTCAGGTAACTTTACTCTTGGTGAACTACAAGCAGATACATTCACAGGTAATTTGACTGGTGCAGTAACAGGTAATGCCTCTACTGCGACACTGCTTCAGAACCCAAGGACTATTGCAATTAGTGGTGATGTTACTGGTACTGCAACATCATTCAATGGTGGTGCGGATATTACCATCGCTGCTGGAATAACTGCAAATACAATTATTAATGCAGACATCAAGTCAGATGCCGCAATTGCGGACACAAAACTTGCAACGATTAGTACTGCGGGTAAGGTAAACAACTCTGCAACTACCGCTACAAACGCAAACACTGGTTCGGCTATTGTCGCTCGTGATGCAAGTGGTAACTTCTCTGCGGGTACAATTACCGCAAACTTAACAGGACAAGCATCTGATATTTCGAATCATAATACGGGAGACTTATCAGAGGGGACAAACCTTTACCATACAACTGCAAGAGCAAGAGCTGCTATTAGTGCGGGTGGTAATCTAAGTTATAACTCTACTACGGGTGTGATGTCCTATACGGACTCTGATAGAAGTCCTACTTCAATAAGAAGTCTATTCTCTGCTGGTGGAGACCTTGGATATAATGCTGGTACTGGTGAGTTTAGTATTAGCGCAAGTAACGCTATTGACTCTTCAGGGACTCTTGCAATGTTCAGTGCTGCGAATAGTGGAACAGGATTTGGTTCTCTTGCATACAATAGTGGTACGGGTGCATACACATATACTAAAGTAACAGCTGCAAATATTCGTGGTCAGTTATCAGGTGGTACAGGTATCACATATAATAGTAGTACAGGTGCTATAACCACTACGGATGGAGATATCGTTCACGATAACTTATCGGGATTCGTTGCGAACGAACACATTGACCATAGTTCAGTATCCGTTATTGCGGGTGCGGGTTTGACTGGTGGTGGTACAATCGCCGCAGACAGAACCATAAACGTGGTTGGTGGTACTGGTATTCATGTTAACGCAAACAATATTCAGATTGATGACTCGGATGTCAGAGCTATATTCTCTGCTGGTGGTGACCTATCGTATAACTCAGGTACAGGTGAATTTAGTATAACTAAGTTTACCACTGCGAACGCACGTTCCTCTATATCCGTAACGGATGCTGGGGGTGATGGTTCATTAGCTTACAACTCATCAACTGGTGTAATAACATACACAGGGCCATCTGCTGCACAAGTCAGAGCACATCTGAGTGCAAGTGGAGATATTTCATATAATAATAGTACGGGTGTTATCTCATTCAGTGAGACATATTCAACTGCTGCTGAATTGATGACGGCACTCCAAACACTGGATAGTAATACTAGTGGATTGAATGCAGATAGATTAGATGGTCAACAAGGTGGTTTCTATAGAAATGCAAGTAACCTCAATGACGGTACTGTCTCTATTGATAGACTAGGTAAACCTACTAGTGGTGATTGGTGGAATAATGGTGTGGTTCATGTAGCTACAGATGGTGTATCCGAAATGGGTAAATACATCGACATGCATTCAACCGATGCTGGTACTTCTGACTTTGACGTAAGATTGACCGCTGCTACAGATAAACTCACATCTTCTCAACCATTGTATGTTAACTCAAATAGAGTATTGACTACTGCGGACGAGGGTGCAAACAATGGTTTAGATGCGGATACACTTGATGGACAACATGGTGCATACTATAGAATTAATGTATATAACAACAGTGGAACTCTCTTAAACTAAGGGTATAAATAACATTATGGCATCATATACTTTTTCAGACGTATCCAGTGTAGACAACTTTGATTTGACATCATATAACAGATGTATCGAATCATCTTGGACTTCACTATTAGAAGCATATCCGTGGGAAGCTGCAGAACTTGGTTCAGCAACGGACGATGAGAAGAAAGAACATTTAAGGACTCGTGCGACTAATCTAATAACTGCGCCAGACGGATTTCTTTGTAGGGTGTATGGTGATAACGCACATACATGTTTTTACATGGGTGGTAACATAGATAGAGATGAAGGAAGAATAACAATAACATATCTCATATATGGAACTGACGATGAAGGCAGTAGAAGATACATCGCAACAGATGTATTCGAAATGAAGAAGGGTTTTAGGGTTTGGGCTCGTGCAAATAATTGTACGAACATAGATATAGTGTATAAGGATAGTGCAACATCAATGAGAAGCGCAATTCAAAATAGATACGAGAATCATTCAGCCGACCTTGGAACTTCGACTGAGTTAAATGAACGTGGTCAGGGTGGGAAGAAGAATCATTATAGATTACCTACCAGTCCCGATGCAGATTTATTGGATATTTAATATGGCATATACATTTACACAAGTAACATCCGAAACAGTTAATAAGACCAAACTGAAGAAGGCAATTGCCGACTCTTTGGATGGATTAAAAGAATCAGTATCTTTTGGTTCATCTACCGATACAGACGCAAAGAAAAAAGAGGTCATATTAAAAGTTGCTTTACGGATGGCAGATGGATACAAGACTAGCCCATACACAGATATCCTGCTTCAAGGAACACACCCGACATCACCTACATATTATGTGGGAGGAAGACTCGAAGGTTTTGATGCGGAAAGTCTACCTGAAAACTATGTGGGGGGTTCAGCAGATTTTAGTGGGGTTAGTCCATACTCAAAGATAATCATTAGTTTTACATTGTACCCCCGTGATACAAATGGAAGTAAAGCGTGGTTACACGGAGAAACAGGAATTAACGGAGATATCAGACGGGGATGGCGAGCATGGATGAGAAGTAAAGAAATTTATGATTTTGATATCGTGCATACAGTAAGTAATAATGGTATGAAGGGACTTATCGATAGTTACATGACAGGTCATGATGTTGATTTAGGCCAGAGAGATGAGTATGAACATGAAAACAAAACGTTACGAGTAACTAAAAACAGAATCAGCTCCAATCCCGCTGATGACATTTATACATAGGATAAACGATGTCGTATACTAAAATAAATTCAAGAGAAAAACTAACAGACTACTGTTTACGTAGATTGGGTTATCCTGTTGTAGAAATCAATGTCAGTGATGACCAAATTGACGATAGAGTTGATGATGCATTACAAATGTATTTTGAATACCACGCTGACGGTTCTCACAATCTAAGATTACCTCTCAAAATTACTCAATATCAAATTGATAGAGGTCGTATTGATTTTTCAGATATCAAAAATAGTGTTGCTGATGAACAACTATCAAATCCAATATGGGTAAATATTGCGGATAGGATACTTTCTGTTGCGGGAGTTTTCCCTATCAATGCAAATAGTTCAGGTTCTAACAACTTTATGGACTTCCAATACCAACTAAGAATGAATGACCTTGGTGATTTGTCACAGGGTGTTGGTGAGATGGCATACTATGAACAGTTGCAACAACATTTGTCTATGGTTGATATCAAGTTAACAGGACATCCTCAGATTATTTACCTACGAAGAGAGAATATATTATTCATTGAAGGTGATTTAAAATCGGGTACTAAAGGTGACCTTAAGGCGGGTGACTATATTATCATCGACTGTTTTATATCACAAAGAACCGATGGTAGTGCGGATACTTTATATGATGACATATTTCTAAAAGAATTTGCAACTAACCTTATTAAGAAACAGTGGGGAGAAAACCTATCTAAGTTTGAAGGTGTTACATTGCCAGGCGGGGTAAACATTAATGGACAGAGATTAATAGAAGAAGCCAATACAGAAATCGAACAGATTCGTCAAAGAATGCAACTCGAATATGACCTTCCACCGAATTTCTTTATAGGATAAGTAGATGGCCACTAATCCATTCTTTAAATACGGACAACGTTCTGAAAGTAATCTATACGAGAGTCTCGTTATTGAGGCAATCAAGATGTATGGTCAAGACGTATATTATCTTCCTCGTGAGATAGTCAACAAGGATAAAATCTTTGGGGATGACATTCCGTCACGTTTCAGTAGTTCTTATAAACTAGAGATGTACATTGAGAACACTGATGCGTTTGATGGAGAGGGTGATATATTCACCAAGTTTGGTATCGAACTACGAGACCAAGCAACGTTTGTTGTTTCGAGAAAAAGATGGAAACAACTAATTGGAAACAATCTAGACAAAAACAATTTCAGACCAAGAGAAGGGGATATCATTTATCTCCCAATGTCTCAGTCTATGTTCCAAATCATGAAGGTAGAGACCGAAACACCGTTCTACCAACTAAAAGATTTACCTACCTTTAGATTGACTACAGAACTCTTTGAGTACAGTGATGAAGACTTTGATACTGAAATCGATGATATCGATAACATAGAAATCGAAGGTGCATACACTTATCAATTGACGTTGGATTCGGATGGTACAGGAACAAACTCTTCAACGGGATATGTATTGGGTGAAACTGTATTACAGACATTTGATTCTTATTCTATGAAGGGTGAGATATCTAAATGGAATGATTCCGATTACACTATGGATATCGTACATTCAGGTGCAACCGATGGTTTGTTACATTCATGGAGTACTACAAAACTATTGGTTGGTCAGACCTCAGAAGCAAAAGCTACTCCTAGTCTTGTAACTGAATTACAAAACATTCAAGCCGATGCACAAAACAAAATCTTTGATGACTTCGAGAGTGACTTCCTTGACTTCTCAGAGTCTAATCCATTTGGAGACATATAATGTTTGGTGGTCACTTCTATCATAAACGAGTAAGAACAGCAGTATCAATCTTTGGTTCACTGTTCAACAACCTACACGTACTGCGACATAATAGTGCGGGAGAGACTGTATCTCAAGTAAAGGTTCCTCTATCATATGCACCCAAGAGAAACTTTGTTTCACGACTAGAAGAGATGAACAAGGGTGAGGATGCAGAACGTAGAGTTGCTATCAAGTTACCTCGTATGTCTTTTGAGATTACGGGAATGACATATGACGCAAATCGACAATTGCCTAAGATGAATACTCTATCGAATAATCTTGCGGGAAGTATTGTTACAAGAAAGAAATTATATACTGCAACACCGTATAAGATAACATTTGATTTGAATGTGTATGCCAAGTCTCAGGATGACGCATTACAAATTGTAGAACAAATTATACCGTATTTTGCACCACAATATACCTTGACAATGAAACCATTTAGTGATATACCCACACTAACTGAAGATGTACCTATCACATTAACAAGTACTGCCTTTCAAGATGATTTCGAAGGGCCACTTGAACAAAGAAGAACTATCATATACACACTCTCGTTTGATATGAATATTTCATTCTATGGGCCTCAAGGTTCAGGTGCAGTTATTCGTGATGTACGTAACAACCTGTTTATTCAGGAGTCGGGTCTTAGTGATAGTGATATATACCTAGAGACGTTAAAGATAACCCCAACACCTGTCGGTGTTAGTGCAGATAGTGACTATGGGTTTGACGAAACTATATTGGATAGTAGTGCATAATGACCGATGAAAAAAGAATTAAAGACGATTACGAGTATTCTCGTGATACCTACTATGACCTAATAGAAAAGGGTCGTGAGTCTTTAAACCTAATGATTGAAGTAGCTCGTGAGTCCGAGCATCCTCGTGCATTTGAAGTCCTTTCAAATATGATGAAAGGTATTTCTGATGTTAATGATAAATTGATGGATTTAAATAAAAAGCATAAAGACATTAATAAGGAAGATAAGGAACTAAAACAGATTGAGAATCAAACTAATAATCTGTTCATAGGTACTACCACAGACTTACAACGATTACTTCAAGCAGAGAATGAACCGAAGGTAATCGATGTTAAACCCGAATCAGAATGAGTCTTATCTTGGCAATATCAACGTCAAGAGGGATGGAGTTCAACACAAATTTACAGAAGATGAAGTCAAAGAATATATAAAGTGTTCTAAAGACCCTGTATACTTCTGTAAAACATATCTAAAAGTAATATCTCTTGATGAGGGTCTAGTACCCTTTACACTATATCCCTACCAAGAACAAATGTTCAAACACTTCAATGATAATAGATTCTCTATTGTCCTTGCATGTAGACAGAGTGGTAAATCTATTTCGTCCGTAGGATATATCCTTTGGTATGCTTGTTTTCATAGTGAGAAAACTATCGCTATATTAGCTAACAAAGGCGCAACCGCAAGGGAGATGTTGAGTCGTGTCACACTTATGTTGGAGAACCTACCGTTCTTTTTACAGCCTGGCTGTAAAGCACTCAACAAAGGTTCGATTGAGTTTAGTAATAATAGTAGGATTATTGCCAGTGCTACAAGTGGTAGTTCCATTCGTGGTATGTCTGTTAACTTACTATTTCTTGACGAGTTTGCCTTTGTGGAAAGAGCAAATGAATTCTACACTTCAACCTATCCTGTTATCTCTGCGGGTAAAGATACAAAGGTTATCATTACATCGACTGCGAATGGTATCGGTAATACGTACCATAAAATATGGGAAGGGGCTGTTCAGAAGATAAACGAATTTATTCCATTCACTGTAAACTGGTATGATGTGCCAGGCAGAGACGAAAACTGGAAGAAACAAACAATCGCTAATACATCACAATTGCAGTTCGACCAAGAATTCGGTAACACTTTTTTCGGTACAGGAGATACCCTCATTAATGCCGAAACATTACTGTCATTGCGTATGAACCCCCCCAAAAGAATTGTTGACGGGGACTTCTACATTTATACCGAACCACAACCACAACATGAATATCTCATGATGGTGGACGTAGCGAAAGGAAGAGGGCAGGATTATTCTACGTTTAACGTAATCGACATTAGCACAAGACCATTTAAACAGGTTGCTGTTTATCGCAATAATAATATTTCTCCAATACTCTTACCTAATTTTATATATAAGTACGCAAATCTCTACAATCAGGCATATGTCATAGTAGAATCAAATGACCAAGGTACTTTGGTATGTCAAGGATTATATCAAGACCTAGAGTATGATAACCTACATATGGAATCCGCAATCAAAGCTGATAGACTTGGCATTGAGGTAAACCGTAAGGTCAAAAGACTTGGGTGTTCTGCAATCAAAGACATACTAGAAGCAAAGAAATTGGATATTGTTGATGAGAACACCATCATGGAAATATCAACATTTGTGTCGAGAGGTCAATCCTATGAAGCATCCGATGGTAACCACGATGACCTAATGATGAACCTCGTGTTGTTTGGATACTTTGTATCAACTCAATTCTTCTCTGATATGACAGACATCAATCTAAAAGAAATGATGTTTGCACAAAAGATGAAAGAAATTGAAGATGACGTACCTCCATTCGGTATAATTGATGATGGAACAGATTATCTAAGAGAAGAACAACTTAAAGAAGATGCGATGCGATGGTATCAAACACACGGAGTTCGTGACATTGATGAGTGGTAGTCGTTCTTAAAATAAGATTATGTATAAATAAAAGCATGTGAAAATAACCGTATTATGAAAACTTATAATTAGATTACGAAAAAAAGGAAAAGAGCTATGGCACTATTTACACCCTCTGCTTCCCCTGCTGTTACAGTAAAAGAAATTGACCTATCGGGAGTTGTCCCTAATGTTCAAACTAGTACTGGCGCATTTGTGGGAAATTTTGGATGGGGCCCTGTAGGTGAAGCAACTCTAGTATCTGACGAGTCAGGGCTAGTAAGTGTTTTCTCTGCACCCACCAAAGACAATACAGTAGATTTTCATTCTGCTGCATACTTCCTCCGTTATAGTAATTCTCTACAATTAGTTCGAGAAGTCGATTCTGACGCAAAGAACTCAATTGGTGCGAATTCAGCGGGGACATACACCAATCCGACAATCGGAAACTTGGATGCGTATGAATCACTAACGTCTGACTCAGACAATGGTGCATTTATAGCAAAATATCCAGGCCAACTTGGTGATTCAATAAAAGTTTCTATTTGCGCTGTTTCAGACAGTGACGGTGGTGGACTTGTTAATTTCGACAACTGGACATATAAAGACCAATTTGATGCAGCTCCTGCTACATCGGCGTTTGCGTCAGGTCTAGGTTGTAAGAATGACGAAATCCACGTAGTCGTTGAAGATAGAGATGGTGGAATTACAGGAGTGCCTGGCACGGTACTTGAAACATTCCCATTCTTATCTGTCGCTTCAAACGCAAAAACAGAAGACGGTACTGTTAATTACTACCGTGAAGTACTAAAACTTAAATCTAAGTGGATTTTTGCTGGTAAATGGGAAACTAACTTTGCCGACAACGTCAATGACATGCATGGTACAGAGTGGGATACTCCCGCAACTTTAGTTGGAACAGAAGACTTTAAAGCTGTTTCTAAAACTGCTAAAGATACATGGGAATTTGACGGTGGGACTTCTTCATCTAGTCTTGGAACAGACGATATCCTTCGTGGATTCGACAAGTTCGAAGATAAAGAAGCAATTGAAGTTGACTTCCTGATTGCACCACAACAAATCGCTGACCTTGCACAAAAGACTGTGGTCAATGACCTAGTCGCAACTGCTGGTTCTTTGAGAAAAGATTGTGTAGTAGTAGCATCACCTAGTAGAAATGCAGTAGTCGTTACGGGTACAAATAGCGCAGTTCTTACGTGTAACAATGGTTACACTAAATCTTCGTATCTAGTTCAAGATAATAACTATCTTAAGGTTTTTGATAAATACAACGACCAATACATTAAGATTCCTGCCGCATCATCCACTGCGGGTCTCATGGCTGCAACCGACTTAGTCGCTGCACCTTGGTTCTCTCCTGCTGGTTCTAGACGTGGTAGATATCTTGGTATTACTGATATCATCCTATCTCCAAGTAAGGGAGAAAGAGATGCACTATATAAAGCTGGTATTAACCCAATCGCAAATTTGCCTGGCCAAGGTATTATGTTGTTTGGTGATAAGACCAATATGAGTAGACCTTCTGCATTCGATAGAATCAATGTTCGAAGACTGTTCCTTGCAATTGAAAGAGCAATCGCAATTGCGGGAAGAGGCGTAATGTTTGAATTCAATGACGAGTTTACTCGTGCTGAATTTGTAAACATTGTAGAACCTTTCTTGAGAGAAATCAAAGGTCGTAGAGGTATCACAGACTTCCGTGTTGTATGTGACGGTACAAACAACACTCCAGCTGTGGTGGACAGAAACGAATTTATCGCTTCAATCTTCATCAAACCTGCTCGTTCTATCAACTATGTAACATTGAACTTTGTTGCAGTTAGAACAGGTGTAGAGTTTGAAGAAGTAGTTGGCACGGTATAACAGGAAACAAAGGAGTTAAAAAATGGCAATTTTAGGTGTTGATGATTTTAAGTCCAAGTTAAGAGGGGGCGGAGCACGTCCTAATCTTTTCAAGGCAACTGTTAACTTTCCTGGCTATGCTGGTGGTGATGTCGAATTGACATCGTTTCTATGTAAAGCTGCTCAGCTTCCAGCTTCAGTCATGAACGTGATTGAAGTTCCGTTCCGTGGAAGACAATTGAAAATTGCGGGTGACCGTACATTTGAAAGTTGGACTGTCACGGTTCTGAACGACACGGACTTTAATGTACGTGACGCAATGGAACGTTGGATGAATGGAATTAATGCTCACGCTGCAAACACAGGATTAACCAATCCAGTGGATTATCAAGCAGACCTCATCGTTGAACAATTGGACAGAGATGAGAAAGTATTAAAGACATACAACTTCCGTGGATGTTTTCCTATCAACGTTGCTGCAATCGAACTCAGTTATGAGACGGTTGACACTGTTGAAGAATTCACTACAGAATTTGCAATCCAGTATTGGGAATCTAATACTACTAGTTAATCTAGTTATAGATAAGAGGGTAAGGGAGAAATCTCTTACCCTCACTTTTAACGTGTAGGAAAATGACAGGTATATTATATGGCAGAACAAGACAACAGTATTTTAAAATTATTTGGTTTCGAACTGAAGAGAGCAGCTGCTCAATCTTCGGCTGCGTCCAAAAAAGAAAATGATAAATTAAAATCTATTGTTACTCCCACTGACGAGGATGGTGCGGGATATGTTACTGCGAGCGGTTCACACTATCAACAGTACTTAGACCTTGAAGGTGGTAAGGCAAAAGATAATAGTGCGTTAATCCTTAAGTATCGTGGTGTTGCACAACATCCCGAAGTCGATGCGGCAATCGAAGACATTGTAAACGAGTCTATTGCGGGTGGAGAATTGGAAAGTCCAGTATCTCTTAACCTAGATTCCGTAGATGCATCTGACAAAATCAAACAAGAAATAATCACAGAATTCAATAATATCACGGCTATGTTATCCTTTGGTGACTTAGGACATGATATTTTCCGTTCCTTCTACGTAGATGGTAGATTGTTCTATCACCTAGTTGCGAACGAGTCGAATCTCAAAGCGGGTATTCAAGAAATCCGTCCGATTGATGCGGTAAAGATTCGCAAAGTAAAACAAGTCAAGTATAAGAAAGACCAAGCAACCGATGCAAAGGTTGTAGATAGAATCGAAGAGTTCTTTATCTATCAAGAGAAAGCTGGTGCAAACTCAGGTGTAAAATTATCCCCTGACTCAGTATCATATGTAACTTCAGGTCTACTTGACCCAAGTAAAAAACAGGTTGTGTCCTATCTACATAAGGCACTAAAACCAATTAACCAGTTAAGAATGATGGAAGACTCTTTGGTCATCTATCGTCTTGCACGTGCGCCCGAACGTAGAATCTTCTACATTGATGTGGGTAATATGCCACGTAACAAGTCTGAATCTTATATGAGAGATATCATGACTCGTTACAGAAACAAGTTGGTATACGATGCAAACACTGGTGAACTTAAGGATGACCGCAAACACATGTCTATGTTGGAAGACTTTTGGCTTCCACGTAGAGAGGGTGGTAGAGGAACTGAAATCTCTACATTGCCTGGCGGTGAAAACCTTGGACAGATTGACGATATTCTCTACTTCCAAAAGAGATTGTATCGTTCATTAAACGTACCTCTATCACGTTTAGAACAGGAAGCACAGTTCTCACTTGGTCGTTCGACTGAGATTAACAGAGATGAAGTGAAGTTTCAAAAGTTTATTGATAGATTACGTAGACGTTTCTCACACCTATTCTATGGTATCCTTCGTAAGCAATTGCTGATGAAAGGTATCTGTACGGAACAGGATTGGGAGATGTGGAAAAACAACATCAACGTTGACTATCTGCGAGATAACCACTTCACCGAATTGAAAGATAATGAAATTCTCCAAGATAGATTGTCAACCCTTGATGCAGTTTCTTCCTATGTAGGTGAGTACTTTAGTCGTGAATGGGTAATGAAGAATGTCATGCAAATGACGGACGAAGACATAGAAGAAATGAAGAATCAAGTCGAAGCAGAGAATGCTAACGGCGGCGATGAAGGTGACGAAGAAGACTTTTAACTATAACTGATAATGGAGAATATTATGTCAGAAGAAGAAAATTTAGAAATCGAACAGGAAGAAGTAGAGACTGAAGAAGAGATTGTCACTCTTAGTCCTGTAGAAGAGTTAGTAAATAACATTACAGACGGGGAACTCAACAAAGCTGAGACTTCGTTTCAGGGACTTATCAATGATAAAATCACTGATGCCCTTGAAGCACAGAAGGTTGCTGTTGCGGACACCATCTTTAATGATAGGGTTGCCGAACCCGAAGTAGACCCTGAAATGGAGTTAGATAACGATTTATTGAATGATGACGAAGAAAGTACTGAAGAAGTGCCTTCTGAAGAATCTTAAACGTATAAATAATACTACATAAAGGAAAAGAATCTTGTTATGAAAACATTTTCAGAGATACGGTCAAAGACCAAGAAAGAAGGCGAAACTGTTTTCAAGAAGAAGATTAAACGGATTCAAGTGGAGATTGTAAAGAGACCCGATGTAAAGGGTGCTAGCAATCTTCCTTTTGTTGCGTTTGTGGACGGTGACCGTCTAGACTCGTTTAAGTCGTTGAAAGATGCTGTTAAGGCATCCGAGACAATTATAAGGGAATTAACCTAATGAAGTTAATCACAGAATACACAGAAAATGACTCTATCAATTGTTTGGTGGAGAAGAAAGAAAACGGTGACAAGAATTATGTCATCGAAGGTGTATTTGCACAAGCAGACAAAAAGAACAGAAACGGACGTATCTACCCTAAAGCCATTATGGAAAGAGCGGTAGGTAAATACGTTAAAGAACAAGTATCTAAGAAACGGGCAGTAGGGGAACTAAACCATCCCGAAGGGCCGACAGTTAACTTAGACAAAGTTTCGCATCTCATTACAGACCTTAAATTTGAGGGAAATAATGTGGTCGGAAGGGCACAAATATTGGATACTCCGATGGGTAAGATTGTTAAAGGTCTTCTCGAAGGTGGTGTTCAACTAGGTGTGTCAACTCGTGGTATGGGTAGCCTTGAGAATAGGAACGGAGCAATGGTCGTCAAAGATGACTTTATGCTTAGTACGGTTGACATCGTACAAGACCCATCTGCACCTGAAGCATTTGTTAATGGAATCATGGAAGGTGTAGATTGGATTTGGCATAACGGCGTTCTTAGTCCTCAAGTCATTGAAGAAATGGAGACTGAAATTAAAAACACTCCGAAAGCATTTCGTCCCGAAGTGCAAATTCGAGAGTATAAAAATTTCCTCTCGTTAATTAAATCGCAATTGTAAAAGGAGTCAATTATGACTAAAGAAGCAAAAGTCGAAGTTGAACTTCACGATGAAGATATTAACGATATCGTGGAAGAAACTCTCGAAGAAGAAACTGTAGAAGAAGCAGCTGAACTTACCGATAAAGGTAAGGACGATAAAGAGTCTGAAAAGACTGTTAAAGATGCTGAATCAGCAGTAAAGAAACAAGCTCCTGCTCCTAAAACTAAGGCGGGTATGATTAGTGCGATGACTAACAAAATGTTGAAAATGTCTAAAGTAGACATGGAAGGCATGTATGCTAGTTATCATAAAGAAGATGCAGATATGGATGAAGGTGAAGCAATCGTGGAAACACAGGTTGATACTACTGCTGAATTGGATGCACTAGTCGAGTCTGAAGCTACTCTCAGTGATGAGTTTAAAGCTAAAACCGCAGTAATTTTCGAAGCCGCTGTTAAATCAAAACTATCAGAAGAAGTTGATAGAATTGAAGCACAGTACAAGGAAGAGTTAGCAGAAGAAGTATCTTCTACTAAAGCTGAACTTGTAGAGAAAGTAGATAGCTACCTAAATTATGTAGTTGAAACTTGGATGCAAGACAATCAAGTCGCAATTCAGAACGGTCTCCGTGCTGAAATTGCAGAGACATTTATGGAAAAACTGAAAGGTGTTTTCGTAGAGTCTTATATTGAAGTACCTGAATCTAAAGTTGACCTAGTTGATGAACTTGCTGAATCAGTAGAAGAACTTGAGTCTAAACTCAACGAAACTACTCAGAAAGTAATCGACACTACTGGAGAATTGGAAGAGTATAAGCGTGACTCTATTATTAGAGAACATGCACGTGGTCTAGCCGATACACAGGTAGAGAAGTTAAAGGGATTAGTTGAGAACGTTGATTTTGAAGATGAAGAGCAATTTTCTAACAAAGTTAAAACTATCAAAGAATCTTACTTCGCAAAAGAAGTGGTAGAAACTTCTGACGATACTATTTTAGAGAACACAGATGCAGATGAAAATCTTGTCTTGTCTTCTTCAATGGAACGTTATGTTTCTGCTGTAAGAAAAATTTCCCCTAAGAAATAAACATTTTAAATTTAAAGGAAAAATAAAATGCAACAATCATTCGACAACTTGATTGAAAAGTGGAGTCCCGTTCTAAACGAAGAGTCTGCTGGAACAATTCAAGACAACCATAGAAAAGCGGTTACTGCTGCTGTTCTAGAAAACCAAGAACGTGCGATGAATGAGCAACGTGCTGAGATGGGTTCATTCCTGTCTGAGAACGCAGCTTCTCCCGCAAACAACACTGGTTCAGTTTCTAACTTTGACCCAGTATTAATCTCACTAGTAAGACGTGCAATGCCTAACCTCATCGCATATGATATCGCTGGTGTACAACCTATGAACGGCCCAACTGGTCTTATCTTCGCAATGAAGGCAAGATACGGTGGTGGTGCAACATCTAACCGTGAAGCGTTATTCAACGAAGCTGAAACTCAGTTCTCAGGTGACTCTTCAGGTACTCACGACTCTGACAATGCGTCAGGTTGGAACGGTGTTGACTCCGAAGGTGCTCGTTTAACTGCTCTAGCTGCAACTGGTTCGCCAACTGTAGACGCAGAAGCAATGGGTTCAACTGGTGGTTCTTCATTCCACGAAATGGGTTTCACGATTGAGAAATCAACTGTGACTGCTGTTTCTCGTGCGTTGAAAGCAGAATACACTATCGAACTTGCACAAGACCTTAAAGCGATTCATGGTCTTGACGCTGAAACTGAACTTGCTAACATTCTCTCAACTGAAATCCTTGCGGAAATCAACAGAGAAGTTATCCGTACTGTAAACTCTCAAGCAAAAACTGGTGCTCAACAAGCTAACGTTACTGCTAACGGTATTTTCAACATGTCATCTGATGCAGATGGTCGTTGGAGTGCAGAGAAGTTTAAAGGACTTGCAGTTCAAATCGATAGAGAAGCAAACGTAATTGCTAAAGAAACTAGACGTGGTAAAGGTAACGTAATCATCTGTTCTTCAGATGTTGCAACTGCTCTTGCTGCTTCAGGTACTTTGGATTACAGTCCTGCTATGTCTACTAACTTGAACGTTGATGACACTGGTAATACATTTGCTGGTCTTCTTAACGGACGTGTTAAAGTATACATCGACCCATATGCAAGCACTGACTACGTAACAGTTGGTTATAAAGGTACTAACCCTTATGACGCTGGTGTATTCTATTGCCCATATGTACCATTACAAATGGTTAAAGCAATCGGTGAAGATAACTTCCAACCACGTATCGGGTTCAAAACTCGTTACGGTATGGCTTCAAACCCATTCGTTGGTTCTACACCTGCTAACGGTCTTGCTGCTGTTAAGACTAACCCTTACTACAGAATCTTCAAGGTTACTAATATCCTTACGTAAGTATCTGTTAAAGGTAAAAAAACGAGAGTTTGGGGCGAATCTGATAAATCGTTAACCAGACCAATTTTTAAGGGACTCTTCGGAGTCCCTTTTTTTTGGATAAAAAAAACCCCACCGAAGTGGGGTAAGGATTATTTAATATAATTCATTGACCTTTTGTGGAGTTCCATCATTTCCTGAACTTTCTGTTCATTCCTTTGTCTTCTCCTAATTGCCTTGTTCTTTGCAATCCTTCTTTTCTCACTACGAGTTTGATAGAACTGTCTGTCCTTAATCTCGTTAATGAGGTCTGCCCTCTTAACTTTCTTTTTGAGTACTCTTAATGCCGCTTCGACATTTCCCTCTCTGACTGTAACACTTAGTCCTACGTCTTTGGGGTATACTTTTCTTTTAGGTTTTTGGGGTCTTCTGTTTTGGTAATGTTTCATATTTCCTTAGTTAGAGTTAATTGGAGCGGAATGAGAGAATCGAACTCCCATCAAAAGGTTGGAAACCTCTTGTAATACCATTATACGAATTCCGCATTATGTTTATATAGTAACACACTTAACATGAAATGTCAAGCGACTTGTACCAATTCTTTTACATTTTCTGTTGCCCTATCTTGCGGTAGGAATCCAAGAACACGTAAAGGAAAAACTTTCAATCCACAATGTTCCAACGCAGCTTTGTGTTGATTCAGTTGTTGCATGAATTTCTTTCTTTTTAGTTCAAGTGGCAACTTTGCAGTTGGCGCTTTCACATGTCCAATTAAGTCAGTATACTTCCCTGTTTCCATGTAACGTTGAACCGCTTGCATGATAACACGATACTGATAACCTTCACCAATACACACACCGTATGTATCACTTTCATCATTATATTCACCACCAACGACATGTTCAGTCGATGCGTGATTTTCAACCCACTCCTGTACTCTTACGGGTGAGGGAAATAATCGGTAAGGTTGAGGGGTTCCAACTTCTTCCATAACCATATTCAGTACACGACCCTTACATGATGCATCACGAGTTCTACCGTAAATACGTGTGAACTCTTTACGAATAGCATCTTCGGTGTTAGGGATACGTCCGTCAGATACCTTACGACTAAGGTGATGTCGCATATCCACTTCCTTGTTGAGACGTTTGGGATAACCCTCATTCTCTCGTGCTTGTACATCTTCCATCTGTGATGGTGTACCAGCAAGTAACGTGAATATCCAGTTCTTTTGTCCTAAGGCACGGACTGCGTCAGTACGTCCAAATCCATAGACTAAGACATAACGTTTCGCATGGTCAGTACCACGGTCATATACAGCTGGGGGGAACTCTGTAGTATCAACACCGTTTGCGAATGACAAACGAAGTTGTTCAAGTTCTTGTGCTGTGTGGGTTTCTACTTTTTGGTTATTACCCCCTTCATCATCGATATGAATATTATCGAAAGATATCTTGAGGTTTTTTACTGAAGTTACACCAAGGTCGGTGTAGTTGGGTAACGCAATTGCGTCAGGTTTTGATGCAGAATACTCTGCGAGTGCTATAATAGCCATTGTTTTCTCCTATTGGATTAAAGTTAAGTGAAATAGAATACCAAAAAGGTTTCCTAAAACACAGTAGTATATATAAGACTTTTATCTTATAATATCGATATCGGCTGCGTTTGTATTCCAAGTCTCTATAACAGAACGCAACCGACCATCTGTTTTTAGAGTTTCGTATCGATTGGATGCCTTTTTACGCCACCAATCTGTCACACCCTCAAGACTGAACCTATCAAAGTTATCTGCTTTGACAATGGTATCTGTCTCAAGATTGAGATACTTTTTCACACTCTCACGGTCAAATCCCATGCAAGAGTAATATGAATTCTTTTGTTGTGTTAGTCCCTTTGCATTAATAAAGGTCTCACAGAACCTAGCGTACTGTGTCATATCATATGTCTTCAAAGAGTTCTTAATGATAGACACCATCTTCTGTTGTGTCTTCAACTTACGAGATGACGCATCCTTTGGTACAAGGGACTCACCGTTGTTACGTTCAATAAACCAATCACTCAATTTGCGATAGTTGTCATCATTAATTAACGGTGCAAAGTTAGAGTCGGTCTGACCATTACCAATCAGTAACGGTTTCATACCTGAGTACATGGACACACCACCTTTGGCATTACCATATAAAGATGTAGTCTCGAACATACAAATATTGGAACCATACTTCTTGTTAAGTGCCTCACGCACATCATGTGACGTACATATAGATGCAAGTAACTTACCACCAAGGTAGTTGAACCCGAATGGTTGTACTGGTACAATATTGAATCCCATGATACATGTTGCGTTGAATCGTTTCATGACCTCTGCATTCATTGTATCAAGAGGTTTACCCAACCACTCATTACGTGGTCTACTATTGATAGTGGGTGACCCGAATCGAATCATACCAATAACCATACCTGTGTTCTTCTCACGTACTACCCAGTTCATCATCTTGCCAGGAATTGACGCTTCTACAGGTGCGGATGTGGTGATGTCCATATAGGACATGAATTGGTCACGATGTGCCTCTCCAATAACAAACTCCATGTCTTGGGGATGCATATCAAACTTATCAAATAGGTCTTGTTCGGGGCCCATGCCAGGCAGACTGAACGGCATAGCGTCCATCCGTTCTAGTTTGATTTGTCGCATATAATCATCAATACGTTCGAAGTTCGAGAAGAAATCGGTAAAGACGTTAGCGGCATATTCTGCATCTGTTTTAGATAAAATCATATAGAGTTCCTATTCATAATGTACACTATACAGTATATAGCAAGAAATGTCAAGCACTTTATTGTCCATAAAAGTGTATAAAGAACCCCATTTAATGTCCAAAAAAATGTGCTTATTTTGAAAGAAAGTGCTTGACATTCTTTGTTAGGTATGATATGGTGACATATAACTGAGAGACGAAAGGAAAAATATGTCTTACTTATTCAAACAAAAAACAAAAACTAAATACGATGATGTAAAGAGTTACACTATCGGAATCCAATCTGAACACGGGGTTGATACATTCACTTGTGAGTACCGTGAACACGTTGAAGCATACTTAAAGGGTGTATTCGACAATGATGGTGGAGACACTTCAAGATTGGTATACATTAAGGAGTATAGATAATACTATGCCTATATTTAATACTACAGATAATACAAATGATGTTGTATATCAAAAACGCATAGAGTCGGCAACTTCGGCTCTAAACCGATGCAAAACCTCGTCATGTGATTGGGGTATAACATACTGGAAGTCTGTCATAAAAAAACTGGAATATCCCGAATCCCCTCGTGTAAATTCTTATAAATAGTATTAGAGGAATTTAAATATGCCAGTAGATAGTACAGTACAAATTGCGGACGCTGAGTTAACAACTAATCTTAACTACCTCCAACCTACGGGGTTCAAGGTTCTTATTGATAGGACACGATACCCCAACTTGGAGTACTTCGCACAATCAGTATCACACCCATCTGTGAATGTTAATCCTGTCAGTTTGCCTGGCAGACGTGTAACATCACAACCTCTTGCGGGTGATAAGATTACTTACGGTGACCTTACTGTTACAATCATCATGGACGAGAACATGACCGCATACAAAGAGATGTTGGCATATCTCGAACGTATAGTCAATGAGGGTCAAGTATCCGCAAGTGAACGTAAGGTCGCAATCCCAACATACTGTGATGTATCAGTAATGGTTTTGTCTAGTCACAACAATAGTACTGTGACATTAAAGTACCTTGATTGTGTACCAACCGACTTAGGTGCGGTTGAATTTACATCAAATGGAGAAGCTACAGTAGTTACCTTCGATGTCTCATTCAGATTTTCGAGGTTAGAACTACTCTAAATACATTTATATAATTAGGATATATTATGATTGAATTGGATACCGTCCTTTCTGAATGGAAAGAAGATAGTGAAATACCGTACAACAAGTACGAAGAAGTGAGTATGGCAACCCCCACACTCCACGCAAAATACCTAGAGTATTTGTCCCTTACCAAACTACGACTCCGTAAAGCAGAGTTCTCGCAGAAACATCTTCTCAAAGAGAAGTGGTTATACTATGCGGGTAAGATGCCTGAAGAGGATATGAACTCACGTGGTTGGAAGTATGACCCGTTCGATGGTCTTAATCCTGATAGTTTTACTAAGGCACAGAAAGACCATTTCTACGATACCGACATGGACATACAACAAAGCGAAGAAAAAATCGTGTACCTTAATACATTGATAGATACACTAAAAGAGATTGTTGATAGTCTTAAGTGGAGACATCAAACAGTCGGCAATATCATTCGTTGGAGAGCGTTCTCAGCAGGACAGTAATGAGTATACCTAATCAAATCACAGTTCGTATGCGTGACCATGCATTCATGTACATACAATGCGAACCCCATCAAAATGCGGAACTCCGAGATTACTTCTCGTTCTTTGTGCCTGGCCATAAGTTTATGCCTGCATTTAAGAAACGTGTATGGGATGGTAAGATTAGGTTATTTAATGCGGTCACCCGTGAACTCAATGTAGGACTATACACACATCTAAAAAAGTTCTGTGCTGATAGAATGTATCCTCTACAACTTGAGGACAATGAAGAGTATGGACATCCCGAAAAGAAGAATAAGGTATCACATCCCAATCTTGTAAAGTTTCTAAAGGATGTAGAATCCCCCTTTGATGTACGAGACTATCAGTACGATGCAATCGCACATGGTATTGAGAACAAACGTGCAATTCTATTATCACCTACAGGTAGTGGTAAATCCTTTATCATCTATAATCTGATGCGATGGTATATGGATAACTTCGATGATAATGTTCTTATCCTTGTTCCTACTACAAGTCTAGTCGAACAGTTATACAAAGACTTCTATGAGTATGGATTTGATGTAGAGAATAATGTACATCGTATATACAGTGGTAAAGACAAGACTACCAATAAACGTGTGGTTATTTCTACATGGCAGTCCGTATACAAATTCCCACCCGAATGGTACGACAACTTTAAGTGTATCTTCGGTGATGAGGTTCATCTATTTAAAGCAAAGTCTTTGAGTGGTATCATGAACAAAGCAAAGAATGCTGAATATAGATTTGGTACTACGGGTACTCTTGATGGTACAGAGACCAATAAACTCGTACTTGAGGGACTCTTCGGCCCTACCAAAAGAGTAACCGCAACTCGTGACCTACAAGAGAAGGGTACACTCGCAAAGATTGATATTAGTGTATTGTGTTTGAGATATCATAATGATGTATGTCATATGGTCAAGGACTACACATATCAAGAAGAGATTGACTATATCGTAAGTCATGAGAAACGAAACAAATTTATCACAAACCTTGCACTAGACCAAAAGGGGAACACCCTTGTCTTGTTCCAGTACGTAGAAAAACACGGTAAGATACTCTTTGATATGATGAAAAATAAAGCTGAAGAGGGTCGTAAGATATTCTATGTATCGGGTGAGGTAGATGCACAAGACCGTGAACAGATAAGGGGTATTGTAGAGAAACAAAAGGATGCTATCATCGTTGCATCTATGGGAACCTTCTCCACAGGTATCAATATAAGAAACCTAAATAACATTGTATTCGCAAGTCCTAGTAAATCACAGATTAGGGTATTGCAATCGATTGGTCGTGGTCTTAGAACTTCTGACGATGGTGGTGTTACTAAGTTATTTGATATTGCAGATGATATGCATGTCAAGTCTCATAAGAACTTTACTCTTCGACATAGTGGTGAAAGAATCAAGATATATAGTAAAGAGCAGTTCCCTTACAAAGTATATGAGATAAATTTAAAATGATAAACAAAAAACATCCCAAACATAATTTAAGACAAATAAAATTAACGAACGGTGACGAAATTGTTGCGGACATTGTAGAGTGGAACAATGAAGAACACGATGAGATTGCAATTAAGAATGCAATGAAGTTAAGTATGTATGAGAATCAAACAGGAGATAAGTATTTTTCTTTTCGCCCGTTTATGATTTATCAGGAAGGTGAAGAGGACATTCAGGTTGTTCTAAATATACATGTGGTCGCTATAGCGGTTCCTATGGAAGCCCTTCTTGTGCAATATAGAATTGCCGTTCAGGACATGCATAAGACTCATCTCGAAAGACTTCAGGGTGTCAGTGATGAAATGGACATAGCAGATATCCAAAGAATGACCCGTGAGGCTATAGAGAAAATGAAAGTATCCACCGAAGACATGCAAATGTATCTAGATGAACTTGATAGTTTTGATAGTTTTGACGGTGATTCGGATGGTGGACATAATAATGTAATTGATTTGTTTGGAAAAAAGACGATACATTAGGTGTGTATCCAACCTTCCCCAGCAGAGCTCTTATTATAACATGGAAATCAGAATATGGCAAGCGTTAATTTAAAAAAAGTTACAACAGGTTTAACCGCCTCCGCATTTGACTTATTACATGCGGGACATGTTGCAATGCTTAAAGAAGCTAAAGCACAATGCGATTACCTTATTGTGGGACTACAAACAGACCCATCATTAGACCGTGCAGAAAAGAATGCACCTATCCAATCTATGGTAGAGAGGTATATCCAACTATCCGCAATCTCTCTCATAGATGAGATTATCCCCTATCGTACCGAGAAAGACTTACTGGACATCCTTAAGGTATATCCGATTGATGTACGTATCATCGGTGAGGAATACAAGAACAAGAAGTTCACAGGTAAACAATACTGTATTGATAACGGTATTGAGATTCATTATAACAATCGTCAACATGACTTCTCAACGAGTGGTCTAAGGACTCGAATAAATAATACTTGACAAACCCTGATTTATGGTATATAATAGTCGTTAAATAAATGGAGTGAAAATGAAACCTAAAGATAAACCACATTATGTAAACAACCGAGAGTTCTCAGAAGCGGTGGTAGCATATGTCTCAACTGTTAATGAAGCACGAGAGAATGACAAACCCCTTCCTGTAGTAACGGATTACATTGCACAATGTTTCTTAAAGATATGTGAGGGTTTATCACACAAAGCAAACTTCGTTAGATACACCTATCGTGAAGAGATGGTAATGGATGCAGTAGAAAATTGTCTTAAGGCGATTGAGAACTATAACATTGAATCAGCCACACGTACAGGTAAACCAAACGCATTTGCATATTTCACTCAGATATCTTGGTATGCATTCCTACGTAGAATCGAGAAAGAAAAGAAACAACAGAATATTAAGATGAAGTATCTTGCACAAAGTGGCATTGAGAACTTCCTTGATAATGAGAGTGGTGAAGCGGGTGCGAATATGGTTGCACAACAATTCATCGATACTCTAAGACTCCGTATTGACTCAGTGAAAGAAGCTGATAGTCAGTTTAAGGAGTACTACAAGAAAGAAAAGAAAACGAGACGTAGACGTGCAGTTAAAGCCGACTCAGACCTCGGTGATTTTATCGTAGAATAAACGCTTGACAAATACTGTTGTGTGTGTTATTATATCACACAATAGCACTATATTATGGACGGAACATAAATGAAAATAGCAATATTGAATGATACTCATGCGGGTATCAGGAACTCGTCTGACATCTTTATGGATTATCAGGAGAAGTTTTACAGGGACGTATTCTTCCCCTACTTACTTGAAAACGATATCAAACAGATTCTCCACCTTGGAGATTACTATGATAATCGTAAGACAGTCAATTTCAAAGCACTTGGACACAATCGTAAAATCTTCCTAGAGAAGTTGCGTGAGCATGGTATCACTATGGATATCATTCCTGGCAATCATGACGTGTACTATAAGAACACCAATGAGTTGAACGCACTGAAGGAACTGCAAGGTCACTACATGAATGAAGTGAATCTTGTTATGGAACCAACAGTAGTAAACTATGACGGGTTAGACATTGCACTAATCCCTTGGATTAACCAAGAGAACGAAGAAGCATCACTTAAGTTTCTTAAGAATACCAAAGCATCATTTGTGGGCGCCCACTTGGAACTACAGGGTTTTGATATGGCTCGTGGTATGCCTTGTATGCATGGTATGAGTGCAAAACACTTCGAACGATTTGAGATGGTTCTTACAGGTCACTTCCATGCAAAGTCTACGGTTGGTAACATTCATTACTTAGGTTCTCAGATGGAGTTCTTTTGGAATGACTGTGATGACCCCAAACACTTCCATGTTCTTGATACCGAAACAAGAGAGTTAACTGCAATACAGAACCCTGTTCGCATCTATGAGAAAATCTATTATGATGCCGATAAGATGGGTAACTCTAAGTTCAAAGACATGCGATATCTTAATGAGAAGTTCGTAAAGATTATCGTTGTCAATAAAGGTGACCCAATTGAGTTCGAGAAGTTTGTAGATAAAGTACAAGCACAGAAGATTCACGAACTAAAGATTGCAGAAGACTTCAAAGAATTTATGGGTAACAACGTATCTGACAACTTATCTGTTGACGATACCGAGACGCTTGTATACGATTACATTGACAATGTACAGACAGACCTAGACAAAGACAGAATCAAACAAGAGATGTCAGCTCTGATGGTCGAAGCACAAAGCATGGAGATTGTTTAGTGGTAACAAAGAACGACATCACAGGTGATGCTATCAAGACCAAAGCTGATGGGTCAGATAAGTACCGTGATAATTATGATAAGATATTTGGAAAAAAACCCTTGACATTTTGGGAACACTACTGTATAATAGAGAAATCTGAAATGGGTATGGAGAAGGGCAAACCATGTAATTGGTGTGGTCTTTATGAAGAAGATTTTATTGAGATGAAAAAACAAGATATATGATTACTTTTGAAAAACTTCGGTATAAGAATTTTCTATCGACAGGAAATACCTTTACCGAGATTGACTTTGAAGCTAGTCCTACAACCCTAGTTGTGGGTCATAATGGTGCGGGTAAATCTACAATGTTGGACGCATTGGCGTTTGCGTTGTTTGGTAAACCTCATCGTAAGATTTCTAAGATGCAGTTGATTAACAGTATTAATCAGAAGGGTGCATTGGTAGAAGTAGAATTCAGAATTGGTTCTAATAACTATAAGATTGTCCGTGCGATTAAACCTAACAAGTTTGAGGTATGGGTCAATGGTAACATGGTCAACCAATCCTCTCACGCAAAAGACTATCAGTCTATCCTTGAGAAGAATATTCTTATGTTGTCTCACAAATCATTTCACCAAATTGTTGTATTGGGGTCGAGTTCGTTCGTACCTTTTATGCAACTGTCTACGGGTGCAAGACGTGATGTCATCGAAGACCTCTTAGATATAAATATGTTTAGTAAGATGAATGTCTTATTGAAAGAAAAGATTGCAACTCTTAAGGTGAATCTAACACAGAATGGCCATGAGATTGAGGTATGCAATACCAAGATAAACGCACAAAAGAGATTAATTTCTGAACTTGTGTCCGTCACTTCATTACAGAGGAAACAGAAGACCGATAAAATTATCGCATATCAAGAAGAGATTAAACAACTCAATGATGAGATGTTTGCAACTCAACAAGAAATCGATACGCAACTCCCTCGTGTAGAAAGCCGTATAGTGAAGACTACCGAGAAGAAACAGACCCTTAATAATTACAGCATTGACTTTAAAGGAAAAATACGAGATGCAAGACGACAATCAACCTTCTTCGGAGAAAACGAACAATGTCCGACCTGTGACCAACAAGTCACGGAGGCACACCGCAAAGTTAAAATCGCAGCAGCAGAGTCGAAGGAGGCAACAGTTTCGGAGGCGTTAACAGATGTTAACACTAAACTAAAAGAAACCGAGACAGTACTCAAAGCGTTACACGCTGACATGGAAGTTGTCCGTGGGTTACAGACTAAGATTGCCGAACAGACCGCAACTATTCGTAGACTCAACGAGAGTATCACTTCTATTCAAAATGAGATTGTTGATTTGGATATTGGTGAGAGTGACCTATCACAAGCAAACACAGACCTTGATGTTCTTCGAGAAGATAAGAGTACACTTCAAGAGTCCAAATACAAGTTGACCGAAGATGCCTCATATCAGGCAGCTACGTCAGAACTTCTTAAAGACCAAGGTATCAAGTCTAAGATTATCAAACAGTACTTACCTGTTATTAATCAACTGACCAATCAGTACCTACAAATTCTAGATTTCTTTGTACACTTTGACTTAGACGAATCGTTCAATGAGACTATTCGTTCAAGACATCGTGATGCCTTTACCTATGACTCGTTCAGTGAGGGTGAGAAACAACGTATCGATTTGTCCCTATTATTTACGTGGAGACAGATTGCCAAGATGAAGAATAGTGTCGCAACTAATCTTCTAGTCCTTGACGAAACATTTGATAGTTCGTTGGATGCGGATGGTGTTGATAACCTAATGAAGATTATCTATACCCTAGGTGAGGACACAAACGTCTTTGTTATATCCCATAAGGGAGAACTCGAAGACGCAGCTTTCAGTCGTAAGATTGAATTCATCAAAGAACGTAACTTTAGTAAGATTATGAAAGAAAGTGCTTGACTTTAGTTGCGGGAAGTGGTATTATAACTATCAATATTAACAGGAGTATATTATGGAACTAACTGATAAGACGTTGTCGATTCTACAGAATTACGCAACTATTAATCCCAACCTTGTGTTTGCCGAAGGCAATACACTCAAAACTATTTCGGTAGCACGTACTGTTCTAAGTACCACAACCGTGGATGAAACATTTCCACAGTCATTTGGTATTTACGACTTGAACGAGTTTCTGAATGTTCTATCCCTCGTGGATAAACCAACCCTGAAGTTCGAGAAGGACTTTGTAAGTGTCTATGACAATACTGGCAGGAGTAATGTAAAATACTTCTTCTCAGATACAGAAATGTTGACATCGCCTGGCAAAGACATCGTCATGCCTGAAGCAGAAGTTAACTTTGTTATAGATAATGACACATTGAACAGAGTTAAGAAGGCTGCTAGTGTTCTTGGTCATACCGAGATTAGTATCTCACCTAGTGGTGGGTCTATCAATCTTGCGGTAGTGGATTCCAAGGATTCAACATCCAACGCATTCTCTATCGATGTGGAAGGGGATTATCCTGATGGAGTTGATTTCAACTTTATCATGAATGTAAATAACATTAAGGTTATCAATGAAGACTTTTCGGTTTCTATTTCCTCGAAACTTATTTCGAGATGGAAGTCACAACAGTCTGCAATTGAATACTTTATTGCACTTGAAAAATCATCTAAGTTTGGAGAATAATGATGGCTAAAGCAGAAAAAAATCACGATGAAATCTATGAAACCGCAAATCGTGTGGCACGTTCAACAGTAGCAGTAATTGATACTGTAGTACAACGTGGTGGTTTCAAGGGAGAGGAACTCTCTACTATTGGTCAACTACGTGATGATGCAGTACGCATTGTCCAGTTGTGTGAAACACATCAAGGTGACCTCGGTGATGACTCTTCAGACAAGTAGTAATACTTCCTGTTGATAAGGTTGGTGGTTATCCTAAAAACCACCCAATTTTTTCTTGACAATTCGTTTCTTATAGTGTACAATGTACATTAATAGCAACACTTTATTATGGAGACATTATGTCTAATGAATTCTTATGGGTAGAAAAGTATCGTCCTAACAAGGTATCGACTACTGTACTATCAAACAATCTCAAAAATACATTCCAAGCAATTGTTGATACGGGTGAGATTCCCAATATGATGTTTACTGGTACTGCTGGTACTGGTAAGACTACAGTCGCACGTGCAATATGTGATGAACTGGGTCTTGACTACATTATCATCAACGGTTCTGAGGAAGGTAACATTGATACCCTACGTGGTAAAATCAAACAGTTCGCTTCGTCCGTCTCCCTTTCTGGCGGTTACAAGGTTGTAATCCTTGACGAAGCGGACTACCTTAATCCCCAATCTACTCAACCCGCCTTGCGTGGTTTCATCGAAGAGTTCAGTAACAACTGTCGCTTTATTCTGACATGCAACTTCAAGAACAAGGTCATCGAGCCACTACACTCTCGTTGTGGTGTCTACGAGTTCAACACGTCCAAGAAGGATATGGCAGAACTCTGTGGTCAGTTCATGAAACGCATACAGATTATTCTAGATGCAGAAGGTGTTGAGTTTGACAATGCTGTGATTGCGGGACTCATTAGTAAGTATGCCCCCGACTGGAGACGTGTACTCAATGAACTACAACGTGGTTCTATCGGTGGTAACTTATCTACTGCTGTTCTTCTCAACGACCAAACAGACAACTATGTCGGATTGTACAAATCTCTAAAGGGTAAAGACTTCAAGAAGATGCGTAGTTGGGTGGTCAATAATGTTGATACCGAACCCGCAGCTATCTTCCGTGGTATCTATGATTCTATGGAAGGTCATGTTGCACCACAATCAATCCCTCAGTTGGTATTGATTCTCGCTGATTATCAATACAAGAATGCCTTTGTCGCTGACCACGAATTGAACCTCGTTGCATGTATGACTGAAATCATGGCAAATGTGGAGTTTCAGTGATAATGAATAAATACTGGAGACTGTGGGCAAAGTCCCTCGGCGAAAAGGTTGGTGAAGATTCCCAAGCGGATGGGATTGCAGTAATCCGCACAATTTGGTGGGTGACTCACATGCTTACATGTTGGTTCATCATTTTAAATGCAGTACAAAACCACGGATGGGGATTAATAGGATTATGAGTAAAGAACCAAAAACAACATTTCAAAGAATTAAATTCATATGTGAAGAAGAGGGTATTGATGTACCCGATACTGTTATTGCACATATAATGTCTATTGTCTTTGATGAAGTAGAAAAGGTACATGTACCTGAGACCCTGACAAGAATGGCTGACGGTTCATGGCGACCTATCCAAACGGATATGTTCGATGAATCCTAGTAAGTGGGATATCGCCCACCTAAAATCTGCACAACTTTATGCTGAGTTATCTCACGCAAAAAGACTAAAGGTTGGATGTGTTATCGTAAAGGATAATCGCATTATATCGATTGGGTATAACGGTATGCCTAGTGGATGGAACAACCAATGTGAAGACAGGGTCATGCATGATTACGGTGATAGAGCACCTAAGTACATATGGAAAACTAAACCCGAAGTACTTCATGCAGAAACAAACGCAATCGCAAAGATGTCTCGTTCCAATGAAAGTTCGGAAGGTTCGTCTCTGTATTGCACACACGCTCCTTGTCTTGATTGTTCTAAGTTGATATATCAATCAGGCATAAAGGAGGTATTTTATAATGAGGAGTACCGCTCAACTGAAGGGTTGACTTTCCTTCGTAAGTGTGGTATACTAATAAAAAAGTTGAAAGTATAATATGAATCCCTTTGATTATGTAAACAGTATTAATATGACCAAGAAAGATATCATGGTTTCTCCTGAAGATGAGAAGGCCTATAATTCTTTTTTGGTTAATCGCAGTCTATCTTACTTTAGTGATACTATTGGTATTGCAAATGAGATGAACAAATACCACCACCTTGACTCACGTCTACAATATCAATTTCTTATAAATATAATTAGGAAACGAAAACGTTTCTCTAAGTGGGTGAAACCCGAAACAATAAATGATGTTGACGTGCTGAAAACATACTATGGATATAGCAACGAAAAGGCTAGACAAGTTCTTCCTCTTCTCACACCTCAACAACTTTTGACATTAAAAAATAAGGTGAATAAAGGTGGAAGAAAATAATATAATTACAACTTGGTCGCCTGCGACTATGTTAGAGATAAGTCTATCGGAACCCGATGACTTTCTAAAGGTACGTGAAACACTGACTCGAATTGGTGTTGCATCACGTAAAGAAAAGAAACTATTTCAATCGTGTCATATCTTGCATAAACAAGGTAGGTATTTCATTGTGCATTTCAAAGAACTCTTCATGTTAGATGGTAAGAAAGCTAACCTCGAAGATACCGATGTACAACGTAGGAATACGATTGCAACGTTACTTGCGGACTGGGGTCTTGTTGATATTCAGAATAAAGAAGTAGCAACTGAATGCGCTCCTTTACGTACAATCAAGATTATCGGATTTAAAGAAAAAGAAGAATGGGAACTTTGTCCGAAGTACAGTATCGGGAACAAGTAAATGGGATTGATGCATTCGGTCTTGCATGATAATGTAGACCGCATTCGTAATAAAAGGATAGTGGGTGGAAGACTAACCCACCCATCTCTTGCTGAGTGGACATGGGATAAAGCCATTGATATGGTTGATACCCATCAACACGATAATTATGATTGGAATAGACAGAAACAAAGACTAGGTCTAAATCAGTTTCATCACAGGGGTTCTGCGCCTGCTTTCGCAAAAGAGATTGTGGAGGATATGCAGAAGTTCTTTATTGATGACCACATCAATCTACCCGATTCTATTCTACGTAAAGAAGAGTATATCAAAGGGCCACAACAAATCACAAACATTGCGTTCTGTGGTTTCGGTCAATTCTCAGGTTCGTATCCAAGACATAAAGATTCTATGGACGTGTTATTAGTACAAGTCTTAAACGAATGTAAGATAACTATCGGCCCTACCGAAGAACCTAACGAGGATGAAGATACTGTTATCAATATGCAGCCAGGCCATTTCGTGTGGATTCCTAGAGGCACATGGCATCAACTCGAACCAACTGTTTCGAGGGTAACGTTTTCATTTGGTGTCGAGGGTGATGCAGACCCTAAAGACTATATTTAACACCACGTCTGACTAATTCATTCTTGACCTTCTGTACAATTCTTGGTCTTGCATTAGAACCTCTCAGATAATCTAGTAAGTCCTTTAGTGGGGTTGACTTCATATAGTAATGAGTGACAGTTACTTTCTTTGTGTTTCTGTCAACATTCTTGACACTTGGTTTAAATTTTATTGGCATATATTCTCCTTTATTTAAAAATTATTTATAAGGGGCTTGACTTTTAAAATTTAATTCTTATATATAGTATAGTAATGCCGAATAATCGGGTTACATTAATCTTGCTTAATTTTAAGGAGAAATGATATGACAAAAATAGGCAACACGCTATTCCCACGTGCATCTTTTATTGGGTTTGACCACTTGTTCAATGAACTTGAACACGCAACTATTCACGCACACGACCACTATCCCCCTCACAATATTGTGAAGGTTAAGGATGATGAGTATCTGATTGAGGTTGCAGTAGCTGGTTTCCGTAAAGGAGAAGTCACAGTCGAACAGAAAGAACGTTCTGTTATGATTGCGGGGGAACATAAAAGTAATGGAAGAGAAGTTATTCATCGTGGTATTAGTACCAAGAAGTTTAAACGTACTTTCCGCCTGTCCGAGTATGTCCAAGTAAACGGAGCCACTCTAAAGGACGGTATTCTTGCAATAGTATTGAAGTTAGAAATCCCCGAAGAGAAGCGTCCTCGACAAATCAATATCGATTAGTACGAGGAATAAAATGAAACAGTACATTGTTGACCGCTTAGATGCGTTATACTGTGTTGCGGTTCTTGGAGGAACGATTGCCCTTATGGCAATTGCGTTGCATCCACTTACTCAACCACTAGCATAATCTAGCAAAAAGGTGGGGGGTGGAAACACCCCCTACATATTATTATGAAAGCATATCAAATAGTTGATTTTGATAATCCTGTATCAGTAGAATACAGTCGGATATCACAAGAGTCTTTTGCACCCGCAATTGAAGCTGGACTCATTTCCGAAATTATTCCTGTCCAATGCGTAACCCCCAAAACATTACACCAATACGAACACCTCTTTAATTGGAAGAACTCACTGAGTGAGATTGATTCCACATTTGGTGATGGAACAATATCACCTACAGAACGTTCGGGTAATGTATCACACTGGTTGTTAATGAAACAAGCGGGAGAGACAGACGAACGTTTTTTCATAATGGAACACGATGCATATCTTATAGACTTGGATATGTTTGAGAAGTGTATCATACGTATGAATGAACACGAAATGTGTTATGCAAACCTAGGTCTGTTTATGTCTTGTTATTCTTATACTAAGAACTGTGCCAAGTGGCAATGGGACTTGTTAACAGAACATAAATTCCCAATCAACTGTGGCCCTTATGGTGTTGCAGAGAGAATGTTTAAAACCTATGCGACTAATTATCTCTCGAAGAGGAACTACTTCAATAAACACTTCACCTATATGACTCATTATAAAGACAAGAAATTTATAGGATTCGGTAGGACAGCGGAAGATATGTTCAAGACATATAATCATGATTGTCCTGATAGGTTCCATGACTTCACCCTACCATCAACTCAAGTAGTGAGTAAGAGGTTGAAGGTCACCCAAGAGCATAATAATTACAAGTCAGAATTCAAAGAAGACCCGTGGAAAAGAGCAAATGAATTCCACATTATTCCTTGACAAACCCTGTTGAGTCATGTATAATGGAACACAATGATAAAAGGAATATAATATGGATTTCTATACTACTGTCGAGCGTTTTGGTAACAACTTACTATACCGAGGATACAACGGGACTGAGAGGGTTCATAAAAAGATTCCATTCAAACCCACATTATTCGTCCGAAGTGAGAAGGGTAAGTGGAAGAATCTACAAGGGCAGTCAGTTGATTCCCTAGAGTTTGATACCATGCGTGATGCGACTGACTTCACGAAACGGTACGAGAACGTACAGAACATGGAAGTGTTCGGTATGAATAACTACATCTATCAGTTCATCGCACAAAAGTATCCCGACAATATCAGTTACAATCCTGAAGTCATGAACATCGTGACTATGGATATCGAGGTTGCGTCAGATGAGGGATTCCCTGAACCTGACCAAGCTGCACACCCTGTTATCTCTATTGCACTCAAGTCTAGTAAGAACGACAAGTATATTGTATTCGGTCTCGGTGACTATGTCGCACCCGACAATGTAATCTTTGTCAAGTCCGATACTGAGTCTGAGATGTTATTCAAGTTCGTTGAATACTGGCAGAACTCCCTTGATGCAGATATCATTACAGGTTGGAACTCTAAGAACTTCGACATCCCCTATCTTGTAAACAGAATAAGAAAGTCCTTCGGTGAGGATACGGTAAAGCGTCTATCACCTTGGGGTGTGGTTACACCAAAGACTGTACGTGGTAATGTCTTTATCCCTGATTCAAATACCTATGACATTATGGGTATTGCATCTCTAGATTACTATGACCTGTTCCGTAAGTTTACTTACAACACCCTAGGTCAACAAGAGTCCTATCGACTCGACCATATCGCACACGTGGTACTTGGTGAACGTAAACTCTCATATGAAGAACACGGTAACCTACACACACTCTACAAGAATGACTATCAGAAGTTTATTGACTACAACATCAAAGACGTTGAGTTGGTTGCTAAGTTAGATGAAAACCTAGGTTTGATTGACCTTGCACTGACCATGGCGTATCGTGGTGGTGTGAACTATATCGATGTTCTAGGTACTACTGCAATTTGGGATGCAATCATCTATCGCATGTTGAACAAACGTAAGATTGCCATTCCCGCAAAACGTGAGAAACCAAAGGGTGACTATGCGGGTGGTTATGTCAAGGAGCCTATGGTTGGTGCTCATGAATGGGTAACATCCTTTGACCTTAACTCTCTGTATCCTAACATCCTTGTACAATACAATATGTCCCCCGAAACTGTCACAGATGGTTTGGTAGATACTGACGTGAGTCGTATGTTATACAAACAGACCGAGGTGACCCGCAAAGAAGATTTCGCAACTGCACCTAGTGGTGTTCGATTCAAGAAAGACCGTACAGGTGTTATTCCTTCTATCATTCGTGAGTACTATGATGAACGTAGAGTCATCAAGAAACAAATGTTGGAAGCACAACAAGAGTATGAGACTGCACCGACCCACTCATTGAGAAACAGAATATCGACCCTAGACAATCAACAGATGTCCATCAAGATTCTTATGAACTCTCTTTATGGTGCGTTGGGTAATAGATGGTTCCGATACTTTGACCAACGTGTCGCAGAGTCCGTTACCTTGGCTGGTCAGTTGTCCATCCTATGGGCGGAGAAGAAGATGAACGAGGAGATGAACAAACTCCTTGGTACTGACAAAGATTACGTTATCGCAATTGATACTGATTCCTTGTATGTCAATATGTCATCGCTTGTTTCCAAAACAAACCCCAATGACCCTGTGAAGTTTCTAGACAAAGTATGTAAGACTCACTTCGAGAAAGTATTGACTGAGACATATCAAGAACTCGCAGACTATACAGGTGCATATGAAAACCGTATGGAGATGGGACGTGAGGTTATTGCAGACAAAGGTATATGGGTCGCAAAGAAACGATACATCCTGAATGTCCACAATAATGAAGGTGTCCAGTATGCAAAACCCAAACTTAAGTTGATGGGTATCGAAGCTGTCAAGTCATCGACCCCACAGGTTGTTCGTAACAAGATGAAAGAGATGTTTCATATCGTGGTCAATGGTACTGAGTCTGATACACAGAAGTTCATATCGGACTTCAAAGCGGACTTCACAAAGTTGCCCGCAGAAGATATCTCATTCCCTCGTGGTGTGAGTGATATCAAGAAGTGGAGAGACTCCAAGATGATTTACGGTAAGGGTACACCTATTCATGTGCGTGGTGCGTTACTTTACAACCACCATATCAAACAACAGAAGTTGCGTCATGAGACTGTTAAGAACGGTGAGAAGATTAAGTTCGTCTATCTCAAGACACCCAATCCTATCAAAGAGAATATCATATCGTATCCGCAGAACCTACCTCGTGAGTTGGGACTTCAACAGTATGTTGATTACGACAAGATGTTTACCAAGACATTCCTTGACCCACTGGCACCAATCCTTGATGCGGTCAACTGGAGTGCAGAACCTCGTGCATCACTGGAGGATTTTTTCGGATGAGTTATGAATCCTTATATCCGCATTTAGATTTTCGCACCGATACAGGTTGGGGATATCTTCCACCTTCGAAAGAAATTATGGATGTAATTGATTTCGTTGCAGCTGAATGTAAACCTAAGATGTTATTAGAGATTGGTTACTATGCGGGTCACTCGACATCATACCTAGCACATAGAATGCCCGATTGTCAGATTATATCCTGTTGTCCTAATCATCCTATGTTTCGTAAGACCTGTCTAGATGTTGAAAAGGCTTATAGTAATGTAAAGATTATTGGTAACAAGTCACCTGAGATATTTGAGTATGTGTGTGACTGGATGTTTGACCTTGCATTCATTGATGGTAGTCATCATAAGATGCCCGTGCAGATGGATATTGCATTGTGTCTTACCTTGGGAGTTAAATGGATACTGTTCGATAACGCTGACCAACGTGAGGTACAGGAGGGTATTGTACCCTATAGAGATAGGATGACTAAGGTGAAAACGTGGGATTACTACGGTGAGAACAAAGGAAAAGTTCGTTTAAATACTATAACTTTATTTCGTGTAAAGGGTTGACAAACGCTGTTGTTCTTGGTATAATAGGTGTATGTTAAATAATGAGAGAAATGATATGGAAGTAACGAATAACGCTGCCTTGCCTGGCGGTATCTACCACGGGGACGGAGTCCCTATAACAAACGGACTAATCGGAACGCACCTTGCGACTGATACCCCTGTTACAATTCATCTGAACTATAAAGAGATGCAACTTGCAATGGCGACAAACAACATCGACACTGCATGGGAGATGATGAATGACGCAGTTCTTGAGAGAACTGGTATGGAAATCATTGGTCAAATAGAAATTGACTACATCGTGGTTGAAGGAACTAAAAAAGTATTCCACTAAAAAACCCCTTGACAAAACCTGTCGGATGAAGTATAATGGTACACAATGAAATATTCACTAACAATATTCAAGAACACCTACGACAATCAGACCCATCGTCACATGACGATAAATGGGTTAGATGCGTTCGAGGGCCTACTATATGGAATGTCCCGCAAGGAGGGTCAGAAGGGTGGAAATAATTCTAGTGTTCTTATTAGTCCTAGTACTTACACTGTGGGTACTACGAGGAGTAATAAAAACGTTGTTAACTGGGGTGGTTGGGCTGCTCTTGATGTTGATGAGTTTATCTTACCTAATATACTGGACTATGCCAGTGAACACGAATTGGTACAACATCTTCAACGAACTCTCGAAGACATGTTCGGAGAGTACTACTACATCTGTTACTCAACTGCATCTTCAAGAATGGAACAACCAAAGTTCCGACTAGTATTCCCACTTACCAAGACAGTTGATTTAAAAGTATTACCACACTTTTGGTTTGCACTCAATCGTGAGTTTGATGAACTGGGAGACAAACAAACTAAAGATGTATCACGTATGTACTACGTTCCCGCAGTATATCCTGATGCATTTAATTTCATCTTCACCAACAAAGGTGTCATCACTGACCCTGATATGTTGATGGAGAAACATTCGTATATCGAACCTCAAGGTAAGACCTTTATGGATAGGTTGCCTCCTGAGTTACAGAAAGCGGTAATGGAACATCGTAAGAATTCGTTAGAGAATACAAACTTCTCGTGGACTTCTTATCGTGATTGTCCATTCTGGCCTAGACAACTTGGTATTGAATATCAACGTATTTCAGGCACAGGTTGGTATCACAAGATGTATCAGATTATGGTTGCGGTAGCGGGTAACGCTGTCAAACGTGGATACCCCATGACGGCAGTTCAAGTCGCAGAGTTGTGTAAACAGTTCGATGTTGACAATGGTAATTGGTATGATAACAGACCTCTAGACAAAGAGGCGGACAGAGCATTGGAGTATATTTACAGAAATGGTTAAGAAGTTTGAAATGGTTCAAGGTCGTAAGTCTGAGAAAGACAAGATTCTTTTATATTATGGCCATGCAATTGCGTTTGAAGACGTAGCTAAAATATGCATCTTCTTTATGGGTAATGAAGATAATCTGTACCCACCATCCAAGGGATTGAAAGGTGCGGAGATGTTTAAAGACTATATAAAGGAAGTACTAGAAACTAGGAGAGTACCTACAGATAGTAAGTATGCGATTAGAAAAAATCACGGAGTTGTAAAGGTATGAAAATTTGTGTAACAGGAGCCGCTGGTTTCATTGGTAGTCACCTTTGTTTAGATTTACTAGACGAAGGATTAGATGTTATTGGGTTGGATAGTTTCAATGACTACTATGACCCCGCACTAAAGTATGCACGTATCGATGCATTCGACCATATGGTTGAACCTGTTGATATGAAAAACTTTGATGAACTTGACCAGTTCTTTAATACGTATCAACCTGATATCGTAGTCCATCTAGGCGCCCGTGCGGGTGTACGTGACTCGTTTGGAAAAGAAGTCCTGTATCACCAAGACAATATTGACGCAACACAAAATCTAATCCAGTGTTGTAAGTTATACAATGTTGGTAAGGTATTGTATGCATCTACAAGTTCTATCTATGGTGGAACACCCATTCCAAAAGATGGTTGGGTAGAGGATGATGTAACAGGTCACCAATTAAATGCCTATGCCTATACTAAACGTGTGAACGAATGCCAATTTAAGATTAGTGGTCTTAACAATGTAGGACTAAGGTTCTTCACTGTATATGGCCCTTGGGGTAGACCCGACATGGCACTCTTTGAGTTTACTCGTAAGATTATTGCGGGTGAAGAGATTGAGGCATTCAACTACGGTGACATGAAACGAGACTTTACTTATGTTGCAGATATTATTGAAGGTATCAAGATTGCAATGTTGAGTGATATTCCTAGTGGTGAGATATATAATATTGGTCGAGGAAAACAAGTAGAACTCATGCACTTCATTGAACATATCGGTAAGGCAATAGGTAAACAACCTATCATCAAACTTGCACCAAGACATCCAGCTGATACTCTTGAAACTTGGAGTAACACAAAGAAATTAGAGGAGTTGGGATATAAACCCAAAACCGATATTGAAGTAGGTGTACGAGCATTCGTAGACTGGTATAAACATTTTTATAAGGTGAATTAATGAACGAAAATAGAGATAATTACGAAGATATTCTTCCTAAACATGAACCAAACAATCTGGCAGACATGAACCCGCTGGAAGATATGAGACCACAGGGTGATGATGTGTCTTTGGAGGACGGGAATCTTAAGATTGGTATTGTTGGTCACGGGTTTGTTGGTAGTGCAGTAGACTATGCGTTTACTCACAAACAAGTTAGTAAATTTTATGTAGACCCCAAGTATGATACAACCATCGATGACTTGATTGAATGGCAACCCCATCTAACCTTTATTTGTGCGCCCACTCCTATGAATCCCGAAACAGGATTTGTTGATGCATCTATTGTAGAAGATGCCGCTCTGAAGTGTATGGAAGATACTCAAGGTACTGTTGTTATTAAATCAACAATTACACCCGATGTTATTGACCGTATCGCAAACTCTGTATTTGATGCAGACGTGAAACGACTCTGTTATAACCCTGAGTTCTTGACTGAGAGTAACGCAAAGTCACAATTTGTGAATGCACCTTATCATATCTTGGGTGGCCATCCTGACTGTACAAGAGACGTGGAAGGTATCTACAGTATGTTCTCTATGTGTACAACAGACAAATATATACACATCTCAGCACCTGAAGCTGCATTTGTTAAGTATGGAGTAAATTCATTCCTTGCAACTAAGGTGACATTCTTTAATCAACTACATGATGCAGTAACAGAGTTCGATTGTAACTGGCCATCTGTTGTGAATATTATTGGTATGGATGAACGTATTGGACATTCGCATACACTCGTGCCTGGCTTCGATGGTAAACGAGGATTTGGTGGTGCATGTTTCCCCAAAGACTTAGTTGCATTTCATAATTTTGATAAAAAGAACTTGACATTACTTGCCGATGTTGATATAATAAACAACAATTACAGAAACATCTATGACCTAGATGAACGTGAGAAGTCAAACAATATTACGTTTGAAAGTATGTTGGACAGACACGGTTTAGACATAAAAGATGATGTAGAGTCAGAAGACTTATTTGAAGGAGAAATGAATGTCGATAATGGACAAACTGAAGAAAAACAGTAAAATCAAAACCACCGAAGTACTTGCGGATAGTAAGTTCTTCACTGAAAAAGATATGGTTCCGACAGACGTGCCAATGGTCAACGTTGCATTGTCGGGTAGTATTGACGGCGGTGTCACGCCAGGATTGACCGTCCTCGCTGGCCCTTCCAAGCATTTTAAAACTTCGTTCGCACTACTAATGGCGGGTGCGTATATGAAAGCGAAGAAAGATGCTGTCATGTTGTTCTACGATAGTGAGTTTGGTTCGCCGCAATCTTACTTTGAACAATTCGGTATAGACACCGAACGGGTGTTACATACTCCAATCGCAAATGTCGAAGAACTGAAGTTTGACCTAATTGGTCAGCTCGAAAATATCGATAGAGAGGATGATGTAATAGTAGTCATAGACTCCATAGGTAACCTCGCATCCAAGAAGGAATTGGAAGATGCGATTAACGAGAAATCGGTTGCTGATATGTCCCGTGCAAAAGCGTTGAAAGGTCTCTTCAGGATGTGTACCCCATATCTAACTATGAAGAATATACCAATGCTTGCCGTCAACCACACTTATAAAGAAATCGGTCTATTCCCTAAAGACATTGTTGGAGGTGGTACAGGTATCTACTATTCCGCAGACAACATTTGGATTCTCGGAAGACAGCAAGATAAGGTTGGTACAGAAGTGAAAGGTTACCGCTTTATCATTAACGTGGAGAAAAGTCGTTATGTTAAAGAGAAGTCAAAAATTCCTATCACTGTGTCTTGGGAAGGTGGTGTACATCGTTTTAGCGGCCTCTTGGATGTCGCTATTGTTGGGGGTTATGTTGTTAAGCCTTCCAATGGTTGGTATTCTGTCGTTGACAAAGAAACTGGAGAGATGGTTGGAGGTAAAGTAAGACTTGCCGATACACTCGAAGAAGAGTTTTGGAAACCAGTGTTTGACAATACCGACTTTGCAGATTTCTTAAAATCTCAATACTCAATGGGTCTAGCTACTAAAGTAGACATGGATGCAATTGCGGACGTGGAACTATAATGGCTGAAAACAATGAGTTCCTATTAGGGGACATGCTATCTGAGGACATCGATTATGAATTGGTGCCCTCAGACAAAGAAGCTTGGGATGTACGTATCAAAGAAGAATATCCTGAGACTGTAATAAGATTTGGTACAGTATCATTTGATGGAGAAACCGAAGAATTAAAATTTAACTTTGAACTCGTCTCAACACCCGACCCTGACTTAACGTTAGAAGACTTGACATTTACTGCCTACTGTGGTAGAATACTTGAAAGTGTAATAGCCACTAGTCTACAGGACGGTACTGCTTTAATGACCGACAAGGATACTGGTGAACAACATGTCGGTGAAGCGATAAGAGAGGATTATGATGAATATAAACTTACAGACAACGATTCTACGGAATCTGCTGACTAACGAAGAGTATACTAGAAAAGTATTACCCTTCCTTGCACCTTCTTATTTCGAGGGTGTATATAAAGACCTCTTCAAAGAGGTTACAAAATTTGTATCTAAGTTCAACGCACTTCCTACTATGGAAGCATTCAAGATTGAAGTTGACGAGGGTGGTAGGTTATCTGACGCTGACTATGGTCAAGCGATGGACTTACTACCAACTATCTTTAAGTATGAGAAAGAAAACCTAGAGTGGTTGGTTGAGTCTACTGAGAAGTGGTGTCAAGACCGTGCAGTGTTCAATGCAGTGATGGAGTCTATCTCTATCATAGATGGTAAACATGCATCTCTACAGAAGAACGCAATCCCTGAAGTATTATCTACTGCACTTGGTGTTACCTTTGATACAAACATTGGTCACGATTATATCGACAACATGGATAATCGTTTTGATTTCTATCACATGCAAGAGGAGAGAATACCCTTTGATTTGGATTTCTTCAATAAGATTACTAAAGGCGGTTTGCCGAACAAAACTCTCAACATCGCACTGGCTGGTACTGGTGTTGGTAAGTCTTTGTTTATGTGTCATGTTGCTGCCAACGCTTTAGTCCAAGGACGCAATGCACTCTACATCACAATGGAGATGGCAGAAGAACGTATCGCAGAACGTATTGATGCGAACCTGTTGAATGTACCTATCGACCAACTAGAGAATCTATCTAAGGATATGTTCACTGACCGAGTGAAAGGTATCGCAGAGAAGACTCAAGGTAAACTCATTATCAAAGAGTATCCTACAGGTCAAGCACATACGGCTCACTTCCGTGCATTGTTAAACGAACTGAAACTCAAAAAGAACTTTGTACCTGAGATTATCTTTATTGATTATCTAAATATTTGTGCGTCAAGTAGAATGAAAGGTATGGGTGGTGCAATCAACTCTTACTCTTATATCAAGAGTATTGCAGAAGAACTTAGAGGACTTGCAGTCGAGTTCAATGTTCCGATTGTATCAGCAACGCAAACGACTCGTAGTGGTTTTAGTAATGATGATGTTGGGTTGGAGGATACGTCCGAATCTTTTGGACTACCCGCAACCGCAGACCTTATGTTTGCCCTCATCTCTAATGAAGAACTAAATAACCTAGGTAAGATAATGGTAAAACAGTTGAAGAATAGATACAACGACCCTACCAGTAATCAGAGATTCACTCTGAAAGTTGACCGTAGTAAAATGCGATTGAGTGACGATGATGACCCTGATGAACAGATAAGTAGTGATGACACACCAGTGTTTGATAACTCTAATGCGGGCGAACGATTTAAAAATTTCAAGATGGAATAAGAAATGACTAAAGTAAAAACTATTAATGGACAAACCGTTGACTTAGAAGGCAAGCCTCCTATTGTACAGGACAACTTCTTCTATGAGACAGGTATTGATTTTGTACCCCAAGAAACTCTAGATGAACTCCTTGAGATGTCATTAAGACTTGACCCTGAGTTAGAGTTTATTGATAGACCGTGGAGAAAGATTGCATACAATAGTACTCCCCGAATTATCGAACAAGTCGTGAAGGAACACGGTGGTACTACACGTGATGCACGTGAGTTCGTAAGACGTAGATTGATTATGGCACGTGAACTTGGTACACCCGCAGATGGTGTAACCGAGATTGTAATCGACCAGTATAGACTACCGAAACGAATTGCAGAACCCTTAGCAAAACAAGTAAGTGAGATGTTAGACATCCCTCTTGAAGAGATTGACCCAATTGTACAAGTACAGAATGAGGGTACTCTATTATATCCCCATAGAGGACATGCACGTAACTCATCTATCTTCTGTCTACTTCAAGGTAATGGAGAAGAGACTACGTGGTACAAAGAAAGTGAACCTTTCAAGACATATGACATGTATCGTATTCCTGATTGTACTAAACTATATCCAGCTGCACAAACCCATCTTAGGGAGATGAAGTGGACAACATTTAACCACTATGCATGGCATTCAGTGGCAAGAACAGAGGCACCCGAACGATGGAGGGTCAACCTAAACATTGACTTTGCATCATTATCCTATGACGAACTGATGGAGAAAATACAGAATGTCAAACGTTAACTTAATTGCTCTTAGTAAACCGTCTTCTATTACAGGTTGTAATACCGCAGAAGAACTTATTGCATATGCAGCTAGAGTGAGTAATCCCGCAAACCAAACTAATAAGAAGACATCAAAAGGACTTGTACGATATCTTATTCGTGAGAATCATTGGAGTCCTTTAGAGATGGTTCATATGACAATGGAGATTACTACGACTCGTGATATCGCAAGACAGATTATCCGTCATCGTTCGTTTGCATTCCAAGAGTTCTCTCAACGTTATGCGTCACCCGAAGAAAGTGCGGTGCATTATAAAGATGCACGTCTACAGGATGAGAAGAATAGACAGAACTCTATTGAGACTGGGAACCTAGACCTTCATCGTGATTGGAGAAAACAACAAGAAGAAGTTGTTCTTAAATCAAGAGAAGCATACAACTGGGCAATCAAGAAGGGTATTGCAAAGGAACAGGCACGTGCAGTTCTTCCTGAAGGTAATACAGAATCGGTTCTTTATATGGCGGGTTCTCTACGTTCATGGATTCACTATTGTGAACTAAGACGTGGACATGGTACTCAGAAAGAACATATCAAGATTGCAGATGAGTGTTGGGAGATTATCCGAGTACACTTCCCTGCTATTGAAGAAGCGTTAGAGTTCTAATGGAAGTCCCTATTGGCCCTCGATTCATAACTCGGCTGAACGAAATCTCAACCGAGTTTTTTTCTATGGATTATAAGAGTAATGATTATGTGTCCATAAGAGATAATGACTCATACGAGAAAGGTCAAGAGTATTGTAGTGATATTGCACTACGTGAGAAGATGATAAAGTGGGAAGACCATGAGGGATTCCCCGAAGAATACTTCGCACAACCTATTTCACATATGGTAAAAGCAGACCCCGAACAGTGGACACATTTCCGAGACAAGGTTAAGTTTGATTTTGCATATGATATAGGGGCACACTCAAGTGCATTGTTATCTTACTATCCGCCTGGCGGTCATGTGGGTTGGCACACAAACTGGAATGCAAATGCATATCAGATATTGTTTACCTACAGTAAAGATGGCGATGGATACTTTAGATATTATGATAAGAAGAAAAAGGAAATCGTCACTATCCCTGACCAAATAGGATGGCAATGCCGTCACTATTATTTTGGTAGGAAAGATGAGGAAGACCATCACTGTTGGCATTCAGCATATGCTGGAGGAGAACGTTTGACTCTTGCATATAAGTTTGTTAATAAAGGATTGTATCATATACAGAATGAACAAGCTATCAAGATGCGTGATATCGCCCTCGAAGAAATAATGAAATAAGTTCTTGACAAACCCCGTTGGTTATGATAGAATGGTATAAATTTAAAACTGGAGAAATGAATGAAAAAAGGTGACGTAGTTACTGCGGTAACAATTAGTGGAGAGTATGTTGGTAAACTACTTTCTCAAGGTAATGGACGTGTTGAGTTGGAGAATCCAAGAATGGTTCTATCAGACCCGAACACAGGAAACATGGGATTCGCAAAGGGTCTAGCTGCAACAGGTGTTGAGAATCCTAAAATCGCAACATTCCATCAAGTAGTCGTATGTCTAGGTACTAACCCTGACGTTGCGGATGCTTTCTTGAGAGCCACGGGTGAGAAGACCCTAATAGAACCATCTAAGAAAATTATTACGTAGGAGTTGTTATGCCTAAAAGTGAAGTAGATTATAAGTATAATGAAGGCAACACAATTGCAGAACTTCAGAAGTATGTTGATGCAACCTATAATGAACATTATTCTAAGAATAAGTTTCAAGCGACTGAGTTCATTATTGATGGTGGACATGGGGATGGGTTCTGTATTGGGAACATTCTCAAGTATGCCCAACGTTATGGAAACAAGGATGGATATAATCGTAAGGACTTGATGAAGGTTCTACATTATGCAATCATCCAATTACATGTACATGACCACTACGATAGAGGTTAGTATGAAGAAGAAGGAACGTATTCCTTTAAAAAACGGATATGAATTTGACGCACTTACAAAGGCACGTAAATGGTATAAGTACCTAGACAAGCCAGGAGTTGTGAAAAAGATTAAGAAAGCTTACAACAAACGTATCAGAAAACATTTTAAAGTGTTTGATAAGAATGATGTAAAGTATTCAGATGGGGATAATACGTGACCACAGTTGCAACAATGGGATGTAGTTTTGTATGGGGTGATGAACTCATAGGACACGACCAAGACCCACCCACACATTGGGATTCAACATTTGGCGCTCATCTCAGAAGAGAACTAGGGTTTGATAAACATGTCAATCTCGCTTGTTGTGGAAACGGGAATGCAAAGATTTTCCGTGACATTATACAGTATCTCTCGTTACCAAAGAAAGAAGACCCTGAAGTACTTGTAGTTATGTGGTCAGCGTGGAAACGTATAGAACTCTTTGAAGCAAAAGAGTCGGGATTCGAAGAACGACAAAAGATTAAACGTGAACAACAAATGACACAGTTCTCGCCCGTAAGATACAACTATCTCAATAAGGATAACAGTGAGATTGCGGGTATGTGGTCTACGCTTGTCAATAACAATCAGACAGGTATCATTCAAACACTGACATATATGTCCGCAATTCAACAGTTGTGTGATGCACGAGGTATCAAAATCGTACAGACGGTTTTCCATACTGCCATGGGTCAACAACTTCTTGATGCATTCTTTCGTGACGTACCTGATACAGATGTGTCTCAATGGCGTAACTGGGTGTATGAAGCTATTTGGTCTCTAAGACCTGAATGCACTTTGGGAATTCGATTCCTTGATGCTATAGATGAAGCTCAAAAAGATGACCTTGAGTACAAGGTATACGTCAAAGATGGTAGAGTCAAAAACCATAAGGGTAAAGCTATCCGTGATGATAACGGTCACTTTACATTATATGAATTGGGTGTCGAGAAGGACGATATTGCAAAGTACGGACATCCAAAAGAATTATCCCACGAACTCTATGCAAAGAGTCTTGCAAAAATAATTAAAGAAATATAAAAAAAGTTCTTGCCATTTCCTGTTGGTTCATGTATAGTACATATATCGATTGGGAAAACGTGACCACTCGCCTGGGAAGTTTGTGACTTTTAGGTGATAAGCGACAGACTCTATTACGAATGATTAACATACCATTGGTAGAGTCGATACAAAGTGGAAAAGGTAAAAAAACAAAATCGAGAGAAGCGTCTTAACGAGTCACAGTAGCGTGACAGGAATTAGTGACCTTCCGCCCTAGGGGGTGAGATGTCGAGGCTCAACACCATTAAGTTGGTCAATCCAGTAGCTCTCATCCCCTATCATGGGTGTCCCTTTTTTATAATGAATGGAGTAGTGATGCAAACATTTCACGGTTCAATGAAGTACGACATGCACGGCCGCAAACGTAAGACCAATGCATGGAAGAAGGCGAAACCTTACAAACCCAAATTCAAACCCCTTGAGAATTACTCGTTAGGACGTGATGGTGATGACCATCGTGAGAAGTATCCGTCCATGAGTTCTACGGGTATGAGTTACACTCCCGCAAAAGACCAGTCATATAAGATTGAGGAGTCCAAGAACTTCACAGTTGCGATTGGATATAACAAGGGTAGTTACCAAGTCATTCCTCGTGACGAAATCAAAAGTATTGGAAAATAATTCAAAATAACGCTTGCCTTTTCTTGCCCTTGTTGTTATAATAAGTGTATAAAATGAGAAAAGGAGAGAGAATGAATTTTTTACAGAAACATGGATTGTTAGATGCGGACTTCGTCCAGCCTTTGGTCTTGATGACTGTTGTTTTGATTTTAGGAGAATTGTTATGAATATATTAGAATATGGTGTTTATGAGTCATTCAATAAGAGTGGTTCATCTAGACAAGGTGAGATTACCACCACCTACGATACCCTTTTGAATCTTTTCGGTAAACCGTCTTATACAGATGCAGACCCATATGAGAAGGTATCTTGTGAGTGGGTTCTACATGTCAAAATCGAAGACGGTGAAGACTGGGTCTACAAACAGGTTTCCATCTATGCATGGAAGTACGGTAGAATCCCTACTGAGGAATGCCAGTGGAACATTGGTGGTTTTGACTGGGATGCAACAGAAGTTGTTGCAACAATTATTGAAAATGGTATTACACCCGACTATAGTGAGGTTGCGTAATGATTAGAGTATTGATTGGAATCATCTTAGTGATGGGTGGTACTGGTGGAATTGAAGCCAATACCGAGGTTGCTATACCTTTAGATAGTCTTGGTATCGCACTCTTAGGACTTGTAATAATGGGTTGGGGTGCAATTGATTTAAATAAGGAGAGTGGATATGAGTAAGATTGGACAATTCAATTTTGAGTGTCAAGAGATTGCTGAGAGTAATTTCAATGAGTCTAAGGATGTTGTGATTGCAGAAGTCAAGAAGACTTTTGTGAAACGTCCTGAGATGGTTTCGTATGCAACCGAAGTTGCGGTTGACCACTGGGAAGAAATCCAGTCAGACATGCGAAAGTACTTCTAGGTATAAATAGGTGTGTTATGAAGAAACAAAAAAACAAACGCATCAAGTCTCGACATGCACGGATACTATTCGACAAGGATAGTCCGTTCAAACATCAAGTGGTGCGTGACCGTACCAAATTCAAACGCAAAGAGAAATATCCCCGCAATGACGGGGATTTTTTTTGTGACCAATTGTATCAATAATTGTATACTTTTTTTACGACTTTAGACCCTGTATCTTATAAATAAGGGCATGGAAGATATAGTTAAGCTAGTCAACGAACTGGGTTTTCCTATTGCTTCTGCTTTACTGGGTGGGTTCTTTATGTTCCTTACCCTGAAATACATCATGGATGGGGTGGTATCCCAAGTTACATTTATTAATAGCATTGCAAAAGGACTCGACAATCGTGTGAAGAATATGAATCATGATATGATTCGTATGGACACGACCATGTGTGTTGTTCTTGGAATAAGACCTTCTTTGGATAGGATATCTCGAGCGGACGGTAAAGAAGACGCAAGGAGAGACTAATGCAAGA
>Ga0206682_10000331_pt1 | contig 51429 bp, 60 predicted proteins | sample M240m12015metaG_FD_155444 | JGI IMG/M metagenome (GOLD analysis project Ga0206682, IMG submission 155444) | Ammonia-oxidizing marine archaeal communities from Monterey Bay, California, United States - M2 40m 12015 | ecosystem: Environmental > Aquatic > Marine > Intertidal zone | place: USA... | reverse complement strand
ATATTGAAGAGCTTTCTTAACCTCTGGGTGGTTAGATAGTCCTTTCTTAATTTTCTCAATACCTTTAACTGCAAAAGTCATAGCACCGCCGTGATCCAATGCAAATTCTACCCCTTTTCTTACTTTAGGGTCTTTTTTAGCACTAGGATTTTTTCTCATATAAACACTAATCTCTTGACCAGTGAGCTTAGACCCAGACATCTTACCAAGCTTTTCTCTAAATTGTTTTAGTTTCATTTTTATCCTCTTTATACTTTGGCCGCAAGGTCTTTATCAGCCCCACCCCATGTTCCTTTTGATTTAGTAACAAATGAATTTACTCTTGCAAGTCCCCACTGAGTAGGATTAGTTCCAGGTCTATGTCCTGTTCTCCATGCTGCAAATCCTCTATCAAATACTTTTCTTAATATACCTAAAGGCATTCCACTTTTATCAGCCTTTTTCTTTAATGATGCATCAGCTTTACCTTCAACCACATTAAAATCTTCAAATTTTAATTCACCAAACATTTGTTGATATTTTTTAGTGTGTTTAGATGTTTTGGTTTTTGCTGTTGCATCTCCTGGGGCAGGTTTATACGCTGCTGGATTATCATCATCCATTTTACCATGTTTCTTGAAATGTGCTGCTCTAGCCTTTTTAGTTGATTTGGTCTTTAAACCTTTATAGTAACCTGCAGGTTGTGATCCTTTTCTTTTTCCAATATCTGGATCCTCTGGATTTTTTACTCTGCTTTCATTTTGACCAGGAGTCATTTTCTTTGTATGTTTGGCGTAATCAGCACCTATTTCATATACTTCATCGAGCCATACTTTTTTATTACCATCTTCTAGTGATACTGTAAGATAATTAGCACCTTTTGTGATTACTGTTCCGATTTCTTCAGATTCTTTTATTCTTACTTGATCGCCAACATTAAATAGATTTCCTTTTACAAACTTTTCTCTTAATTCTGATACTGTTTTTAATTCTACATGTTTACGAAATGATTCTTTTTTAAGACCCATACCTTTACGAATAGCATAGTATAATACTTGTATACCTTCTCCTGGTACTTCTAATGAATTATCTGCAAATCCTTGTAAATCACCTGCCGCAACAAATGCTCTTAATTTAGATGCGGACATACCTGTAACACCCTCAGCATCTGGATCTCTTTCTCCAGCTGAGATTACTCTAATTCTTTCTTCGAATTGGTAGAATCCGTGTCGATTCTTCTGACCATTATATTTGTTTAGTAAAATATCAAATTCTTTTATTCTATCTGACCCAGCAACCATACTTACTTTAGTGAATCCTTGGTCGTATAACTTAACTGCGATATCTAAAACTGTTCTTACATCAGCGTCTGCCATGATGTTTCTTGCATGTCTTGGAAACATCTTACGCATAAATTTGATTTTTTGTTTAAATGGTAATGGATTCTTTTTTGCATCTTGAGACTTAGATGCATAGATACGATAAGTACCACCACGTGATACTTTCTTTAAAGTCTCGAAAAGTTTTTCATGCCCTTCAGTGGGCGGGTTGAATCTACCAAATACGAATGTTACTTCTTTGGACGATTCTACGATATAATCGCTGAATGTTTTTATTGTCATTATCCTCGGTTCCCATTAGTTAGGACTATCCCAACCTTTTATAATATCTTTACTGAAATTATTAGTAGAAAATTCTAATCTGTCTACCAACTTGACAGCACCACCTTCCATTCGGTCTATAGCGACAAATCCTTCAGGATTGGTCACTTTAAACCCGGATTTAGTTTTTACAAATGTACCTATTTTATTAAGTCCATTAAGTTTATTTATAAGAATTAATTTCGCATCCACTACAAAATTCTGCAAATCAAAGATATTTTTTAAGTTTTTTATGTTGTTTTTACTAAAAAACTTCAATAATTCGTCTCTTTTTTGTATTTGGACATCTTTTCCTTTTTGTGTACTTCTTTTATCTATCTCTTTAGCATATCGGTCATTTACAAACATTACTAATCCTGTTGCGTGTTTTTTAGTATCAGTAATTCTTTGACCAGCTCTCACCACTCTATTATTGTAAATATTAATAATTAAATTAAGTTCTTTGTTTGATTCTATTTCTTTTAGTACACCGCTTTGAATTTGTTTAAATATTTTACCTGCATCAGATAATTTACTATTAAGTTCTTTTGTTTCGTTAGCAGTAAGAGTTGCAGTACCAGATAAATCTGGAAGTGTTGCATCAACCATCCAAACTTTATTTGACTGTTTTAGTTTTGGTACAATTTCTCTTCCAAACTCTGCTCTCATTGTTTCAAAAGTCGCTCCTGAATATGATGTATGCCATACAATTCCAATGTCAGCTCTTCCAATCTCTTTAGCAAGAGGAGTGTCAGTAGGTACTGCGTAAGCGATAGTGTTAGGATGAAACACAATATGGCTAATTCCATTTATTTTTTCCTTTTTAAGGTCAGACTTATCATACATAAAGTCGCCTTGAATAACACCTTTAATACCTAATCCTTTTAGATTATCAAAGGCAAGTTTTAGTTTTTTGGATAAATCACCTGAAGTATCAGCATCAATATCTGCATGTGATTTGTATATTTTTGGATTCTTAGCAAAGATTCCTTTTTTCGCAACAAAGAATTCTCCAGTTTCTGGATCCTCTCCTGCGAATACGGCGGGGGCACCGTCCCATTTGACTGTAACATCTACAGGTGCTTTCGTGTTACCAGACAACATATCCCTCAGTGATCTAAGCGCCAGGATAGCTTGGCGTGCCCCCTTAACTCCACCATCAAGAATGAGGTCCTCAATATGAGTCATATGAGTATTCTTTGCCTCATGCAATGGTTTGTACGAATTAAATCTTATCATTTATATACCGCCTTAAATTCAGGTGTCATTGTTGCTAGGAAAGATGGTGCAGCTCTAAAGTTACCTTTATATCTTAATACGATATTACATAATGGTACTTTACCAATAATTAAATCGAACTTTAATACTGCAGCGCCAGCACCAGCATCGAATGCTTGTGTCGCACCAGGGGTAAACCTAAGGTCAATTTTACCCGTTGAGAATAAATCGTCCAGTTTTGATGTTACTGTATTGATATCTTTATATTCTCCCTTTTCAACAACAACCCCTTTTGATGGACCATAGTCACCTATACCAGTAACTAAGGCAAAATCAAAATTAACTTTTTGCAAGTCTTTAAGGTCGGCCTTAAATATTAATTGTACTAATTGATTGGCGATTAGGTCTTTCTGACCCATAATTATTTTCGCCATATCTTTAAAGAGTGATCTTGAAGTTTTAAGTTCTGCATTAATTAAACTATTAGGTACTCTTTGTATATACTGTTTCCAGTTTTTAGGAGTAGGTCTATCCTTTTTAAGGTCAGCCATCATTTCCTTATCTAATAGTTTTTTCCTTTGTGCAGTTTTAATAACCTTTGTATAGAATTCACCAGCCTTTTGATCAAGTTGTTTCATTACCTTATCAAACTTTTTATCAGTAAAAAGTGTAGAGAATGATTTATTGATTAAGGTTGGATCCTCTTCAGTTAATCTCTTTTTCTTTTTAAGAGATACTCCAAGGAATTTGTTACCTTTCTTTATAATAAAATCGGAAGAATTAAAATCATTCATTCCATGTTTCGATATTTTAAATTGTTTTACGTCATCGTCCCAGGATTGTCCTGTAAGATATACTTTATCAGCACCGCCGTAACCAGCACCGTGACAAGCTAGAGCCGCAGAAACGGCTTGACATAAATTAGGATAATCTCCAGTAAGGGCATCAACTTGACCTTTCTTGTAACCTTTTACAGCACCAAGTCCAAGTTTTACTTCGTCAATAAGTTTATCCATTTCATCTGAGTTTTGAGGAGCCTTAAGACTAGCTTTAAGACAAAGTGCGGCAGTCATTAATTCATTAGGATCATCACCTGCACCTGACCTTTTACCTAGTGGTCTACAGTTAACATAAACATACCTACTCATATCTTTATATTTAAATGCGTAGTCCTTACCTCTTCTTGCGGAGCTAACTTTTACCCTTTCTAAGTCTGGATGTTTTTCGATAATTTCAATTGCAAGGCCTGCAAACTTACTTCTATCTTTATCCAACATGAGCTGTGATACACCAAGTTTACTGGAGTTAGTTTTTCCAGACCTGGTATCTAATGCAATTTCTGTATTAACTGAACCTATTTTATCGTCAAGGTCACCCAATAGACCTAATACAAATCCTTTTTCATTGGCCTCATTATAAATGAGATTATCAAGATCCTCTAAAATGGTTTTAAATTGTTTAAACCTTTGCATAGTTATCCTCCGTTAATACTATTTATAATAATTAAAATCTAAGAATTTTTGTAAGGTATAATATCTCCCTTTTTATTATAGGAAATTACTTTCATAGAGTGTAGTATTTCTACTGCATTTTCAGCACCTTGTCTTACCCCAATCTGCCATGAAGTATACCCACAGCCTACTAAAGCCACAAAAAATATTATATACTCAATCTCCATTATAGATTCATCATTAGTTTATATTCTTCTACAGACATGGTACCCATATCTTTATTATAAACCTTACGAATCATTGCAAGGTTATTATATACTGTCAGACCACCTTTTGCGTGAGCCTCGATATGACCAGCCTCAGCATCTACCATGGCCAAAGATTTTCCATCGATTGCACATTTAAAGTTTTGTTCGGCTAGTTTTCTTTCTTTTTGAGCAGTAGTAAATGCTCTTTGTTTGTCCTTAATAGTAATTAAGGTGGATATATCTACTGTTTCCAATATTTGTTGAATAGGAAAATACACATGATCGTCCTTATCAAACTCTGTTAAACAGTCATTAAACTGTTTTCCTATTGTTTTAGTAGAATCAAAAGGACTTGGTCCTTGAAGTCTAACAGGTTGACTATCATACTTGTCTTGATATACAGAGAATTCTTTATGAATTGTATCGAAGAAGTTTTCATAATCATGTATTTTAAAAACAGTATATGTTTCTTTTAGATATAACCACAATCTATAAAAGAATACAAACTCCCTTTGTGTAAGTGTTCTGTTATATCTGCGTTTCCTAATGTTCGACATCTTTAGAACAAAGTCAAGATTCTCGTAAACCTTTTCTTTAATTTTAGATACATCAGCAGGATTAGATTCGTATAACGCCTCGAGATGTTTATCAGTTGATGGACCTAAACCATTACCAGCAGTTTCGATATAAAAAAGTCTGGCGACCATTTCGTCAATCCTAAGACCTTTATTATCGAACTGAATATGACCATAGTTCTTTTTAGTACTACCTGGGGATTGGCTGTATTCAAAAAGTGGGTGAATATCATTACCTACTCCTGGAATAACTCTTACTGTTTCCCTAATCACATTTGCGATTGGAGTATCTCCATAACTATTTAACATTTCTTGATGGTTGACTGGCGTAGTTTCATTTAGTGACCTAAAAATCAGACCTACTTGGTGGCCCTGAAGAGGTTTGTAAATAGTAAATGTGAGTTCTATCTCAAAGAATTTTTGCCTTTCTTCTGGCGACATTTCTCTAAGAAGTTTACCTGACTTAAAATCTGGAAACTTATTTCCAATAAATGCCTTGATGTATCTTTTTCTATGACCACCATCTATGCTCTCGAAATCATAATCGCCTTCAGGTGTTTCGTGGATAGTAATTTGTCCAATGTCAATACCCATTAACATTGAATTAATAATACCTTGAGCCTTACTTGGTTTAGATTTACCAATGAGGACTGGATCCCTATCAAGTCTTTGACCTATAGGTTGTGTGTCAATATTACCATATTCTGCTAATAATTTACCAACCGTCCATACTTCTTTTTTATGTTCAAACATTATACACTCACCCTATTAAGTTGAGTATCATAACCTTTTGCTCTCATACCCATTTCAAATTTCATGGCCTCTTTGAGTTCTTCAAATAAGTATTCAGCAACAGGTAATTCCTTTTTACCTTTAGTTGCCACCACTTGAAAAGCCTGGTTCTTAGTTTCCTTTTCAATTAATTCATCAATTTTAGACTCGATATCATCAAGCCTAGCCATTACGTCATCAAAGTTATACATTTTTTAGTTTCTCCATAATAAAAATTTGAGGGGCGTTTTCATTCCCCTCTTAGGATGTTCGGACATCAACCCCATACGCTTTTAATTCCGACCGCTGGTGTCGTTCAGTTTTAGGAGGCAAGAGCCTCACCTGGGTAACTGTCATACCATGTTTTTTTAGCCTCAACAGCTGAACTGTAATAAGTAGTCATTCTTGTATAAGGTTCTGTCGCGACCATGGTCTCGCCATCTTCCCAGGTATACTCTACCTGACAATCCTTACCAACATAGAAGCCAGCGGGAGACTGCATTATCTTTGGTTCACTTACACTTAACAATTTATCTTCCATATTATACTCCGTGGGTCATATGACCATATGCGTCTGGACATGCGTCGATTGGCGCGCCACACATACAGATATTGTTTTCACTTTCATCAGGCGCGCCCATCAAATTCCTCATTTGGACCTCTGTTAAAGCCTCGCCTTCATTTTCAAATCTCATTTTTGCATAGTCCTCAGCCATATCATCTGACAGACCAAAATTTTGTTTTGCATGTTCAAAGTATGATTCCATAATCATTGTGTTTACTGTATTACTCATAATTTACTCCTTCTTAAAATCTTATTATACTACAAACCTGGTTAAATGTAAAGTGTTTTTTAACATTTTTTTATATTAAATAGTCCGGGCCAAATACTCTATGAGTTGGACCATTAAGTGCAATTTTGTAATCTTCCAGGATATTACCTCTTGCCTTGTTAAGAGCTGGTTTACTGTAACCAGCAGCCTTTAGGATATCTCCTAACTTAAACTTGTCATTAGCTATATTGATAAATCCCCAAACACTTTCAGGGTTACCATTCATTGTAGCTACAATCTTGATATATTTTTTACCGATTAAGAAATCATGACCTCTGCCATGTTCTTTGGTATGGGGATAAGCTCTATGTAGAGCGTGGGTGATATTCTCGCAAAGTTCTTCACAGATATTGACTATCTTTTCAGCCTTGTTTAATGTTTCCTTCTTCATAAATTTACTCCTTTTTCTTAATTTATACAACTATTATAACACAATTTGAGGTGCTTGTAAAGTGTTTTTTAAAAAAAAGTATATATTTTTTTGATATAAATTGGAAAGAACCCGAAGGAGGATTTTACTCCTCCTCCGCGTTGACTATATGATAATATTTGGTTATCTATATAGACTAGTCACTTTTGACCAAAGTGTAAACTCCCCAAAGTAGACCTACCCAGGCGAGTAATTTGGCCAAACCGCCAAATAAAATGACTGATCCACAGACTCCAATAAGAGCGACTCCATCTAGTGATGTTCTCTCTCCCATTCTATCCATAACCCAGTCCTTAGCTTTTAGTAACATGTTCATATATTTTCTCCTATATTTTGAACTCCGCAAAGGTGTCCTTGTTTTCTCGGTCACCCCATGTTGCGATTGGTTTATCGGGAACAGAATCTGTCATAAGATCCTGTTGTGCCGATTCTTCTACATCATATAATTTCATGCGGGAACGATCAATACCAACTACAAACCTTTTATACTTGGTCGGATCGTTATATCTATTTTTCAATTGTTTTACTAGTAATTGGCCTAACTCTTCAAGTTCCTCTGTTGAAATAAGAGCAAACATTAAGTCAGCCGTTGCTGGTAAACCAAATGATTCAGATGTATCCTCAAGTCCGACATCGGTATTTGAATACCCTGACCTGGTGGTCTGTGTTGCCGATACTATTGGAACATTGAATTCCACAGCCAAACCACGAAGTTCCTCCGCGATGGCTTTAATGTATGAATAACTATTTATACTTCCACCCAACCCTTTCATACGGCTAGAAGCGCAAATATTTAAATAGTCAATATATATCATATCAGGTTTAAAGTTCTTCTTCATTTTCAATTCATTAAGAAGAGCCCTGAAATGACCTGTATGCGCTGCTCCTGTTGGATATTCTTTTACTATAAGTTTTCCAATAGATGCAGTAGCAATCTTTTGTATCTTAGAATCAAATGCATTCTTCGATATTCTTTGTAACTGTTCAATAGGTAAGTCCATTAGATTCGCGTCTATTCTTTCTGCGATTCTTTCTTCAGCCATTTCCATTGTAATATATAGGACATTCTTACCTTGTTGTAATGCCGATGCTGCGCAATGACACATAAAGAGTGATTTACCAACACCTGTTCCAGCAAGAGCAATATTCAATGTTTTATTAGGCAGTCCTCCCTTTGTTATCTTATTAAAATAATCTAGGTCAAATGGGATTCTATCTTCCTTTGTATTGTAAAACTCAAACCTTTCGTCTGAATTATCAATATAATCGTGACCAATGGCCTGGTCAAATGAGACACCTAATGCGTCTGATAATATTTCTGGTATTGCTCCTTCTGTTTTTTCCTTACTCTTACCATCAATAATTTGAATTGAATCCATAATGGCGTTGTAAACTGCTCTGTCTCTACACCACTTTTCGGATTCTTTAATTAAATAATCTGTATCTATATCTATCTTTTTTGATATCTCAGCAATAAGAGTTGCTGATTCATTAAGGATATCTTCGTGGGCACTAGTTTTTCTTAACTCTAATTCAAGTACACTTGTCGTAGGCAATTTATTGTGTTTACCTACGAATTGTGTAATTAAATCAAATACTGTTCTATGAGAACCATCAAAAAATTCTCTCTTAATGTAGGGAATGACTCTCCTGCAATAGACCTCGTTATTGAGGAGATTGCTCAGTATATGTGTCGGTAGTTGATGTTTTATGTCCAATCTGGGCCTCTTTGTTATTTAGGGAATCTGTTATAATATGTTGTAACAAAGCCCCTAGGTAATTATTAAAATCTATATCTTTTTGTAGATATTCATAGTCATGGTCAGCTGGGTCTTGTATGTTATAGTTAAAAGAAAGTTTGGCATTTGTTTTATCCTCATTTTCTTTAATACTTACTGCACCGTATACAACTATAACATCAGCCCATTTACCTGATTTAATTCTGACTCCATAAAATTCAGCCAACTCTCCACCAGGATTTTCTACCAATGTGTAATCGGTATCTGATATATTATACTCCATTTTACGCCTCTTGTAAAGTACTTTCTAAATCAATATCTAAAAGTGGTTTATGTCCAATAGAGTAATAAGATTTTAGGAACTCTTTAAAGTCTGTATTTTCAAATATAGGAATCCAGAAATCTTTTTCCCTTGTAGCCTTTTCTCTTACTTTTGGCTCTTGAATTTCTCCAGTTTCTTTATTTACTGGAGCATACCAACCCATAGTTGGTTTTACTACATAACCACCAGCCATTGCTACTTCTAATAGACCAGAGTATTGTTGGATTCCACCTTCCCAGGATACGCCAATAGGTACTTTAGATTTTTCTTTAACAAATCTTGACTTCTCAACATTAATAACAAAATTATAACCAGTAACATCTTTACCAGTTTTTTCTTGTTGTCTTCCAATAATCCAAATGTTATCAGCTGAGTAGTAAATACCCGTACCGCCTGATACAATTGCTTTAGGGAACAATCCAATTTCTTGATAAGTATGATTAACGGCAAGTAAAGGGATATTCTTCATCGTAAGATAAGGAGTAACCATTCGGAATAATCCCTTTAGTGCCTTGGCCCTTGACATATCTGCCACTGACTTTTCATTAAGAGCATCTTCTAGCTCTTTTTTACTTGCGAGGTTACCGATAGAATCAATAACAATAATGACTTTATCACCTCTTTCAATATTTTCTAATTGACCTACTAAGTCAAACTTGAGTTGTTCTACATCGGTAATAGGTGTATGTAATACCCTTGAAGTATCAATACCGAATGCCTCGAAATAGCTTTGTGGTGATCCAAACTCGGAATCATAAAACAATAATACTGCATCTTCATGTTCCTTTAGATACGCTCCTGCCATGAGAAGTGCAAAAGAAGTTTTGAAGTGTTTACTTGGTCCTGCCAATACTGTAAGACCAGAGGTCAATCCACCCTCGGGATCACCTGACAACGCTACATTAATCATTGGTACTTCAGTTGGTACCATATCCTTTTCTGTAAAGAAAACCGATTTATTTAAAACCTCTGTGGTTTTAATTTTAGAATTCTTTTTTAATTTATCCATTACTGACGCCATTATTTTCTCCTCTGTTTTCTATACGCACCTAATTGGTTTGTTCTTTCATATTTACGCCATCTGGCAACTGCCTCGGCTTTCTTTCTTTTTCTTTTGGCTGTAGGCTTTTCGTAAAATTCTTTCTTACGAACATCTTGCAGTGTTCCTGCTCTTTCTACAGCCTTTCTAAATTTTCTTAGAGCCACATCGAAAGGCATTTCTCTTGGTGGTCTATTATCATTTTTACCTTTTCTTCTCCTCAGGTTTTTTTGAGGTCTTAAATCAATACTTGGCATATTTCTCCTATTTTAAATTCTCAGCCTGACACACACGTTTTCTTAAATCACTTGTAGAAAATTTATGGTCCCTTTTGTTGAAGTAGAATTCAATATCCCTTTGCTTACACAAATCTCTACCTGTGAAATCTTTATCACGATATTCTACTCCCATAATTTTAACATCTATCTCATACATGGCCAAGATATCAAGTAATTCCTCTTCGGTATTATATACTAAAATCTCGTCAACATATCTAATAGCGGCTAACTGTGCTTGTCTTTCGACAATGTTTTGAATTGGTTTATTCTTTCCAGGTCTATCTATTGATGGGTCATTTTGTAACGCACAAATAAGATAATCACATACACTTTTTGCTTCTCTTAACATAGCACAGTGACCTGAGTGAAGTAGGTCAAAAGTAGATGCTGTTATTCCAATCTTTTTATTAGCCATAATACCCTATATTATAACACACTTTTAATCAAAAGTAAAGTGTTATCCTTCATAAATTATACCTTGTTCGTTTAGCGCGGCTCTATTCCATAGATGACCTTGTTCAGTATCTTCTTTGGATTGTCCAAAATATGGAACTGCATGATGTTCATCAATCATTTGTTGATTTACACTATATGTGCTATCGCCTATAAAAAGTTCTCCGAGAATTCTTCCAAACTTTCCTTTACCATGCGATTGTAATTGAACATCGCCTTCTTCCAATATTGACACTAAGTGATTCTTACTTGCCTTGCCGTAAAACTTTTCTTCTAAATCACGAGTTCTACTTTCAGGTGTGTCAACTCCCATCATTCTAACTCTTTGTTTTTTATAAACCATGCCAAAACCTAAATCGACATCTACATCGACTGTATCGCCGTCGACTATTCTCGTTACTTGAACTTTATATCTGTACATTATTCCTCCGATAGAATTGCTCTAATATGTTCTGATTTTATTATAACTGCAGCTTTACCTTCTACGTTTACAGGCATTGCTTCAGTCCATTTAAGGAATACTCTTTGTCCTTTTTTTAAATCTTGATTGGCGTCTTCTCCTACTGATAAGACTAAACCAGGTTTACTTGCATTGTCAATTGATTCTGTGAGTATAATACCCCCAGCTGACTGTTTATCTTCTTGTACTTCTGTTACTAGTACATTATCTGCTAACATTTTCATATTTTTTTCCTATTTGTAAAATAAGTGATTATCTATTGTGGTCACTAATTCTAATTGTTCTGACCAATATGGATTCACAAAATCTGCGTGATACCATAATGACCCTTCCGTTATATCTGGATAATGACCTGATAATACTAAGTCTGCTATCCAAAGTGATTTTAACCATGTTTTTGAATCTTTTGGTTCATCTGATTTACCATCACAATACCAGCTGAACTGACATTGATTTCTAATTGGTACTTCATTACCTTTCCAATTTATAAATGTTTTTGCTTGATAAATTACATCACAAACACTATTTGGAAATAGGTCAGAGTCCTTTCTATTCATAACAACATGGGCAACTGCCAATCTTCCAGCGAATGATTGATTTGCTGATTCAAAATATATATTCTTTGCCAGACAAGTCATAGCTTCTTGGTCGTAATTATGTGGAATTTCTACCTCATGACCATGCCATGAATAGTTATCTTCCGCATATAACTTACCCGCTTGTAAAAACAAAAACATGAATACTATAAAATAACCAAAGGTTATTAAGTATTTGTCAAATTTATCATTCTTCTGGAATTTCATCTGCCTCTCCATACCAATTATGTCGACCATTTACTATATCGCCTAAATAGTCTTTTAGGGAAGTTTGCCATTTCCACCCTAATTCTTTAATTTTATCTGTTTTAAGTTCTCCGTCCATTCTATTACCAGGTCTTTCTGGCTGTAGGGATGGGGTGCAATTTAAATAATTCACAACATCTAAAATAGAAACCTTTTCATCGCAACCTATGCCATAACCATCGCCTTCACCTTTAAATGCTGCAAGAACAATACCCTCGACGATATCGTCAATGTGAGTAAAGTTTCTCAGCTGGGTTCCAGGAGATGTTACGGGAAGTTCATTCCAACCTTCCTTTACCATATTTATAAACTTAGCAATGACTGTAGCATATCTACCCTCGGATATTTCATTTTCTCCATATACATTATAGAAGTAAACAATTGAGTATTTTAAACCAAACCATTCTCCATAGTTTTTAAGTAATTCTGTATTTTGGGCCTTAGTATATGCATAAGGACTTGCGGCCCTTCCATTATCTGCAAACTTAGTAGATGATCCAGAGTAGATAAGTTTTGCGTCTTGTTGTTTAGCAAAATCTAGTATGTGAGGAAAACAATGATAATTGTAATCCATAACTTTATCGTAATCTTTAAATGATGTTTCGACTCTTGAATATTCTCCTAGATGAAAAATATAATCAAATTTTGGAGTAGTGTGTTGTAAGGCAAGTTTTATGTCTTCGCCCTTTCCAAAATAATAAAAACAACCTTCATGTTCATTCTCTACAACACCAGTTGAATAGTTATCAAATGAAACTACTTTGTGTCCATCTTGGACTAATCTTTTAACTAGAGCTGAACCAATAAATCCAGCGCCACCAATTACTAATATTTTTGACATAATGTACTATTATACTCCATTTTTAATCATTTGTAAAGTGTTAATTATTATTAAATACATCACGTGTATAAACCTTATCCATGCAATCTTCTAAAGATGATTCCATTCTATTGGTCACTATTACATCTGATAGTTTCTTAAATTTATTTAAATCGTTTTCTACAACACAATCCATAAACTCTCCATTAAAGTTAAATGAAGGCTCGTAAATAATAACTTTTGTTTGTGGTTTTAATCTCTCAATGATACCTTGTATTGCCGAACTTCTAAAGTTATCTGAACCAGTTTTCATAATTAATCTATAGATACCTACTACTTTTGGAGACTTATGTAGTATTTGATTTGCGATGTGGTCCATTCTTATATCATTAGAATAGACAATTGATCCTATAATTCTATTAGGGATTCTATTTGTCTTGTAATTTGATAACAATTGTTTAGTGTCTTTAGGGAAACAATAACCGCCATAACCAAATGATGGATTATTATAACCTCTACCTATTCTATTATCTCTTGACACACCTTCGATAATTGCATGTGTATCTAAATTATGATATTCAGCATAAGTATCTAACTCATTAAAATATGCTACTCTCATTGCTAGATAACTATTCGCGAATAACTTAACTGCCTCAGCCTCTGTAGTTCCAGTATAGATTACAGGTATTGACATTGATTGTGGTATTACCGCGTCCATGTATAAGTCATGTAGATACTCAGCTTCGTCCTCGTATCCTTTATGACAACCAATTACAATTCTATCTGGTCTGAGAGCATCTCTTAATGCAGTTCCTTCTCTAAGAAATTCTGGGCAGAACATAAGTTGATAAAAATCAAATTTCTTCATCATCTCTTCACAGAAACCAACAGGGATAGTAGATTTAATAACTATCATTGCTCTAGGATTAATGTCAATAACATCTCGGATTACCCCTTGAATAGAATCAGTATTAAAGTAATTTGTTGCTGGGTCATAATCTGTAGGTGTTGCAACAATAACCCAATCAGCATTAGAATATGCCTCTTGTTTATTGAGTGTTCCTCTTAATCTTAAAGTTTCAGTTTCAAGATAGTCTGTAATATCAGCATCTTCAATTGTAGAAATCTTATTATTAATTTTATCTACCCTTTCTAGGTCAATATCTAAAACTTTTACATTATTGGTTTTTGCCAACATAACAGCATTTGCCATACCGACATATCCTGAACCTACAACTGTTATATTCTTATCCATATTTCTCCTTATAATTGATTCTTATACACATAATCTAGTGCTCTTTCAGCCTCTTTATCCAGAGGTCTTTTTGCATACCAATTACCTGTATCAAAATCCAGTTCTCGACATAGATATGCGATTTCATTTGATGTAATTGGATAACCATTTTTAATAGCGTTACCGGCCAGAGCCACCATAATCTGGTACATTTTGTGATACCAGCCAGTTCCGCTTATTACTTTATATTCTTGTTCTAATTGTTTTGGGAAAAATGGACAGTCTTGATAACCAGTCCACTTAACTTTTGTATTTGTCAATTTACTTTTAACATGTTCCATCATTGCATCTTGCATTTGTTTAGGTAGTTTATCAAAGAAAGTACTTCCAGATTTTTCTACATAGGGATGCTTTTCCATAAGAACATTTGGATCAACATAATCACCTTTGTGAGTAAATATAAAGTTGTAGGCTTTCTTGTATTTACCTGGGATATAATACATACGAGATAAATCTTTTGTTTGAATATCTCCTACTTCACCTAGCTCTTTATTAATTGCATACCAAAAGTGTTTGATATTATCTTTTGATACTTGATTTGTCAAAGGAAACACAAGTCTAAATTTAGGATTTTCTTTAGTTGATGATGCAGTTGAATAGCAAACATAATAAAAATTGCCACACTTTTTGTGTAGAAACTCTTTCATGTCTCCTTGTAAATCATCTACATCTACAGCACACCAACCACCCCATGCTGTAACATTGTCATTAGCCCTTTTAGTATATTTTTCATATACGGCTGGTGACATCAACTCCGCTGACTTTTTATCCTTTCTTGGTTTTTTAGATAAACGATAAAGAACTCCTTCGAATATATCGAAAGAGTCCAATGTAATTGTTTTATTTGTCTTTACGTCATATAAAGAATCAAATAGTGTACCAGATATTTTTTGCATAATGTATTATTATAACATATTTTTGAGGGAATGTAAACCCCTTATCCACCCATTGATGAAATAGAATCTTCATCAACTACTTCGTCGATTAAGTCTGAATGTTCTTCCACTTGGTCCTCATGCATCCATCTAAGTAAACTATTCCTAGTTTTATCAGTTGGTGGGAACCAAATACCCTTTGTTTTAGGAGTAACAGTCTGCCCAATTAATTCTGCAAATGCCAATAGGTCTTGTTCATTTCTAAATCTAACTTTTAGAATTTTCCAAGCCTCTACTTGACCTTGATCGAATTTTGGCATATCGTCCCATTCATAAGGTGTTTCTTCTTCTTCTTGTCCATCTAAAACAAACAATGATTCAGGTTCATAGTTAATTCTACGATCCGCTTTATTTTCACTTTTAGCCATAATCTACCTCCGGTTTTAGTTTGACTAATTTTAGACCATACTCATTAGCATGACCTTTATTAATATTTAGCCCACTTTTTAGCGTAGGCGGTGTGTGTTGAAATTGAGAATAGTCAATATGATGATGCCATCTTCCCCATTTCCATGTAACTCTTACTTCGTCGGGGTGTTGTCGTCTTAGTGACTCAGCAAATTCTCGTCTATTATCATATTCATCATTACCTTCTCTTGAAGTCTGATCACCTGTTTTATCAATATTGTAAAGTTCTTCTGTATTACCACCTTTCATTGTCATGGTAGTAATCTTACCACATGCGAATGCATTAAATAGGAATGTGTGATGACCAGCTTTCATAATTCTAAGTGATAAATCTGTATCTTCATTAAATCTTCCTCTCCAGGCAAACTCTGGATATAGGTCATTAGATAAACAAATGCAACTATAAACCCTAGTGTTGTGATAATAAGGAGGTCTTTTAGTATGTGCTGGTAGAAAGTATGCATAGTTCATACCGAACATTTTAACATCTTCATATCTATCAGCAAAGTCTTCACATGCTCTAAAACAAGTACCATCGGTTACTTTGATTTTTCCGTTGTTATGCAAACGATAGAAGTGTTGAATATTATCATCTAAAATCCAATGTCTTTCTGCACCTGACTGACATGCGTGTTCCCATACAAAGTTACGGACAGGAATTGATCCTTGGCCTAAATTGGAAAATGGTGTTACTAGGATATTATCTGGATCAATAACTGCGGCATAATCATTGTACTCTTGTGGTTCAATAACAATCTTATAAGGAACACCTAAATGTTCTAAAGATTTTACAGTCATTCTAGTGTCAGCACGACCCTTTGAAATAATATATATTGGATATTTTGGTTGATTACCCATCATTCCTCCTTAATAAAAATACCATCTACCATTTTACCTCTTCGATTTTTAATATCATCATAAGCCACTTGAAGACAGTTTTCTAATGTTAATTGATTACGAACTGCAATATTAATTAAAACGACCAAACAATCTCCAATGTCATCTGCAACATCTTGTTGTTTACAAACATTATCTGACAGTTCACCAACTTCTTGTATAAGTTTTAATACTTGATCTTTGTCGGTTGCCCCGTCGATGAGATTTCGGTCCCAATGCCATTGCTCTACTAGTTCGACTAATTCAGGCAAATTCCATTGTTCGTTTATACTGCTCATTGCGTAATGATTCCTTGTTCTTTAGGCATAAGAATATTACTTGTAGATGTTGATTTAGTTATTTGTTCAACTAATTCATCAACTGGTTCACATATCATAAGTACGTGTCTTTTGTCTAAAGTAAATTCTTTATCCTTTGAGTAGGCCATAAATGGAATAAATCCAATTTTACCTGGTTCTGTAGATACCATATTAAAACCATTACTGATAGTAACAGTAGTTTCAGTTTCCTCTACATTACATATTAATTCCTCACCCGAGGATAATCTAACTAATTTCATTTTTTTCTCCATAGTTGTAGTATATTATAACATACTTTTTTGCAAAAGTAAAGTGTTTTATCCAAAAAAATCATCCAATGTTCCAACTTCTTCTGTTGACCAACCAACGGCCTTGAAAATGTGTTCGATAGGATCCAAGAATGTTTTTTGAAATTGTAAGTCATAATCTATATAGCGATCCAAATCAAACTCCTCTGGGAGATATTGCATAAATCCAATAACATTCTCTTTGATAGGATTTGGAGTTTTAAGATAACAAAATTTTATCTTCTCGCCATTTTGAATAGGTTGATATTTCTTTGATAGTTTTAGGTCCTTGACCATTTTGTTGTGTAGTAATGCGGCACGAACATGTATAGGAGTTCCTTTACGATATACTGTTTCTGCATTACGATAGTCTGATACATTAGATACTCCACGAGGAAATGATATCTCATGTGCAGGTAATGTATTGAAGTATGTTCTGAACTGTTCGATGGCTTTTTGGTTTTCTCTTTCGTCACCTTGCATCATGACCTTAAACAATTCTTTAAGACCTTCTCGGCATGGTGCCGGGGTAGATGATTTAATGGCCTCGATACCCATGATTTTGAGTTTAGGTTTTTTGTATCGTACTCCCTCGTTGTCATGAACATTTAGGATATATCTTTTCTTGGCAGTCCAAATAGCACGGTCGGCAATTGCCTCTCTTTTCATAACCATTCTATCTTCAATACCACCCATAAGGCCGAACAGTTCTTGATATGCCTTAGTAAGGACTGGTTCTAGTTTGTCACTAGCAACTTTATCAAGAAAGTCAATTGGATTGGTTGGTTTGACCTGTTCGACCAAGGGTCCCATATCGACGTAAAGTGAATCTGTATCAATGGCAATAATATAATCTGTATTAGTACCCATGACTTTGTTTAGATATTTGTTAAGTGCGACTTCTGCCCATCGAATAGTCAACTGACCAGATAATGTAATTGCCTCTGCAATTCTTTGGTCAAAGAAACGAAAGTACTTGTTACCCATCGCGCCGTAAAGTGAGTTAAGAAGAATCTTGATAGCCATTTGTTGGTTTTCGGCAACTGATATTCTTCGTTCAATATCATATAGTTTTTGTTTATCTCCAGGGACAACTGTTTGTAATTCTTTTTGAGCCTGAATCATTTGTTTTTTGATTACAACACGTTCACTATATAATTCATCTACTAAAGTAGGCATCATACCTTTTCTTTCTACAGTAAACGCCTGGCCATTTCCACCTATGGCAAACCCTTTATTGTCCAAGGTATAACCATCTAAGATTTTATCAATATTAATACCCATGACATTACCATCTACTATTGTTTCTGGCGACATATTGTATTGCATAATGATTGATGGATATAGTGAGTTAAGGTCGAATGATACCACGTGTTCGTGTAGACCAACTACTGGGTCCTTAACATAACCACCAGGGTAATTTGTTTTAACTTTTGGTTCCGAGAATGGCATGGCAACTTTTCTGTCATGGAGATAACGATATATGATTGTGTCCCATATCGCAGTAACGCCGAATGTGTCTGAATAGTTTACGCCACCTTTGTATGCCATAGTTAACATAAGAGTAATAAGACCCATCTTGTCCTCTAATCTGTCAACTAATTCTACATCTTTAATATTATAATCAATGAATTTTTGATGGTCGTTTTTGTATAAACCGTGAAGTGTACCATATTCTTCGTATGATATTTTCTTCTCGCCAAGAATAACATGAGCAATGTGATTTAAGGCATAAGATTCTTGTGCAGTGTATGTGTATTTTTGGAATAATTCCATATAATCTGCATGACCAATACCAGTGATATCATAGGTATTCTGTTCTCTATTCATAACTCGAACAGTTCTACGATTAAGCATACCCCAAGGAGAGAATCTTTTGGCAACATCTTCTCCAAGCAAACGAACAGTTCGATTGATTAGATATGGAATATCAAAGAACATTGTATTCCAACCAGTAATAATATCAGGAGTATGACTCGGCGTTGACCAATGTGTAATAAAACTATGTAATAATTGAAGTTCTGATTCACATTTTACATAAACCACCCGATGAGTTGTCATGTAAGATTGTTCTGCATTATAATCACCGAGACCCCACACATAATATGTATTGTCAATATTGTTCTTGATTGTTATTGCAGTGATGGGATTGTTCGCCAAATCTGGTTCTGGAAATCCATCGTCTGATTGGACCTCGATATCAATAGAAGTTACATTAATTAGATTTCTATTGAATTCTATTTGTCCGGGAAACTGTTCGTTAATAAATTGAGATATATACCTGTCGTTACCATATATCTGACGACCAGCAGTATCTTTGTTGTTTGATATCCATTCTTTTGCATCACGCATAGAATCGAATTGAATAGGCGCGCAAGGTTTGCCGTTTAGTGTAGTCCATTCACCTTTCGGTGTTGAGACAAAAAGTGTTGGTTTAAATTTAATGCGTTTAGAAATCTTTTTGCCATTTTCGTAACCACGATATAATAGCATGTTTCCATAGCGAGAAACGTTAGTATAAAAATTCATGTAGTCCAATCCATAATAATATAGTATATTATATCACATCAAGCGTATAATGTAAAGTGTTTTCTTTAAAAGATTGGGGGTAATTTCTTACCCCCGCATGAGTTCAATTTGGATTTCATAGATTATAATACTGACAGATACATAACAAATGGGGCTAATCCTAAGATTATACCACCAGTTGCGACCATGACTAATATACCACCTAGGGCCTCCGCAATGTCCTCGTTTTTTTCCACAAAGTGAATTAAAGTTTTCATTGCTGTCTCCAGTAAATTAAGTTATTACTAATCTACTGAGTTGTCGCTGCTCACCGGAATCTATTCTTGAATAAATTCCTTCTTCTTTGATGCCCCAGCAGACCCTATTTCGATCTTCCTAGGACGCCTCTCCTCTGGAACTTCTACTCTGGCATTTACCACGAGTATTCCGTTCTCAAGATTGGCACCGTCGATTACGACAAATTCAGAGAGTCGGAAGGACTTCTCAAATTTGCGGGACGAGATACCTTTATGTGCATATTCACGTTCATCTTTTTCAGAGCGTTCTGCCTTTACCAACAGAATACCATCCTTTACTTCCACATGGATATCCTCTTCCGAGAAACCCGCTACTGCAAGTTCAATGATAAAATTCTCATCATCGACCTTCACAACGTTGTGGGGTGGATAGTTATCTTGAGCTCTTCCAGCTGAGTGGATTCTCTCAAGTTCATTTAGTATGGGTTCAAACCCAATGAATAAAGAACGTGGCACGTTCATAGTACTTCTTACCATAGCTTCCTCCTATATTTTTAGCAAGGTTAAAATGTGGACCCGATAATTCGGCATCCACATTTATTTATACAGCTTTCACTGCTAGTTTAGAAACATTTTTTAACGACTTTATTAATTCTGCCGCATTTCATAAATTTATGAAACTGTTTCCAATATTGTTTAAGTTTTTTCTCCATTTGCACTGTTTCCTATATTGTATTTTGGACACAGTTCCCATTGCGTTTTCTCTTTGTAGGGAATGACCTTTATTTGTCGCAATGGTGCTAGAGCTCTACTAGCATTTGGATTAGTAAATGATACTAATCCCCAGTCAGCTAGAAGAGTAGCAATTGTGTTCCTACGTTCTAGGTCATTCTCAACTAGATTGGAAGGTTTTCCATCTAGTAAAAATAGTTCTTTAAAATGAACTATAAAATATCGTCCCTGCTTATGCAGAATATGACATGACTGGTATAATTTCTGATCCTTCCTTGAAGCTACTCCAATACGCGTTAGCGTTTCTCGTATCTTTAAGAAATCATCAGGTTCGTTTAGACTAACCTCCAGCATTGTTGCTGGGGTCCAATCTGTGACTTGGTTGTTATTTTCGTTTTCCACCTTTATAAATCCTTAATTTCAAATCATTTATTTGTTCATTACTTAGCAAGGACAATACAGATTTAGCTTTCTCATTACTATACCCATAATATTCTTTAATAAGCTCTAAGTCAGAAACAGATTCTGATTTGATCCACTTAGACCATCTTTTCTGTTTCTTTATTATATTTATAAAAAAATCAAATTGAAGGCGGTGATCCAAGTGATGATTAACATTCATTTCGTTTGCATATAGTACAGTATCCCTAAAGTTTCCAAGTGCTTTATTTACAATAAATGGGGCATATTCCTTTTCAGCAATATCATCTACCATGATATCCTTTTTGGTATGAGTAACCGAATTTACATAATCAAATGGATTCATCTTCCATCTTCCTTATGTATTCTTTTGCGAATTCTTTTGTATTAAAAGTTCTTTCGGACACTATAATACCTTGATCATTATATTGGACTGCTCTATATTTTTCTTTGTTAAATCCAGAATAATGTATTGTTACTACGTCCCATCTTGCCTTTAAAGACATTTCTGTTTTTTCTCCAGTTATAGGATTGATCATAAACTTTTTCATTTAAACTGCACTCCTGCCATAATTTCTGTTAAACAGGCAACCATGTTAAGTTCATGGTCTGCGACAAAACTATTCTTATATTGATAGTCCGCAAGAATTAGGACTAGCTGAGGAATAGATTGTGGTTCAACATAATCATACATATTATCATAGATTTTTCTAAACAGAGCAGCTGGTTCTTGGTCGATATTATCGGCAACCCATTGTCTCATTTGTTTAAAGTTTTTATCTTTACATGCAGTCATTAGGTTACTGATAGAAACTTCTGATAGTGATACTAATATACCAGAATCTATTTGACCAGCAACACTGTATCTTTGAAGTTCATTAAGAACTCGTCTCCAGTCTGGCATGTGTTTCATAATCAGTTCAGCCAAAACTGGTTCTTCAAATTCAATACCTTCAGTTTTAAGAATAGTACCACATCTTGCTAGAAATGAACCACATAGTTGAGGCATATCTTTTTTGGCAATATTAAATTCTACTACTGAACATCTTGAATGTAAAGGTTCTATAATTCTATTTTTAAAATTACAGGTCATAATGAATCGGCAGTTATTACTAAACTCCTCTATGAATCCACGCAGAGCAGGTTGTGTCGATTGTGGATTAAGATAGTCTGCCTCGTCCAAGATAACAACTTTATAGCCACCTTGTAAGGAAACTGTCGATGCGAAATGTTTAATTTTTGTTCTAAGTGTATCAATGTTACCTTCTTCGGACCCATTGATCAATAAGTAGTCAAGAGCTAGTTCATTACATAAAGCCTTGGCGACTGTAGTTTTACCAACACCAGCAGTACCTGTAAATAACAGATTTGGTATTTCACCTGTTTCCAGGATTTTGGTAAAAGATTGTTTTAGTGCTTTTGGCAAAACTGTGTCTGCCACTGTTTGTGGTCGATACTTCTCGACCCATAGATACTCTTGCATTATTCTGTCTCCCAACTAACTACTGTATTTACACGAAATGAACGCCAGGCATTTTTATCAAGACACCACACAGCAATGTGATCCGAATCTGGATTCACACTTTCTAATACTGTCTTAACTCCTGCGTCTTCCATTAAAGTAGGACATAGGGTGGATTCCATATTGCGAATTTCACCAGTACCTATTTTTTTGAATGTTACCCAAACTCGACCGAGTTTTAGGGCATCTATAAGATTTTTTACTTCACTTGTTTGCATAATATTCCTTTGATAATATAATAAATGTGGCCGGGAGTCCCTCTATTATTTAGAAGGACTTTTGTGGGGATTCAGGCGTCCTCTATTCCTTTGGACTCCCGGCCTTCCCCAACCTTACAGTGATTAAGCCTCTTCTGCAGTGACTTCTTCAACTGATGGTTCTTCAACAGGTACTTGACCTTCAGGAACTTCTCCGTCCTTAGGTGCCGCCGCATTTAAGAATGTGACAATCCTGTTTCTTACACCACCTACTGCCTCAAGTTCCTGACCTTCGAAACCACCACGTCTTGAACAGATATCAATAATCTGTACGACAGTAGCAATGTCTTGAAGTGAAAGCTGAGGAGCTTCCGGTTGTTCGCCTCCCTCGGGAAGGACTTTGTTATCTAATTCAGCCATTTGTTTTCTCCTTTGCAAAGTTTATTAGACTAATTTAAGAGAGCCCGACCATCGGCACTCTCTATATTATCCTCATAATTAATATGAGAATTTGGTTGTATAATATATTTATACATTAAAAGTTGATGTTTTCTCTAAAGCGATAAAATAATTTACTGGTAAATCTTTACATTCCCATTTAGAAATCAACTTAGATGATATAAACACATCATAAGCGCCGTGAATTAATTTCAGGTTTGAAATATTCATGACAAAGTTATAATTAGAACCAGATGTATTCTGTCCTAAATTCAATTCAAAAGTATTTGCACTAGAATCTTTAGCGTCATATACCTTTGCAATTACATCTTCTTTACCTTCAATACAGAAGTCAATGTGACCTAGCACACTGGCAGCTTTCTTGATTCGGGCAAGAGATTCTTCAGTAAAATGAATTTCTACATCTGTTTCTGGCATAGTAATATCCTTATCAGGAGTTGTTAGAATACTAGGTTGAGCAAAGAAGTAACGAACCTTATTGGAACCATCTTTGATCAGCACTGCATTCTCTTCGAACTCGAGTGTTGGATTTTCTACTAAACTATGTATAGATAAAAATTCATTTAAATCATATATACCCATTTCTTTAGGAAAGTCCTCGACGATATCTGCTGTCGCCAAGATGTTCTTTGCTTCTGAAATAGTTTTTAGTTGTTGACCTGGTTTTAGAACCATATTTGCATTTACTGTCGCAAAATTAGTTAGTATATCCAAGGTATTATCCGATAATTGCATACGCATCTCCATAATTTATATTGGTTAATATTATATCACACATTTTAGTTTTTGTAAACCTTTGTGTGATCACTTTTTTGGTCATGTACATGCAGTGCAATGATAGCGTAATGTAGTATTTTTAATAGGTCTTTCCTATTATATCCTTCCTTTTTGCCGTATCGTTGAGCATATTTCAGCACATTTCCTAAAGCGAAACCCATACCATGACCACAGTCAATAATAAATTCTGTTGATTGGAATTTACTTTTACTATAGTGTCCGTCATAGGTTGCACTTACATAATCAAGAAGCTCTTGGATTAGAGCTCCTTCATTAAACTTAAAATTTGTTTTATTCTTAGGCATCTTCATCTTCCTCAAATGTAACACCTGAATCTACTTTAGAGTATAAGTCCAAGAAAGCAGATTTTGTATCATCGTCAAACCTTGCAATACAAAGGTCAATTGATTTCATTCTATCATTAAAGATAGAGAAGGTTTGAACAATGTGGCAGAGCCTTCTTGTTGAAATAACTTCATCTACTCCATCGTCATAGAATGTCTTTCTAATAATATCTGCCCATGTAACCAACTTATCAGCAAACTCTGTATCAGTTTTACCGAATTTCTCCATATGTTTTGAAACGATTTTCTTTTCAACTGACTGTGAAGGGAATTGTTGGTCAATGGCAACTGTGAACCTTTCTAAAAAGGCGTCATCGATAATTGTTGCCGCCGTAAATCTTCCATCTTCAGAACCTTTACCTTTAGTGTTCGCAGTAGCAATTACATTAAAACCAGGGGCAGGTTCTACAACCTCTCCAGTCTTTTTGACCAATACTGGTTTTCCTTCTAAGATACCTTGTAGACACATAATCTTATTGGTCGCTCTATCAATCTCGTCAAGGAGAAGAATCGCACCGTTTTCCATAGCTTTAAGAACTGGTCCTTTTGAAAAGACAGTCTCGCCGTTAATCAACCTGAATCCACCTAACAAATCATCTTCGTCTGTTTCAGGATTAATTTGAACTCTGATGAATTCTCTTCCGAGTTTTGCAGCGGCCTGTTCTACCATAAAAGTTTTACCATTTCCAGATAGACCAGAAACATATACAGGATAGAACATCTCTGATTTAATAATTTTAACCACATCAGAGAATGAACCCCAAGGTACAAAAGTTGGGTCCTTTTTAGCATAGTTAGATTCTTCGTTAACTATTGATTGCATTTTCATTACACCAGCTGGTGTTTCTTGTGGGATATTGGACACAGTATTCCTTAATGGTTCCATTAGATTGGCAAAATCATAGGTCCCAATCTTGACCCTATTGTCAGCAGTGAATAGAGGATCCCAATCCTTGCCAGTATAGCCGAATTTCTTTCCAGTATCCATCACTTGAGATTTCCTAAAAGAAGTTTGATCAGGGAACACCTTGATCAGCTCTTCGAGGATAATTTTGGTTGAGGTTTTCATCGCATTATTCATAATATATTTACTCCTTTTTTTTAAATTACTTGTCCATTATACCATAAAACCAGGACAATGTAAAGTGTTTTTTGAAAAAAACTTTACTTTTTTTCGTTTTAGGCAACCGCGGCCCCAAATTTAGTCATTATAACTTTATTTGTTTTCTTAGATTTTGCGAACTTCTTGAACGCATTTCTAATTTGAGAATCCGAAGCATCGGTATTAACCTCGAAATCATCTTCATCGGTAGACAAAACTGAACCACCTTTGACCATATAGTATGTGTCATAACCATAAATATTGTTAAATTCTACACACTTGTTTTTTCTGTATTGAGCATTAACTTCTTTTCTAAAGTCATCTTCAAACTTGTTCTCTAAAGACCAATTGACATTATTTAATCTCCATCTCCAATCACTGTTAGAATCAGCCATAAAGAATCCAATGTTATTAGTATTGTATCTCTTTGAAATACTTTTTAATAAATTTTCTGTCATTGAAGCTCTACCATTATTACATGTAATAACTTTACCTTGAACAATCATTTTTATATCATCTGAGTATTTGCCATAGCTGTAATCTTTTTCTAATTTAGAAATTCTGTTAGCGTCTCCATCAGTAAAAGTAATAAAGTTCATCTTTTCAATATTGTGTTTTGAAATAAACTTTTTAACTAGGTCATGACTAACTACTAAAGCCTGGTTAAGAGGAGTTGACCCCCACTCTTCCCATCTTGACATATAACTAGTATATCCTCTTCCTGAATGTTCGTTAATTCTATAGTATAGACTTCTTGTCGCACTTTCAAAATCTTTCTTTTTCAGTTCAGATGAAACAAGTAAAGGCATTGATAAATCGTCCATATGAAGACATCCGTTCGGAACATCTTTATATTTGTTAGTTGTATCATGTCTCCAACCCTCTGTTGTAAAACCATATACTTCAAAAGGAATATTAACACCTTTACAAAACATAATTGTATGCATTACTTGGTCCATTACATACTTCATAGAACCAGACATTGAACCAGAAAAGTCAATAATCATAATCATACCATGGTCTTTTGCATCAGCCAGTCTTGTAGACCTTAGAAAAATATCATCGTTAGTTTTATATGACCACATTTTATTAACATCTAAATTACCAGTTTTAGCTGTAGTAGCATTAGCCCATTGTGTTGCGGCCTTTTTCATTTCAAATTCTTTTATCGCATTTTGGACAGATTTCTTAACACTTTTCATATATGGTAAATATTCATTATCAGCCTTATCAAGGCTTTCTAATTGCGATTTAACCCAATATGAAGTTTCGTCAGCCTCTAATTCTTTTTCAAGTTTATTTCTAACTTTAAATCTATCTTCAGCCAGTTCTTTGTATGAAATAACTGCGGCATCTCTAAACTTTTTAGGCATCTCTTGAATTATATTTGGCTGTCTGCCTAACTTGTCTTGGTCAATAAGTTTCTTTTCGTTTTTCCTAAACATCTCATCTGTTATTGAAACATCTTCAGAATGTTCAGGCTGAGTGGTGGCAGATTTTGAATCGTCTTCTGTTTTTTCTTCTTCGTCGTCTTCGTTAGAAGTTTCAGCATTAGATGATTGTTGTTCATTTTCATTATTTTCTTCTTGTTCATCGTTATTCTCCATATCATCATGACCCATAGGAGTTTCCTCTCCCTGGTCTTCGTTATTATTATTATCTGATTCTTGAACTTCAGGTTGTTGTAGAAGTTCTTGTTGATTGCCTTTAGTCCAACCGTAAATGTCTTTTACTAGGTCAACTACTTCGGCGAAGGTTTGAGTAGTACAAGCTCTGTTATAATACACTAATTCTTCGTCGTTAAAGGGTACTTCAATTAAATCCCTTAATTTTGTTTTTAGATTAATTTTGTCAATTAGTTTAGTTTCAGACCAGTCGATATTAGCAATATCTCCAAAGAATTCCCTTTTTAGTAAGTCTTGATATCCTCTTGTCATAGAACCAACAAGACCAGGATATCTAGTTTGAATTTTTCTCTCTATTCTAGCATCTTCAATAACATTAATATAAGACCTAGGACATCCTTCTAATTTTTCTGGACTGTCGTGCCAACCTTCATAAGGTGTTTCTAATGCGTGTCCTACTTCGTGACCAATAAGTAAATCATAGACATCTTTGCCCATGTCTTTCCAAAGAGGAAGGCCTAACTCCCTATCTTTAATATTGAACCATGCGGTAGAGTAATTACCGTGTTTAACAGTAATATTTTCTTTCGCAAGTAGTTTTGGTAGAACTGATTTATGATATTGTAGCATTTGTACTCCTTATTTTATGTATACATTATACTATAAAAAAGGAGGTCTGTAAAGTGTTTTGACGAAAAAAAGTATATATTTTTTATATCTATTTGTTATATACATATAACCAGATGATATATGGCGCGCCTGAGAGGATTCGAACCTCTGACCCACGGCTTAGAAGGCCGTTGCTCTATCCAGCTGAGCTACAAGCGCAGTAGTTCCTATGCTATTTTTGAAAAGTTCTTTTGTTTAAAAAATTCGATTTTACTTCTAAACTTGTTTTCAAGTATATCCCCTTTATGAGAAATAATGAAGACGTTGGTTCCATCTTCCAATGTACTTAGTATCTTTGTTAAGTTCTCAATACCATCGTGATCAAGGCTTGAGTCAAAAGTTTCATCTAATATAAGAAGATTGGTTGCCGCACTATTTTTGAGCTTGGCAATTTGTCTCCAAGTAAATAGTAATGATAAATCAATCCTCTGTTTTTCTCCTTCACTAAATGAAGCGTAATTAAATGTATCCCTATGTCTGGACCTAATAGTTTCATTAAAGTTTTCGTCAAGATGAAAGGCAACAAAGAAATCTAAGATTTGAAGATACTGGTTAATTAAACGATTCATAACAGGTAGATATTGTTTAATCACTTTCGTTTTAATACCAGTATCTTTCAGCATCTCCCCTATAACTTCATTATAAGTTCTTTCCTCTACTAAAGTTAGTTTAGATTCAGTTGACTTATCCTTTGTCTTTCTTAATGTTGAAAGTTCTTTTTTGGCCTTTCCTGTATCTCCGGTTTGAGAAGATAATGTATTAATCTCCGTCTGGACCTTGTCGACTTCTTTCTGTAAGAGCGTGATTTTTTCATTATTAGAATTAATTTTAGATTGTCTTTGCCTTAACTTATTTAGGTTATTAGCAATTTGAATACCTTCCTTCTCGGTAGTTGTAACCTCTTTTAGTAATATATCCATCTTGTCTTGAACATCACTTGCAGTAGATTTAATACCACTTAGTTTTTGGTCTTTAATCTCAGCTGTAATCTCTTGTTCACAAGTAGGACAATTATCATTCTCGTCATAGAATCGTGCATCTTTAACTAAAGATTTTATCTGATTTTTATAGTCTTTATCCATTGACTTAATTTCGGACATTCTTTCCATAAAATATTTGTGATTCTTTTCTTCTTCAGATATGAGTGAAGATAGGTTTTTGCCTAAGGTTTTAGATTCGTCAAATGTTTCTTCTATTTCCTTTTTATATATTTCTATAGAATCACGCTTTTTATCAATCTGGTCTTGATTAAGTGCTTCTAATCCTTTAATATATTTTGTTTGTGCATCTATTTTAGTATTAACTAAATCTATTTGATGAGTTATATCATTTAGATTATCTCTGACTTTTGAATTTCTTTCTTTAAGTAGTGTATTCATCTTACTAAAGATATTAATATCAAGTAAATCTTCTATGACTGCTCTTCTGGACCACGCTGGTAGTTGCATAAAAGGAATAAAGGAACTACTGCCTAATACAACTACCTGGTGGAAACTTTTGTGATTTAGTTTAAGAATATTTGTTTCCAAGTACTTTTGGAAATCTCTCATATTAGATGACTGATTGGTCATATTACCATTCTGCCATATTTCAAATTTATTTGGTTTAATACCACGGACGATTTTAAACTCTTGATTACCAACAGTAAACTCTACTTCAACTATTGTTTTCTTTTGATTAATAGAATTAACCAGTTGCATTTTACCAATGTCCCTATGTGGTTTACCAAATAGTCCAAATGATAATGCGTCCAATAGTGTAGACTTACCAGCCCCATTATGACCAACAATGAGTGTTGATGGGGATTTATCTAATTTAATTTCAATAGGGTCGTTACCCGTTGACAGAAAATTCTGCCACTTACATGATTTAAAGTGTATCATACTACCTCTAAGTTCTGTGCCTCTGTATAAAGCTTTCTCAATTCAACTTTTAAATGATCCTTATCGAGTTCTGTTTCGACAGCATCTACATATGAATCCAATAGAGTAGTAGTATCTTCCAGGGAAACTTTCTCGTCCTCGACGCTTTCTCCCAAATACTCTTCAAATGACTCTGCTATTTTGAGTTCATATGTTTCTATATTTTGTAGTCTGTCAACGAATTGATCAAACATATATAGATCATTTTTATTTAGTACTATAAGTTTAATAAACTTTTTCTCAAACTGTGAAACATCAATTTTACTATAATCAGTTTTTTCATCATCGTAAATAACTTTCTTAAACATAGTAATAGGATTACGCACAGCCTCTACTTCTCTTGTTTCAGTATCTAATACGTGGAAGTATTTTGGATCATCTACATCTGCCCAGGTAAATTCCATTTGAGAACCTAGGTAGTGTACATTACCTTGACTTGATTTAGTGTGGAAATGTCCTGATAATACCATTTCGAATCGCGAAAAAACATCAGCGTTCATACCATGCGGATTTGGAACACCAGCCATCATATCAAAACCTTTTAACTCTAAATGCGCGCCAAGAATAGGTGCATTACAAGTCATTGCAAATTTAGTGTACTCTTGATAGTTTGCATTATTAATCCAAGGTATAACTGCAACACCTAGTCCATCATAATCCAGGACTGTTGGTTTCATTACAATATTTACATTACTGGTAAAATAACCAAGCAATTCTTTGAGACTACACAGTTCATTTGTGTTTTTGAAATAGACGTCATGGTTTCCGGGAATAATATCCATGGTAATACCAGCATCGCGCATAGGCTCAAGAAAATGCTTACGATTAGCATTGAGTGCTTTAAAGTTAACGAATTTTCTGTGTTCATAGTAATCACCTAAGTGTAAAATATTTTTAATATTATGTTCTTTTAAATATGGAAAAAATACTTCTTCATAAAATCTTTCTTGATACTTTAAGAATATATCTGACGAATTACGGACACCACAATGAGTGTCATTCAATATAGCAACTTTCATAATTAAACCATAAAGAGTTCTAACTTCTCTTTCTTGGCCTTTTCCTCCTTTGCGAAATCTTTAATTGCGGTATCTTTTGCCTTCACTTGAGATATTCTACCTCGTAAAGTATCAACGTAGGCCATTGTTTGTTCGGCACCTTCGTTGTCCATACCCATTTGAACAAAATCTTCAATACCCATCTTTTCAATGAATCTGAATTTAATATCTTGTTGTTTCTTTTCTTTAGTAATTCTTCGAATAAAGGCATAGTAACATATTTGAGTAAAGTAAGAAAACGCATTAGGTTTTCCAGTTCTAGTTGCTGCCTCAATATTATAATTACCAATAGCCCTTAAACAATTCTCCACTGCGTCCATTACCATTTCTTCGCGATATGTGTATCTTACAAAGTTTGGCCTATGTGAAAGACCCTCTGCAATCTTAATAAAACATGTTGCGATATAATCAGTAACTTTTGGTTGTGGTTGTTCCTTTTCTTTTGCTGCGTGTGCTTGGACTGCGTAATCAAATACAGCCTGAGAAAAGTCCTTATTGTTTACATAATGTGGTTTGCTTTTAGCTTTTGCCATCTTTTTTCTCCATAATGTTATATTATACTACATTTTTCATTCAAAGTAAACCATTTTTTTTTAATTTTTTTTCAAAAAACACTTTACAAGCCGTCATTTTTGTGATATAATATATAAGTCAACCGGGAGGTTAGAGGTATACAATACTAATGTAACGTTGGTTCCTCTGTTTCCGGGACTGGATCATAGTCCTCATCGGTTATAGTTTCCAGTTCTTGTTCTATCATTTTAGTATAATGATCATTTCTTTCCATCAAAGCTTTCATCATGTGTGCAGTGTCCTGAACCTTAAACTGTTGCTTTGTTTGAGTATCTAAAATATATTTAGTATAAGCTTCTTGGATATCCTCATCAATAGGAACATGCTGTATACATCTATTTTTATATAATTTAAATATTTTTTGGGACGAGAGAGGAAACCAGTGCACAAATGTTAATTGACCAAACATATTGGTTGTAACTAGAACTGGTCTTTCTATTATATAATTATCTGCATTCTTAGTCTGAAGTACAGCAATAATATCATCGCCATTAAGTAGTTTAAATTGTCTTATGATCATACTATATATTTATATCGTAAACTTTGTACGAAAATTTTTCCTTACTATATATTTTAATTCTTTCTGCTGCATGTTGTAGTGTATAATTCTTTCTACTCTTCCAATGTAAGTCATCGGCTACATCATATATTGTGGTAGGTTTACCATCGGCAGACTTTCTTAATCCTCTACCTATTGATTGAAGGACTCTAATTTGACTTTTAGATGGACTAGCAAAGACAATATTATGAAGATTACGAATGTTAATACCAGTAGAAAAGGTACCCATGGAAGCAACAATAATGGCATCGGATTGTGTTTCAGTAATCTCACGAACTTTCTCCCTAGTATCTACATCTGTCTCGCCAGAAACATAAAATAGTTTTCTATCTTTATCTACTTTATCCTTTAATAAGTCATGTAGTGGTTTTCCATGTTTCTCAACATATTGAAACAATATAAGAGTATTACCTTCACTCTTAACTCCAAGATTAGCAATAAAATTATTTCTAGGACCATACTTAACTATAAAATCCATTTCGGTTTGATAATCTCTTTTGGTCTTACAAAACTCATCTTTATATTTTAAAAGAAGTATATTAATATTTAGTTCAGCAAGATCCTTATTATCTATAAGTTTTTTAGTAGTAGTAACTCTATGTACAGGACCAAATAAACCTTCTAATACCAACTGATGTGTTTGTGTTCCATCAAGTGTTCCTGTAGTACCCATACGATACTCAGCATTAGTACATTTTTCCATAATAGAAGTAAGTGACTTCGCCTTAAACTGATGAGCCTCGTCTCCTATAACCATACCAAAATTTTCAAACCACTTCGCCTGTAACTTATAAACTGACTGCCATGTAGTAATAATAACTCTTTGAGATAGATTAAATTTTTCGCGTCCTGAATATATCTTATGGCAATTATCTTCTGTAGACCAATCATCTGTTTTTGAGTAATCCGCAAAGTCAGAATACATCTGTTCAACTAGTGATGTAGTTGGAACAATGATGAGTACATTAAGATTACTAGAATCCAGAAAGGCTCTGATAGCCATATAAATGATAAGTGATTTACCCGAGGCAGTAGGTGACAATAATAAACTTTTTTTATTTGATAAAGCATGTTCTAAAGCTCCTAATTGATAGTCCCTAGGTTGTATCTTATTACCTCCAGCAGTAAGAGACAGCCCATTTGTTATATAATCTAAATCTACTTCCTGTTTATCATTTGGATTACCATATCTTTTATTGTCGTCTATTACTATATTATAACCACGAGTTTCTGCAAACTCTTTTATATAATCATAAAGACCACAATACATGGTTTTCTTTCTTTGGTCAAATAGTCTTATCTTGCCATCCCACATTCTATTACGATATGCTGGCATAAACTTATAACCAGGAACAAAGAAACAAAAGTGTTCTGAAAGTTCTCTTTCTATACTCGGCTCTGTTTCTATGTGTAAGAACGACTCGTTCTTCTTTTTGATAATTAATGTTTCCATTACATTCCGCTAGTGAACTTTCTCCACTCAATCATATTCTTAATGTTCTGATGACGCCATTTAATGTTTTCCATTATTTCTTTTAACGTATCACATATTTCCTGTGTATACTGCATTTTGGCCTGATGCTCTTGGATAATAGGATCGGCATCATACCATTTATCCATATCACCCTTTAGTACAGTAAGTCCATTTAATGGGTCATATTCCCACCCTTTACTGTTCAATTCTTCTTGACTTAACTTGCCATTATAGTGCGACCATTTGTCCCTAAGTAGTACCTTAAAGTCCATATCGAGTTTTTTAAGTTTTAGCCTATTAACACTTAGTAGTTCTAAGTATTTGGAATGAAGTTTTGCAGATTGTCTAGATGACTCATCAAGATTCATTTCATCTATTTCAGAGTCCTTTTTCCACATTTTATGTATTTGTTCGAGATTATTCATAATGTATATTATACTACACTTTTACGCAAAAGTAAAGTGTTATGTTATAAATTCGTATGTTGAGTATGCAAATGTTACTGTAGCTTGTAGATATTCCACCTCAGTACCTTTTACATCAAAGGCAAGTTCTGATAGTGCTATTGGGAATACATCTTTTATTTTTACTTTTTTGGATACATTGTTATGACTATTGAGGATTATAAGTTCAGCATCTTCTTTCTGATCCTCTACTTCATTGATACATCTATGCATCCAGTTAAATGTTTCAATATAGTTTTCCATATCCTCTGTAACATTAAATGTAATTGATAAATCACCAAACTGTAGTCTATCACCTGTAAATGCAAGATTTGCACCTCTGTAAGGCTGTGGACTTTCTGGTAGTGAAATATCTGGTAATGAGATACCAGTACAAAAGTATTCGAGATTAGAGAATTTAGCTCTATCTATTGAGAACTGAAATCCAATTGGAGATAAGAAATTTTTATTTAAAGTAACCATACTAGTATTTATACAAGAAAAAAAGGGAGGCCGAAGCCTCCCTTAGAAATTAGTGTAAACTAATGATTAGTCAACCATTATGTCGTCTACTCTAAAGATTCTGAAGTATTGGTTACCTCTAGCACTGTATGAAACATCTCCAAGAGATACAAATGGGTTTTCTACCATTCCGTATCTAGTTTTGAATCCGATTCTTGGCTGGAAATCATTCTCACCAACGGCTTTAACCATTGTTAGTGGAACGTATGGGCAGTAGAATAAACCTGCGTCATATGGGTTATTTCCTCTATAACCAACAAGTGCGAAATCACCAGTAGCATATGGATCAATATATACTTTCATTTTGCCGTTAAGCACACCAACAAAAGTATTACCAGTATCATCAACATTTAATTGTGTTGATAATGCAGGAGAGTAGTCCATCATACCAGCAGCTGCAAGAGCAGAAGCAACATCAGAAGAACAGATTACAAAGTTACCTTTTCCTCTTCTTGTTTCTTTAGCAATAATATTTGCTTCTCTTTCTAGTTGCATGATAAGTCCTTTGAACTTCTCAACCATCCATCTACCATCTGAGTCAGTAGCAACATCAAAAGCACCTTTTAGTGCAACTGATGATTGTTGAGCACCTAACTTAGCTCTTAACATAATTGTTCTAACAACTTCTCTGTTGATTTCCGCAAGGATTTCAGCAGATAGAATGTTAGCCAATTCGCCTTCAGCATCCAACCCGTGGATAGCTTTAAGGTCTTGAGCAAGTTCCATTGTGTACTCAGCTTTTAGAGCTCTTGACTTAGCAGTAACTGTTGATTTCTCAATAGTAAATGCCATTTCACCAAATGTGCCGTCTCCTGAACCACCAACACCAAGTCTCTCAGCAGCAGCAGTAGCGATACCGATACCTGTTCCACCGATTGTGTCTTCGTCTGAAAGTGTGTTATTAGAGCCTGTAGCGTCTGTAACACCTTCAAGACCAGTAACTAATGCATTGTGAGCACCAGCACCTGAAAAGTCAGTATCTGCTTCATTAAATAGAGCTTCAGCACCAGCTTGTGAGCCGTACTTTGATTTCATTGCAAAGATAAGTCCTGTAGGACCAGTCATAGGCTGAACACCTGCGATATCATATGCAATAAGGTTAGGCATTGCTCTTCTAACTAGTGAAATCAAGACAGGATCGAATTTTCCGATATTATTAGGAGCAGAACCAGAGCCAATGTTGTTGGCTGCAGCTGCTTCTGAAATCATATTTCCTTGTACCTGTGCTGATTCTTCTCTTAGAGCAATTTCCTGGTTTTCTAACAATCTAGCTGTAACAGCTTTCTTGTAACGGTCCTGAATTTCAGGAGCACTGTTGTGCTCTAAAACTGGACCCCATTTTTCGATTAATTGTGAATCTGCGTTAAACATTTTTAGTTTCCCCTATATGTTTAGATTATTTATTAAATTTAGTGATAGCTTGTGTGTATCTAGCCATTGTGTCAGATACGTCAACTGGTGACTCATCATGTCCAATGATACTTTCTACTTCATCAACTGATTCTGTAATATCTTTTTTGAAGTATGATTCTTTAACAGTTTTAACTTTCATTTCAAAAGTTTCTTTGTTATCGAAATCAATATCTTCTACTAAAGATGCTAATTTCTCAGCCTCTGTTTCAGCAAGCCCTGAAGATTGTTCTCTAACTACTTCATTTCTTTCCAAGTCGGAAACAGATTCAGTAAGTTTGATATTATCTTCGGTTGATTTGTTTAGGCTCTCTTCAAGTTCAGTAACCTGAGCAGATAATTCATCTACTAGATCAACTTTACTATCAGGAACTTCAACGTAATGTTCTGCGAACACTCTTTGTAGTGAAGTCATAAACTCTTCAGCAATTTCAGTTCTAAGACCGTTATTGATAGATAGTTCATTTTCTTTCATCCAATTTTCAACTACATAGTTCAAGTAGGAATCTACTTTTTCTACAAGTGAAGTTTGAACTTCAGTTACTTCTTCTTCCAAATTGTGAGCATATTCAGCTTCGAGTCTTTCAACCTCTTGAGTGAGCTTAGAAGTTAGTACCGCTTCAAAAATTGCACCAGCTTTTCCTTTAAAATTATCGGATAGTGTTGCTTCTTCTGAAATTAGTGCGTCTAAATCTTCGTCAAAATCAATGCTTTCTACCTTAGCTTTAACAACTTCACCGTGTTTTTGATCGGCGCCTTTGCCTGCAGGTACTGGCATTTTCTTAACTTTCTTCTGAGCATCATCAACAGACTTGATAGAATCTTCTTCTGAAGTCTCATCTACTTTAGCCATTTTAGCATAAAGTTTTTGAGCGTCTTCTTTTCTAGCTTTCTTCAACATTTCAACAGCAGCTTGAATGACTCCGGCTTTAGTTTTCGGAACATTTACGGAAGGAGTTTCCTCTTTAACTTCCTCTTCATCTTCTTCAACTTCGTCTTCGTCTTTCCCTTCAACAAGAGAATCCTCGTCTAAAACAATCTCATCATTCTCAACGAGCTCTTCATTCTGCTCTTCTTGTATGTCTTCGATAGCGTTTATATCGTCGATTGACATAGCTTTCTCCTATAGTTTAGAGTTTAATTTAGAGAGGAAATTTTTAAAAGCCCTAATTTCAGTGTCAGGTGACGCTAATTTCGATTCTTTTATTTCAGTCTCAATTGATTCAATTTCTTGTGCAACCAGAATACCATTATTCCAGACCCAATCTACCCCCTCCATGATGCCATTTACAAAGGCTTCAGGAGCGGATGGATCTTGAACAATGTCAACGGTTGATAGCATAAAATCGCCACCAACATGTTGAACGCCCTGTTTTTGTACAAGAGTTCCCATACCACGACTAGAGACACCTAACTTTACACCACCTTCTAATAATCCTTCAACTATTTTTCCCATAGGGGTTTGCAGTATAGATGCCTTTCCCACAACGTCATTACCTTCCCATCTAAGGTCAGTAATTTTGTGTGAAACTTTATCCAAATTAATAGTCGGTCCGTCAGGGTGATTTAACTCTCCGACCGCTCTACCAGTTTGAACTTGTTCTTTAATATACTTATTAACGGCACTTTCGAGTACTTTCTTTTCATATACTCTACCGTTTCTATTTTTCTTGTTGGCCTGCATAAACACGCCTTCAATAATCAGATTCTTTTTACCATTAGCTGCTTTTTCAACTATGACATCTAAATCTGTTTCTATGTATTCTGCTATAAGCTTCATACTTCTAATTCCTCGCCCATTAGCTTGATAAAATCATTTACTGATTTTTCAGCGTCTTTTGCATTTTTGTAGTTATCGTCCAATTTTTCTCCATCAATATACGCGGAGAATTTATTACCTTTCTTGGCAATAACTACATCTAACTTTTTCCTTTTACCACCTCTATAGGCTTTTACCTGTTTTTCTCCAGATGCCAATTTAGTGGTCTTTTCTCTAAGTTCAGCAAAAGACAGCATTAATTATTCTTCCTCTTTTGTCTCTTTAGAACCCATAGAAGATGCAATTTCAATCTTCTTCGCGTCTAAAGCAGCACTAAGTTTATCGGCCATAACACTGTTAAAGTTTTTACCAGCATTAACATTATCGCCTTTTTTCAAATCATTAATTACGTTCTCAATACTCATTATATTTTTCCTCTTGTATATATTTATAAAAAATTAAATCCTAAAAATCAAGGTCATCATCATCTTCTTCATCACCACCAGCTTCTTTTTCTTTAGCAATCTGGTCTTGCATAATCTTGATTTCTTCATCGTCCAGTTTTAAAACATTTTTAGTAACCCACTCCGTAGAGATAAACTTACCCATATAATTTTCTACTGAACCTAACATATCAAATCTTTCTCTCCATATCTCAGCTTCTTTTAATTCTGAGAAATAGTTATCCTCGATATAGTTAAATTGAAGTTTTTCTTTCCACTCAGCCCAATCTTCCTTAGTGATAACACCTTTTAATAACAGCTGAGTTTTAAGAGTTTGCATAAATAAATCACTAAATCTCTTTCTTAATCTATCAATAAACTTCTTAAATTTAACTTCATCTCTTGATATTTCACTTGCTCTACCTAAGTTAAATCCAGATTCCTGTTCCAATCTATCCACTGGAACATTAAGTGATTTATATAGTTTCTTTTGGAAGTATATAATATCATCAATCTGTCCTAGATTTTCACCACCAGGTAGTGTAGTAATTTCAGTACCACGGCCTCCCTCTCTTCGAGGTAAGAAGAAATCTTCCAACATAGACATGTGTTTTTTATCATCTTTGATATTACCTGTCTTCGCATCATAAATCATTTTATTTCTATATTGACCCATGATATTTTTTAGATATTCTTCAGCTTTACCTTTAGGTAAGTTACCTACATCAATATAAAAGATTCTTCTTTCAGGAGCTCTTGATATTCTGTAGATTACCAATGAGTCTTCCATCATTCTCAATTGATTAACTGGTTTTAAAGCCTTTTGTAAGAAACTTAAAATTCGTTTTCTACTAGAATCAAGTACACCTGAAGTACAATAAACTATTGCGTCTGGGTGTATTTTTAGTCCTTGATTATATTTACCTAATGCCTTATCTTCAAATAAAAAATACTCTTGTTGTTTTTTAATAATTTGAGCACCGGTTTTAGGATCCTTTTCTTCCTCAATTTCTTTTACTTTTCTAAGTTTAATTGGGTCGATATATCTTAATTCTTTAATGCCACCTTTTGGGTTTTTATCATCAATAATTACATGATATGGTAATCTACCATCAACATACCATCTACGAAAAATATCATGTCCATATGAATTAAAATTTAAAAGTGATATAATCTTTGCAAATTCTTCTTGTACTGAATCTTTAATCTTATCTGAAGCTTCTACTTCGTCTAGTACCAATCTGACTGGTACATCATTATAATCTCCACATATAGATTCATTTACAATATCTTCAATCGCAGCATCACACTCTGGTTGTGTTGCGATATCTCTATATTTAACAATTAAATCTACTTCAGATTTGGCTTTATCTCCATCTAAGTCAAGATAAGCTCCAAAGTGGCCACCTGCTTGAATAACACCAGCGCCATCTTCATCTGTATTTGGAACAAATGATGGTCTTACTGGTTCTTCTTGACCCTTTCTTTTTATCTCGAACCCAAATAATGATAGTCCGTTATTTTCTGCCATATTCTAACCTCGCGTAATAATATTGTCCGAGAGACCGAGCATCGAAATGCTCTTTTGAAGTCTCTCTTCCAATACTATTTATAACCTCTTATGAAGTTGTATTTGATTCCCAATATTGTACTTGCAGTTCAACTGTGAACTCTTCAATTGCATTCTCATTTTCATAAGAAAGGTCAATTGCAGAAATATTAGTTGGGAAAGTTCCTCTAAAAGTATATTCTTTTACAGGGTTACCTTCTTTATCTAATTGTTCAACAATCATATCTGCCATATAATCATTAGGGTTGGCCAAACCAACATTTGCGTTATGTTGATTAATACCATTTGACCATCTTTCAAAGGCGTCTCTTACTTTAAAGTCAGTGTCATTAATAACCGTAATATTCCACGGTTCAAATGTTCTGTCTCCAGCCATAATCAGTTTTCTACCTCTAAAGGGAACCTCTACAGGTGAAAGTACTGATGCGGGTAATTGAGCAGCCTTACACATGAAAGATGATAACTCAACATCACCTTCAGCATACCCTGGAAAGTTCAAGGTTGCCTTGAACATATTCGCACGAGCACCACCGCCGGTTAGTCTTGATTTAAAATCATCAATTCCTAAAATTGCCATGTCTGTCTCCTATTAATTACCAGCTATTTCCGAGAATTCTACCCCGGATCTTGTGGCTACAAAGTTTAAAGTAATAAAGTTGATTGATCTTGAAGGCTTAATAAATATATCTGCAACAAACTTATTACCATCAACAACTGCTGATGTGTTATTAGATGTGTCACAAACTACCTTAAAGTCCTCACAACCTCTTCGACCTTTTACATCTCTCAAAAATGGTTCTACTAAGTTCCTAAATTGAGCTCTAGTAAATTCATCGTTGAATTCAAATAGTTGTGCCTTAGCAGCAGTACTAATTGCTTTCTCTAATACGACGAATAATCTTCTTACATTGATTCTATCAAATGCAGAAGCTCTTCCTGCCAGTGTTTTATCTCCAAACAACATTGTACCTTGTCCTGGGAAAGATACTAAAGGATTTACTTTACCTACGTAAAGCTCATCTCTTTGTGCTGCTGTTGGGTTATACGCTAGTTTTGCAACACCTAGTAGTTGACCTCTATTCACACCTGCTGGTGAGAACCATGCGTCAGCCACTTGGTCTGTATTTGCACATAATCCAGCACATAAACCTGCTGAACCAATCCAACGATATACATCATTGTATTTGTCATAAACATATACTGCACCTGAATCAAGTGAAGCGTATGATGACGCGGTTAATGTACCTCTATATGCTAATACATCAGCAACTGGAGTACTTGAGTTTACACTGTCTTCGATTGGTGGCGAAATAAATGCCATACAATCTTTTCTTAACTCACAAATTTCTATTAGTTTGTCGCCAATATCATCTGCTCCATTAGCATCTGGATATGCAAATAGTAAAGATACATCAAGTGTATCTACATCTGCGAATAAACCCAAACCGCCTGTGATGTCTCCGTGAGCAACAGATGATGCATCGGATCCGCCAGTAAGTGAGTATGTTTTAACTGCATTTGGTGAGGTAAATGCTGTACCCGCGTTAGAAACTGTTTGACCAGCTTCTGAGAATACATCATCGTGTTCTCCAAACCAAATGTAGTTTGATTGATTATTTATTACTTCTTTATAATACAGAGATTTTCCATTTATATCTTTTACATCAAGACCTTGTGATAAGAATCCAAAAGATTCTAACACTTGTCCTTTTGTTCCAGTAAATAGTCCATCTTCATCTATTACTATAATATGAAGTTCATCTAAAGAAGCCGATTCTATTGCAGCTGCGTATGGAGATGTTCCAGGAGCCTCAGCAAAGTTACCTTTGTGAGCCCAACCAGAATATCCACCCCCTGCAGAGCAAACTTCGACTTTTAAGCTATTACCTAATGCTCCAGCATACTTAGCAAACCATACCCCATCAAGGGCTGTTTTACCATCGTAGTCTGTTGCATTTTTAATAAGTTCAGGTGTTCCTGCTCCTGCTTCATCATCAGTTGATGCTGCATTTAACAGGCCTGTCCCTACTCTAGCTACTTTAAGTGAACTACCATATTTAAGAAAAGATGCTGCAGTTAAAAAGTATTTAGCTGTATCGTGATCCGGTGTTCCGAAAACAGAAGCCATTTCGTCTTCAGATGAGACTGTTCTGATTTCTTCTACTGGACCCCAATTAAAGCTGCCAGCAAATCCACCTATTGAAGATGAGACTGCCGGTACGACGTTCGTTGCGTCAATTTCTTTGAACTGAACGCCTGGTGATACTTGAAATGCCATCGCTTTATCCTCTCAAATTGAGTTAGTTAATATGTTTCATAATACGAATTTTCACTACTTATATTTATAAATAACAGTATCCTAACTTTTATTCATTATCAGCTGATTCATTATTTGGTGTTGAAGCAGGCCAAACACTACGATTCTTATATATTTCTAATATAGCTTTTGTCGGACTACCTTTCGTTATTTCTTCAATACCGCTGAGTCCTGGATTTGCGTTTATCTCTATACAATATGGTAATTCTTTTTCTCTATCTTTTGCAGGTATTAAATCAACACCCACTAATCTACCACCAAATTCTTCAGCTATTCTGATTGATTCTGATTTTTCTAATTCTGTTAATTCTAGTGTTTCTGTATCAGCACCCATTGATGCATTACTTCTAACATCATCATTCATAACTATTCTTTTCATAGCAGCTACAACTTCACCTTCACATACTAATACTCTTATATCCCAATCTGTTTTAATATATTCTTGAATTATAATCGGTAAATATTTATTATATAGTAACGTCATTTGAACTAATGCCTTTAATGACCTTAGACTTTCGACCACTACAACACCGACACCTGTTTGTGTACCTGTAGATGATTTTAATATTATAGGAAAGTCTGTTTTTAATTTTTTGAATGATTCTTCAACTGTTTCGGAATGTGTTATGGCTACTGTTTTAGGTGTTCTTACCTTATGATGTAAGAATTTAAGATAACTCATATACTTACTGTTACACAAATCAAAACATTTCATTGAGTTGAGTACAAAATATCCTTCTAACTCTAACATTTCCATCATGTCATACCAATTTCTACTACCAGTAAATCCTAATGTACCGATACCTCTTGGCATTATAATAGTATTCGCGGGGTTAATCTTTATAGGTTTTTGATATTCAACTTTACCCTTTGAATCAGGTAATTGAACTGCAGCGTTTTTATCAAATGTGAACGCCTTTAATGTGTGACCTGTAGATGTTTTGTCAATTTCTAAACCAACAAAGTCAGCCATATATACAGTCACACCTACTGATTTAGCAATGTCTTGTAATAATTTACTACCACTATCACCAGGTTCACTTTTCGTATCACGAACTGTTGCTTCTGAATGAGTTAATAGAAGAATATTATAACTTTCTACTTTTTCTGCTTCTTCTTTAATAAGTTCTGCATACTGACTTTGAGTATATCTCTTTTCCATTATTCTTTTTACTAATTGTCTTTTCATTTAAAACCCCTGTTTCCACTCCTGTTCAAACCATATATTACCATCTTCTCCCTTCTCACCTTTATTTATATTAGTTTCGCCGTCATCTATGAATCCAAACGGTAACATATCGTCTTGTATTTCAGCAAGTCTTTCTCTATATAACATATTTTTCATATTAATATTAGTTAAGTTTTCAAATACATCAGTAGATGAGAACCAACCAAATAATACTAAGTTCATCATAAGGTCATCATGATTAGGTGCTGATGCCGCATATGATGTACCCTTAGAAACAAATGTACTCATTTCTATAATAGTTTCCGAGTCATATATCATAAGTTTCTTTTGTTCAATTAAATCTTTTATGGTAGAACAACCTATTCTTTTTACTCTTTTTGTCATAGTAACACCAATCGCACTACTTTTAATAGATGATTCTACAAATATATTTTCATACTCTAAATCATAATACAGACCATTACATACCACCGCACCTTGGTCGTTACTTTCTATAACTGTATAAGCCTTATTGTAAATATTGGCATATTTGTATATTATATCAGGCATTAACATTGGAGATATTTTATTATCTCTAAAGACACATACTTGTTCGAAAGGTTTAGTTGTTATATCAAATATAGTAAATGTAGAGTAATCTTGATTCCTACCTTTCGCAACATCTACTGTCATAATATATTCATGTGTAGGGTCGGGCTCTTTATACTGATATATATTTTCTGAATACGATATAGGATCAACTGCCTTTTGAGTAAGTAAGTGGTTTGCATCAATAAGTGTATTACCTCTACCATGAAAAGAGTTACCAAATTCTTGATCAAACTGTAATTCCGAAGTATTCGCTACAGTCTGTCGTTTCCATTCTTCATCTCGGCCTGGAACGTCCCACCAGTCAACTCTAAATGGTTTATACTCATTTGTACCTTGTTGTGCTCCTTCCCATATTTTATGGAAAACATTACCTACTCCATTTGCTGTGGAAGTAATAATAACCTTTGTATCTTTACCAGCTGAAACTACAGGATATGTTGATGTATAGAACTGACCATCATTATCAATAAAAGCAAACTCATCTAAGAACAATAAGTTAATAGATAGACCCCTAATAGAACTACCTGATGTTGCAGCTGCAATAATCTTTGAATTATTACTAAATTCTATTGAACCTTTATTTAAAGCTTTACAACCTGGCTGTAGAAAGAATGGTAAATTTTCAAGTGCAAGTGTTATTCTTGATAACATTTCTCTTGCCACTGCACCTTTGTTTGCTAAGATTGCTATATTTTTTTCTGGGTGAAAACACGCATACCATAATAAGAATACTACTGATGAAATAGATTTACCTGATTGTCTACACGCAAGAACGATATTAAATCTATTCTTATTAAACTCCTTAAACATTTTTTTCTGATATGGATATAATTCAAAAGGAACTAATCCTTGATCAAGTGATATTACCTTTACATATTTCTGAGCAAAGTAGCAAGGATCCTTCATACACCTTGAATATTCTAATACTTCTTCCTTAGTAAATTGAGATTCAACTCCATCTTTTTTTACAGATGGATTACCTAAATAACCAAGGAGTGCGTTTTTAAGAGTCGACATCTATAATATCATCCTTTTTACCATTATCTAATAGTAATCTTTGTAATTCAGTAGTACTGCCTACAAAAACATTATTATTGGTAATCCTTTTAGATTCTTCGGCTTCTTTCTTAAGGTCCTTCTTAGTTTTTTGAAGAGCCATAAGCTTTTCTGTTGTGTCACCTATATCTTTTATGGATTTGGATAATACTTCGAATGCTCTTGGGTGTTCTGATTCTCTGGCAAGTTCTGCCAAAACATCTAGTGATCTAACACCAGTGTTAATTAAATCACGGTAAGTGTCTCGTGAAAATTCATAATCATCTTTCACATCTTTATCAAGTTCAATTGGCCTATCTTGATGTACTGTAGGCAAATTCTTCTCTAAAGAGGCTTTCATTTTATCTCGCTTTTCCATATTAATCTATATCTGGAGTTTCATCAATAGTTGTAGTTACAGTAAAGTTGTCAGGTGTATCTGTAACACCTACTGTGAAGTCCATCTCCTCAAATCTATCAGCATCATTTGCTGTTCCAAACTTTTCAAAATCAATGTTTACTTCTCTAATAATATTACCATTAGTATTTGTTGGGCCATAAAATCTCATTTTCATATTAAAGTCCAATTGGTATATTAAAACTCTTCTTGATTGAAAATCGGCCTCGTAATCATCTGTTATTGTTGCTGTGGTTAATGTAATAGGTACATCTTGTTTTAAATCGAATCCATCAACAGGTTTTATAGTAACTGTATACTCTGGCTGAAAGTATGGCAGTATTTGTTCCATAATTTGTAAACCATCGTCCTGGTTTTTGGCCATAATATACAATGAAATACCTATATCGTAATTTGTAAAAAAATCTATTGTCTTTTTCTTTGTTACATCACTTGTATTATTTTCAACTATCTTATTTAGTTTACCTAACTTTGAACCACTATCTTGTGTGAGTGATGTAATTTCAAAGGCCATTCTAGGCAACTTAATTGCCATAGTTGCATCTGATCCTGTGTCTTGGTCAAGTCTGGCCAAAAACTTTTGTTTTGGTCCATACGCAAGAGGCACTTTCTGTTGTGATAAAATACCACCAGAGCCATCTTTTCTAACTATGCTTAAATTATTAAATAGTGTACCAAAAATGGCCACTGATTTTCTCATAGTTGCGTGATAATAGTGTCCACCAAACATTATGTTACATCTCCAAATGGATTACTTTCAGTAAAGTCTATAAAGTTATCTGCTATATGTTCAAATGCCACATTTTGTGCTGCAGAATCTGATGGGAATACATTATTAGTATCATTATCATCAATACCATAAACCTTTGTTATAAAACAAGTATTATTGGATTCACTTCCAATAAGACCTTTTGTGGCTGAAACAGCAAATTCTCTATATGTATCAGAACCTGATACTCCAATATTTGATACACTAATAGTACCAACTATATCTGTTGTTTTATTTAAGGTTTGTACTTCACCAAAGATTTTAATTGCAGGTGTATTGCCTGAGGCCGGGACTAATTCTTGTGTTACTATTTCACCTTGTTTAAAGTGGTTGCCACCAGTTACTGTTAAGTCCATAGCAACTTGATATGCGGCCGCGCCTGTTTTATCATCTATTTCATCTATACCAGTTTCAAAGTCTTCATCTGAGTATTCAAATCTAGCACAAGATAATTTATAAACAGGTAAATTAGATAATTGATAGAATGGTTGTTCGTGTTCTATGAAAGTAATTTCAAAGAATGCATTAGTCATAGGAAGAAATAATAAATCGCCTTCATTAGGTTTAGGTTTTTGTTCGTATAAACCTACTGAGTGATTCCATGACTTTCTGGATATAACAAAAGTGGCCTCGTCTTGTATTTCTAAACCAAATTTGGAATATAGGTCACCTGAACCTTCAAATCCATCAACATTTTCAATATAAGCCTCTATTAGATATGCGTCATCAAATTTAGAGGAAGGATCCTCATTTAATATGTTGTCTCTGTTTACAAGTGTACGCGGAATATAGTAGACATCTTGTCCAAATATTTTTAGAGACTCGACTATTAAATCCTCATACAAGTTTTGTTCGGATTTTACAGCCTGTGAAAAGTAAACATTTCTAGGCATTTTTTTATCCTATGTAAAAGTCGACTGGTTGCTCCCAATTCAATCTAACTTCTTCTTCTAATCTTTCTAATTCTTGGTTTGCGTCATCAAATAGTTGTCTACCATTAAACTGAACTCCGCCCGGCATTTGCATACCTTCAAACTTCAATAAATTAGTACCCCATTGTTTTTTAATTAATGCAGTTAAGTATTTTTTAAGATAGTAATCATTATATACATCTGTAAAGCTATCAGGGTCTATAATTCTATACGCTTCAATAACAAGATAATCTCCAATCTTTACTTCATCTTCCCAAGCCATATCAATTCTTAATTGATCCTTATGTCTATCAAAACTAGTAAACTTATTGTCTGAATCTATTACTACATCAAGTGTTGAGAGATATTGTTGTGCCATAGAATATTCAAGTAAAGAACCTAAATACCCTAAACTAAACATATCATTTAAATGCATTTGATATTTAATGTCAAATAAGTTATTTGTGCCAAAAGTTTCTCTAATAGGCATCAATCTAATTACATCAGTAACTAATTCAGGTACAGGAATATATTCATTTTCCATGTCACCAATTGTTATACTACTAATTGTTGCAGTAGTATTTGAATCATTACCAGTTATAACTTCATTTGCAACAAATGGTATTTCATCTTTATGAGTTAAAAGTGTATATATGATTTTATTACCAGAAGTATCTGCATGTACTGTTGCTGTAGCACCTGAAGTACCTCCTGTTATCTTTTCACCAACATTAAAATTATCTGCAGTAGCTGTAGTAAGAGTTAATGTTGATCCAGTTACTTTATGTTTTAAAAAAACCTTTTCTATAGCATCTTGGTGATAATGTTGATAAAATTGCAATGCTTCATCACATCTATCATCTAACTGTTCATCGTCTACATTTATTTCAATAACGGGGTGACCTAACGCTCTTAATGAATAATCTATTAATGTACTTCTACTGTTAGGCTTTGCCATTATTATTCTCCGCTATCCGATGGTGCGACTTTATCTTCTTCTTCTGCAGGTGCAGGTGCCCAAGGCATATCAGCATCAACAACAGGAGTTATTTTATCATCAATTTGTTTTTGAATCTGTGCATTAATATGTTCTTTGTATGAACCATCAACATCTGCTACAGATTTAATCCAAGTCAATACATCTGCTTCTGTTAAGTCTGCAAATTTTTTAAATGGATCTGCGTCAACTGATGAAAATGGAGTCGCGCCCGAAAATACGCCTTCATTATTGCTATCATCTTTACCAGTTTTTGTCCAATATGTTTGAACAACAGCATCTTTATTACTGCCTTCATCTTTCTTTTTTAAACCTGTAATTGCCCAGGTATATGTAATTGCCATTATATGTCCTCCTTCAGGGTGTTTATATTACTATACTATTTATAACTATTTTTTCTTTAATTGCTCTTTTAGTTCATCAATTTCTGCTTTTAGTTCCTTAATTGCTTCAACTAATACTGGAACAACTGCCTGATAATTAACAACTTTATGTCCATCATAATCTCCTAAACCGTTATCAATTTCGGTTACAACTTCAGGTAAAACTTTTTCGACATTTTGTGCAATAAATCCTAATTGGTCATTTGGTTTATCTTCACTCTTCCAATCAAACTTAACACCATCAAGTGTTAATACTTTATCAAGTGAAGATTCTATAGGTCTAATATTTTCTTTTAATCTTTTATCTGATGCTGTAAGTGTAGATGAATAGGCTATAATATCATTATTGGCATGGAAAGCTCCAGTGTTTCCTAACATTTTAAACCCGGCACTTGAATTACCATCACCATTAAAGAATATTTCGGCGTCTTTAACTACAACTCTACCATTTCCTCCAGCTGCCATAATATCGACTGTAGTATAGTCATCATTTTCACCAACATCACCTATAACTAGGGATCCTGAAGCTTGGCCATTTGCCATTACCGAAACATTATTAATCTTATAGCTTTTACTACTACCAATAGATACGTTACCAGCAACATCAAGATTAGCACCACCGCCACCAGCACCAATATATACATTGGAACTTACACCATAGTTAAGATATAACTGACCATTATTTGTATTACCACTGGCCTTACCCATTATAAATCTAGTTTTTATGTTTGTAGCACCTTCTGCAGTCAGAAGTAATGAACCAGCTAATTGCATACCATTTAAAACAGATGAACCATCTGGATGTAAATAATAACCAGCATTATTAATATCTTTAAAGATACTTGCCTCTATTCCACCACCTCCATGGGCCTGAACAGTGCCGTCAACTCTTAGATTTAAATCGCCACTTGTTGATGACATTCTAAATTCTTGTGAACCTGAACAATCTCTATATTGAATACCAGTATAACCACTCCATTCAGTTCTTCCAAAAGATGCTGTTCCAGCTTGAACAACGTTGTTCTGAATATTTGGAACTATGAATGCTTGTTGAGCATTCTCATATGGAAGTTCTCTAATAGATGGTAAGTAGAAATATGTTTTAGCAGTATTTGAAGTACCATAACAGGTACCAAACCTCATCATAATTTGTCTAGTAGTTGAGTGCATAACACCATCACTACTTGATACTCCACTTCCCAAATCTATCCAACTTCCATCACTTACGTATCTATCTGTTCCTTCGCTATCTGCTTGACCTGATGGAGTTCTATGACCTTTTAATCTTGCTGTAAGTTTTACCCAACCGCCATTTGTATCAGTTGTTGATGTGTGCATATATGGGTTTGAAGAAATAGTATTTCCACTAGCATTTAATTCATGCCAACCCATATAAATGTTGTGATCACCCTCGGCTTGAACCCAAATAGAGTATTCGTAATCTTTTTCTGGATCAACATCAACCCACTCAGTTGATATCCATTGATAACATGTAGCATTATTATTTACACCTTGTGAATAATGACATGCAACTTTATTACCATCAACGAATGTTCTAAATTCTCTTTGTGAACCACCGCCGTATCTTCTTGCGATATCCGTTGCAGCAGTTAGTAAGTTTGCACCACCTAAGTTTGCCACATTCATTAACGCATTCTTATGACCATTATCTGTAACATCATGATCAAATCTAATACCAGAATTATTAATCCTTGCCTTACCAGAATTGTTTATTGAAAAATATGTTGCACTATTGGCAGCGTGTCTTATTGCCCAGTGATTATCAGAATCTAGTAAACCGACATTATTTGATGAATCTGCATATAACGCACCATTTCTTTCTAGTGCTCCAGTTCCTAAATTTAATTGAACGGCAGAAGTGCTACCACTCCAAAGTCCTAAAACTGAACTACTCTCACCTTCAAATCTGATATTACTATTAAAATGAACTTGACCAGCGTAATGAATATGATTATTATTCATATCAATATTACCGCCCATTTGTAGACGATATGAACCAGAAGTATCTGGGTCAGTAGCTAGACCTAAGTAAACCATTTTAGAACTAGCTGCCGGCTCTAGGTAATAACCAGTATTATCTCTATCTTTAAATGAAGAAGCAGAAATTGTACCAACAACATCAACAACACCATTACTATTAACGGTCATTCTTGTAGTACCACCCAAGTTATGTGTCTGAGCAGTATGAGTATTAAATTTAATTACTGTTGCAGGATTTATTTCGTATGGCCCACCACCTATATAAATCTCATTTTGAGTCGATGATGAATGAGAACCAATTATCATTACACCAGAATTTGCAGCACCATTACCAGATCCTGTAGCTTCGTTATAATGAGTTCCAGCAATAGTTGCCCACTTACTACTTCCATTTCCGTGTGGACCTAATATTAAATTTCCTCGGTTTGTATTTCCTGCAGCTTCAAAACTTCCTTGGCCAACTACGTGTAGATATTCATCAGGACTATTTGTTCCAATACCAACATGACCATTACTTTGAATTTTCATTTTAGGTTGACCAAAACCTACGCCAAAATGTAAAGCTCCATCACCATAACCATGACCACCACCAGTAGAACTAATATCCCATGAAACACCATTAGTAGCATCATTTTCAATAATTAAAGATACATTTGCTTGGTTACCTTCAATTTTTATACCATCAGTATTTGTAACACCAGCTACGTGTAATTTCTTTTGCGGATCAGTTGTTCCGATACCTAAATAACCTTCTTCGGTAAGTCGCATTTTTTCATTACCACTAGCTGAATTATTATGGAATCTCCATGTCATATCGCCAGTGCCATTAGCCTGTCTTAAAGCTCCATATGACCAACCATAATTAGCTGAAGAGCTTGTAGCAAATGACATGCCAACAAATCCGGTAGTATCAACTGTATTTAGTGCGGTTAACTTTAAATGTGGAGAAGTAATTCCAGAAGTTGATCCATTAGTCATATTTTGAGCAATATCAAGCATAGCATCAGGTGTTTTACCAATACCGACTTTACCATTTGACGATGCAGTAGGATTTAATACTAAATTCATTACATTATTACCAGGTTTTACTACATGAATCCAACCATTATGACTTGAATCAATACCAAAGGCCATTTTTGAATCAGTATTGGAACCATTTCCAACTGTAAGTGATAATATACCAGAATTATCACCAGCATTGCCAGCAGCATCGGTTACTACAAATCTTCTTTGTGGAGTATTATTATTAATACCA
>Ga0206682_10000328_pt1 | contig 51659 bp, 65 predicted proteins | sample M240m12015metaG_FD_155444 | JGI IMG/M metagenome (GOLD analysis project Ga0206682, IMG submission 155444) | Ammonia-oxidizing marine archaeal communities from Monterey Bay, California, United States - M2 40m 12015 | ecosystem: Environmental > Aquatic > Marine > Intertidal zone | place: USA... | reverse complement strand
CTACCCTTAAACACAATCCATGTTTTTGTAAAGTTAAATCTCCCAATTGAGACTTAGCATTATTAAAATCTTTGTTTAATGTTTGAAGTTGAGAAAGCTCTTGTTCAGTTAATTTCTTTTCCATTATAATATATTTAATTATTTAGGACAAAGATAATAAAAGTTATCGAATGAGTTTTACTTTCCTTGACCTCGATACTTCTTAGAATAATTTTTGCTTGTTTTAAGAGTACTGCTTTTAGATTTGCTATGTACTCCAGGTCTTTTCTTTTTAGATGTAGACCTATAAACAAATGCTACTGACTTAGCCATTTTATTTTTTTATTTTTTCAAAAGTTCTTCCACCAAAATAAGAACCTATTACAACCATAAGTATAACTTCTAAAAGAGAAGTCCATTTTTCTTCTACATTAAATGAAATCGTACCAGCATCTATAAAGATCATAAGAACTGTACACACAACAAGAAATATTAAAACCATAGGTCTTACATTCTTGCTGAGCCACGAATCGGATTTCATGTCTTGTCTCCATCGTTCAGTTACGTTTCTTTGCATCTCTGCTTCAGCTTCGATAAATAGTTTTTGCATTTCCATTTCAAAGGCTGCTTTTTCTTCCTTTGTTTGAATAAACTTATCTGCAATGTTAGCTACTTTACCAGCTACATCTAATGCACCCTTACCAAATATTTTAGTCCATATACTCATTATCTTCTTGATTTTTTACCAACACATTTCCATCTTTTGCGAGATAAGTTATTAGCAGTATTAGGATCATTTCTTTTTCCAATAGGTAATCCCATTTTGATTCCATAGCTTCTTGCACAATATGCATCACCCTTAGAAGTACCAGGCTTTACTCTTGGGCCTCCACCTTTAGCTTTACCAGCCTGACCATAACTAACCTTCTTTCCAGAAGAAGTTATTTTTACTCTTGCCTTTCCTTTACTTGGTTTTGCCATTATCTTTTCTTAGGTAATGATTTAATCTTTCCGTTTTCTGTTCTTGCGTATCTGTGAGTTTTGGTTTCTTTACTTGCTATTAGTGTACCACAGTATTTTCCTTTACCGTACTCCCAGCATACTTTTTTTCCTGTTCTTCCTTTCTTTGCCATATTAATATAACCATATTGCGTTAGGCTTAGATGAGTCGTTGTCTACATGAACAAAAGATTTTGAAATCCCAAGTCTTGTAAAACCAACATTTATTAAAGCCTTAACTATTATTAATCTATCTGCTGAATTGTTACACCTAATATCAGCGGCACATCCTTTCATGTGCGAACTGTTCATACTTGCTTTGTAACCTCTGTTACGCAAGTCTTGATTGTGCTTTTGAGTTCTATATCCCGAAGTTACTTTGAACGGTATTCCCGCTTCTTCTCTTGCGTGATCTAATAAGTCTAAAAAATCCGCTCTCATGTTTTTACCTGATCCTGGTTCATCAGGGGAATCAAATTCCTGATAGGTAAAATATTGCATGATTACTTTTTAGATTTTTGTATAAACTTATAAATTGTGAATGCTATAGCAAGTGAAAGAGAGATAAACTGTAGCATCTCATTGCACTGCGTTAATGTAAGGCCTAATGCACCACCATTGGCAGCAACTACTTCTACTGTATCTTTCAATTCTTTAGTCATTTTTAAAGGATAAGGTTGATGATTGAACATATATCATTTCTCCGCTCCAAGTGTTAGTCTGTGTCCATTTCATAATTGCAAAGATATAATTATTTTATTATACTTTTCTGCTTGGGTTCAGAGCTTTGGTTGCGTCTCTAACTCCCTTGCTTTTCTTGTGTAAATCTGTGTGAGCCTTAACTACAGTCTTAACTATATTATAAGCTGACTTAGCTGGATTAGGAGGACTACCAGCAAATTTTTTCTTTTTCTCTTCCTCAGTTAATCTTCGTAAATTTTTATTAGTATTACGATGATTTTTATTTGTCTTATTATTTCCGCTTGGATTAGGCATAACTATATAATTACCAGAGTGCTATAATATTTTCAATTGTTGTTCTCGTTCTTCTCACCATTATAACATTAATTGGGTGATAAGATCCTGGAATACAATTTTCAAAAATCATAGGGGTTAATCCATTAACATCATCAACTGTTGTCCAAGAATGATTCATCTCTGCCATAACAACAGATAAATCCCCACCTTCTACTGGGTTGGTAGGCCCTTGTTGACCATCAAGAAATCCTCCAGTATATAAATTACATGCCTCTGCTGCTCTATTGTAAATCTGGAATACCGCACCAGCTGATCCATTTGGAAAGTCTCCTTTAATTTCTAAAGTAGTATCATCAATAACCTTAATAACATTCCAACATTTTTTATCTGCTGGGCAATATATGATTGCACCGTTCTGAATACCCGCTGATAAGAATGTTGCTCCAGCTACAGTAACTTGGTTTACAGTAGTAAAATCTCCTGTCTCATTTGCGTATGCAAGTATTAATGAATTTGGATCTGGGATTCTTACTGTATCACTTTTAATAACCAATAGTGATTGTCCGTAATTTAACTTTTGATATGCCATTTTTTTATTTGTTATATGGGAATGCTCGATTCAATGTATCTTTTCTTTTGCCACAACCGCAGTCTTTACCAGTAGCTTTTGCTACAGTATCAACTACTTTCTTTATTCCAGTAGCAGTAGTAAACTTTTCTATTGAATCTCCTAATCCTTTTGATTGTTTAGTTCTTTTCATTTTTTACAAGTACATAATTTATTAGGGCATGACATTACATCAAACATCATCTTACCTACTAACCAGTTCCAACCGCATTGGAACTTGCACCATACTGACTGCATCCACAGTCCTATCTTTACTAATAATTTACCCATAGTTTATTTTGTTTTACATCCAAAGTTATTAGCATAGTTAGCCATCTTTACTACTTTACCAGAATACTTTTTTGTATTCTTCATTACAGCAGCAGCTCCACTACACGCATCTTTGAATCCATTATTCTTTGCCCACTTAGTAAAATCTCCTTCACGAGATTTTTTAATCTCAGGAAACTTTTCTTTTGTCTTTCCTTTGTAAGCCATTATTTTCTAATTCTTGCAGAGTTCTTTGCCTTTACATTATTGATACACTCATAAGACATATTGTGATCTCCACCGTATGCATGACCGTATTCTTTTTTAGACATAGCTTTAGACTCATCTCTTCTGTCTTTCATAGACTGAGACTTCTTTCCGTTCTTAGCTCCTAATGACTCATCAAGTCTTGAATTGTAACCTTGCTTTTTCATAATTATTTTTTCTTTTTAATTTTATTACCACGTTTGTCTCTACCCATTTCCTTAAACCTTGGATCATCATAGATATAAGTCTTTGTATTAGGATTTCCAAAACCTGATGCATTAGATTTTGGCTTTAAAGATTTTACATCACTTTGTAATTTATCTCTTTTTTCCTTGAGCTTAATATATTTTCTTGTATTACGAGCTGTTTTAGATAATCCTTTAGTCTTGTCGTAGTCAATCTTTTTCTTTCCAGAATCATGGTCAGCTTGTTTTTTATTTATTTTCTCATTGACCTTAGCAATCCTTTTAGTTTTTCTTTTTATTTTTCTTGCAGTTCTTTTTGCTTTACCATCAAACTCAGATTCTGATAATGGTTGTGATAGATTTCTTCTTATGGGTGCCATAATTTATTTTTTAATTCTTTACAAAGATAATAATATTTTAAGACTAACCCCAGGTTTGATCCCAACGTCTTAGTCCCGCTCTTTCTAATGCTTTAGCTCTATTCTTTTTTCTACGAGCATTTCCTTTTTTATATCTACTGGTAGCTGATTCTTCACGTTTTTCTTGACGAGCATTTCTTTTGTTCATCTTACGATCTTCATCAACTGCTTTACGCTTAACCCTATCGGCTCTCTTTTCTGTTTTCTTAGCTATTCTTTCTGTTCTTCTATTAGCTCTTTCAACAGCTTTCTTTTGTTTTCCAATTAACTTCTGACCTTCCTTTTCAGTAACACCTTTGTCAATTTTCTTTTGAATCTTTTCAACTTTCTTTTTAGCTTTACCTACAACTTTCTGAGATCTCTTTTCAGCATCACCATCCTTGATGTCTTGTATTCTTCCTCTCTTTCTTTTCTGCTCAATGTTCTCAACCTTGATAGCATTTCTTACAGAAGTATTATTTCCTAACTTTTTGATTCTTCTTTTGTCAGCAGCAATTTGTTTAGCAGTTCTTCTTTTTCTAATCTTTGCTTTTCTCTTAGCAATCTTTGCATCTCTAACAGGATCTAAACTTGAAGGTCTTTTAAGTTTAACTTTCTTAACGCTACCCCTTGGGTTGTTTTTAGTTGGCATAATTTTAGTACTTTTGTAATGACAAAGATACAAATTTAATTTAATGCCTAATATAGTCCGTAAGAACTACGATAGAGTTCAACCATCTCATGATTACATGAAGTATTGGAGGGTGATAAGGTACTGGGCCAAAGCCAAGTACGAGATCGGAACTCCTGATATAGATATGCTATTCTTTCTATATAGTGAACAGATCTTTAATAAAACAAAGTTTAAAGAGTTTGAAGAATGTATGTCATGGGATGAACCAAGATTCCATAGACTTCTAAAAGAAGGATGGATACATATCTGGAGAAAGAGAAAGGGTAAAGAAACAACCCTATATGAATTATCATATAAAGGAAAGAGACTTATCAATACATTATACAAGAAACTTAATGGAGAAGAAATAGGGGAGAACCCAAGAGTTAATCCCCTATTTCGAAATGATGCATCTTATATGGATAAGATATATAGAAATATGATTATAGAAATGAACGAGTTTATAAAACAACAACGACATCTCTCTCAGTAATAACCGTATAAGGGTTATCTTCGATTAACATCTCATGTCCAGCAGCCTTATCATAATAGATAAGATCTCCTTCATTAATAACATTAACATCTGTTCCAGGTTTAACAACTTGTCCTTTACGATATCTAAAATCAGATACGTCTTGTGCTGAAAGCAAAAGTCCAGACTCAGTTTTTAATTCCTCTTTGATTGTTTTAATTACGATGTACTTTCCTATCGGTTTCATATTTTTTTAAATTAGATTCAATATTATTTTCTTGGTATTTAAATATCCACCTCCATATTCTACTTAACATCACTAAGCTCTTTTATGTGTTACGATTGCATTGGTAGTTAAGATAGTTGTAGCTACACTAATAGCATTAAGCAATGCACTCTTAGTAACCTTAGCTGGATCAATGATCCCCATCTCAAACATATCTCCATACTCTTTCTTTACAACATCATAACCTTTATTGTTTACTGGTTGCTCAGGCTCGTCATCAACTGTACCTAACATCTCAGGAGTATATATCTCTGACATTATTTCCTTTTCATCCAGTCCAGCATTCTTTAGTATTTGTTGTAGAGGTGCTCTCAATGCTTCACGCATCATCATCTCAGCAACCATATCCTCATCAATATGTTCATGAGAGTTATCTTCACAACTACATCCGAAGTGTCTTGCAAAATCATATAACAATAATCCACCACCAGGAACAATACCTTCCTGTAGTGCGGAACGCACTGCACAGACAGAGTCATCGACTCTGTCGAATTTTTCTTTCTGCTCTATATCAGATGTAGCACCTACATAGATACAACCAATACCTCCAACTAAAGAAGCTATTCTCTCATTGATAAAGTCTTTCTCATGTTTAGCTGATGTATTTTCTTGTTGAACTCGTAGCTCCGCTACTCTCTTTTGAGTTTCCTCAGTTACATCTCCATCTTTAATTATAACAGTATTGTCTTTACCTACAATAATTTTATCTGCATGTCCAAGATCTGCTGGAGTAATAATAGATAAATCATCTCCAGTCTTTTCAGAAAAGTATTTAGCTCCAGTTGCAAAAGCAATATCTTGCATTAACTCATGAGTCTTATATCCAAATGATGGAGGTAAGATATTACAAAACTTTAATCCATTACGAGCTACGTTAGCTGCAAGAGTATTAATAACATTACCAGAACATGTTCCTATGATAAGTAACTTCTCTCCTGAATTGATTATTGGTTTAAGTATATTCTCAATCTGAAGTATATTATTAATCTCAGTATCGCATACTAAGATATTTACATCATCCATGATGCACTCATCTTTTCTTTGATCATTAATAAACAAAGGAGAAGTATAACCTCTATCAACTCTAATACCATTGGTAACCTCTGAATAAGTCTTATCAGTTTGAGATCTCTCAACTGTAACAAGTCCATCTTTACCAACCTTCTTATATGCGTCAGCAATTATCTCTCCAAGATCATAGTCGTTGTTAGCACTAATAGAAGCAATATGATATAACATATTATCAGTAACATCGATGGATCTTTCTTTAATGTTTTTAAGAATAACTTCACTATCATATCTAATTCCGTTTATTACTTCGAAGACATTGTGATATGGTTTGATCCATTTAAGTCCAGCTTGAACAATAGCTTCTGTTAATACAATTGCAGTGGTAGTTCCGTCACCAGCTACATTAGCTGTTTTCTCCGATGCTTGTTTAAGCATACGAACAGCAAGGTTCTCAATTGGATCATCAAGATGAATTGACTTAGCTACAGTAACTCCATCTTTAGTTACCGTTAATCCTTGTAGGTGTTCGGTTGATTCTATAAGTACTGTCTGTCCCCTTGGGCCTAATGTACTCTTTACTGCTTTTGAAATTTTAGTGATTCCGCTGATTAGCTTCTCACGAGCCTCGCTATCGAAAGTAAGGTCTTTTGGAATGTATCCCTGTTTATCCATTGATGTTAAATTTAAATTAAAGTATATTGTTTGGCAAAGATATAAAAAAAAATATAATGTCAATATGTCGATGGTATTTTATATTTAACTCTTATAGTACTCTATTTCTTTTTATTATTTTTCTTTTAATAAATATTAGATTTTGTTGACATATCGACATAAAAAAGTATAAGTATAAGTAAATCAATAAGTTACAAGAAAATGCTTTGACATAAAATCGACATAGATTTTAAAGTATATTAAAAAGTCGACATAAAAAAAAGAGCTAACTATAAAAGTCAACTCCTTTTCACAACAGAACAAATGGGATTCTTTTAAAACTTAAATATCTTTTTGTGTTCCTTACGCATCTCAGCTCTTTCAATACCGTCAGCGATTTTATCTATTTCATACTGCTTCTTCATTTGGTTCCTATACATTGAAGCCTGTTGTATACCTGTCATACCAGCGGGACGATCATTAATCAATCTTCCGTTTCTAACTGATAAGCCATCCATGTCTGCGAACTTTTTCATATCTATTTATTTTTTAGTTTTCTTTTTTGAGGCATTAACTGTTTGTTTAAAACTTTTATTAACTGTTTTCTTATAAGCATCAAACTGACTTACCGATAAAGGTGTTCTCATGTTTCGTTTACTTACTCTTGTTGTTTTAGGATCTGGCATCTGTTTTATTTTTTACAAAGATATAAAAATTTTTTAGATGTATCGGGGTTGAGGGTTCCCCCCCATAATACACTTCACGCATCGTTCACCAAACGAAAAAAAAAATGCACCCCCCCCTCTCGTTTTTAGAATTTTCCAGTCCACATTTTCGGGATTTTTGTACCACCTATCTATCCCCCAGTACACCACACCACCACACCACCAGTCTCTCCCCCGTTCCACGTTCCAGTTACACACCAGTAAGTCCTTAATCAGTCCACCTTCCCCCACATTTCCCCCATATAAAGCATATATCTGTACGATATCAAGTCATACAGACACGAAGAGTTCTTCGTTAATCCCCCATCGACCACCAAAACACATAAACAAAACAAAAAGTTATTAACAACTTAACTCACTGAATTTCAGGTAGTTTCAATAGTAAACATATATGGGACAAGATATTCAACAAGAAATAGTTTGTGTATTCCAATTAATTAAACGATATTTGCACATCATTTAAATATTAATTAAACAATCACACATTATGAAAACAGATTTAATTTCAACAATCAACGACAGAGTTATCACTGGACTTGAAGAGAAAGGACTTGACTGGTTCAAGCCATTCAAAGTAGGTAAGGAACACAGACCAATGAACAGATTCAGCAAGAAGTATTACAACGGATTCAACGTATTCTTATTGAACAATCTATGTAACCACTTCGGTTATGAGACTAACCAGTGGATGACTTACAAGCAGTGTTCAGAGTTAGGTGGACACATCAACAAAGGAGAAAAATCTACAGAGATATTCTTCTACAAGATTGGTGCATTCGATAACAAGAAGAAAACATTTGTAAAGACAACTAAAGGTCTTAACTGGACAGAGAAAACTATGGTAGATGGCAAGATGGTTCTTCGATACAAGAAGACATTCTCATTAAGATATTACAATGTATTCAATGTAGCACAAACTACTGGAGTAGAACCGATTGAGTTTGCCAGTACAGACCAATCTGAATATGTACCTAATCAAGTAGCTGAAGATTTATGCTCAAAATACTTCCAGAACGAGAATGTAGGACTTACTCATCAAGATGGTAAAGGATGTTATTATACTCCAATGAGAGACTCAATCAATATGATTCCAGTTGAGCAGTTTGTAGATACTGATTCTTATTACAAGACTTTATTCCACGAGATGAGTCATTCTACTGGACACGACTCAAGATTGAACAGAAGCACTTTAACTGGACACAATCCTTTTGGCAGTGAAGAGTATTCAAAGGAAGAGTTAGTTGCAGAGATTACTTCTATGTACTTAACTGGTCTTACTGGAATTACTCCAAAAGACTCTGATGGTAATTCTCAAGCATATATCAATGGCTGGATTAAGTTTGCTAAAGATGATAAGCACAATGTAGTAGTACATGCAATGACTCAAGCAAGTAAGTCAGCTGATTACATACTGGAAGCATAGATACTCTGATGAGGACTCAATGTCCGAAACTACTTCAGCAATGGAGTAGTCAGTATCATAAGATACCAATTAAAACACACACAAATGGGATATAATACAGATTGGAATGGAATACTGAAGACCAGCAGACCATTCACACAAGAAGAGTTACACTACTGGAAAGAGATGTCAGAGATGAGACACGATAGTGAATACGGATATGGTTCTCCACATAGAGAATATCCATCAATATGGTGCGACTTTGATATTACGAATTACAATGATAAGACTGGTACTTATGGAGTCTTTAAATGGAATGGTAGTGAGAAAACTTATGAAGGTAAGAAATGGATTAAATTCTTCCTGAACAAGCTAAAAGAATGGAATAAGACAGAAAAAATCTATGCTTATGGAGATATGGAATGGAGAGGTGATGAAGAAGATGATATGGGTAGAGTATCAGTGGTAGGAATGGAAGTAGGGGGAAAACACACCATCCATATTGAGAATGTAGAGTTTACTTATAAAAGAGAAGCCACTCTATACATATAGATACTCTGATGAGACTTGATGAGTCGAAACTGGTAGAGATACCAGTCAGTATATAATTTAAATAACACACAATGTATAAAACAATGGTTAAAGATTCCCAAGATTTTTGGGGAAAGGTAGCATCCGAAAATGGATGGAGTATGAATGGTAGAGGATGTACAATATGGATAAACAAAGACAATGAAGTATTGGATAGTATCTACAATACAGAAGATAATAAAGAGTCTTATATCGTACAAGTAGAGATAGATTATGAAGGTTTCTATGAGAATGAGTTATTAATTAAAACAATATAGATATGAAAGATATATTAGGATTGCCAATGAAATGGTTAGTAAGATACTACTACACAATATTAGTAGTATGGATTACTCTAATGATGAGTAGTTGTGGAATGATGAACAAACTTACTGATGACCAGCAACACCAAAGAAGTAAGATTGATTATGAGATGAATAAATTATGGAACGAGTATCAAGTAAAGAACGACTCTTTACTAATTGAATACTATAAAATTAAATAGATATGATATCAAGAATATTAAAATTAAGTGACGTAACATTTGAAATGTTACTTGAGCAATACCCTAAATGCTATGCATCTAAATATGGTAGAGGAGTATCAATGCCTAATTCAGATGACTCACAAAGGATAATAAATAATGAGGATGCATTGACTCACTACAAGGATCGGATGACAGAATTATGGGGAGATGTAATGGTTCAGCTGAATCCTGAAGATGAAGTATGGTTCGATAGAGTTAAGATAATAGATGTAAACTTTCAAGATGCAAGAAGAAGATATTCTGATGCTAAAGGTAAAGCAATGCAAGAATGGAGTCGTAAAGGATATAATACCGATTAGTTGTGTGTGAATGATGGCTTGATAAACCATCACTGCCTTAACCTCAATGCGTAAATGCATTGGGGATTTGGTGGTAGAGGGATGTTCCTCACACAATTAAATTAAATTATTATGAGTAGAAAAGAATTAGAAGCAAAGTTTATGGAGTTTCCTAAACTGGTAGTAGCAAAGTATGATGTAGGAGAATACATCCAAGACCAAATTAAATTCTTCCAAGATGACAAGCAAGAGTTTCTTGTAAGTAAACTATGGGATGAAGAGAGAGATGTTAAAAGTGTAACTGATAAAGAAATAGAAGAACACTTCTATGATGATGTTTGGATTAGCGTTCAATGTTATGAAGACTTTGAGTATGACTTGACTGAAGAGTTTAAAAAACACATAGGTAAAGAAGTTTATGTAGAGGGAAGAAATATGGGATGGAGAAATAGAAGTGGACATAAATGTTTCACTATAAATAAACCATTAGACTTGTTTAAAGAAATAGCACCTGATTGTGATTTGACTTATGAAATGGAGAAAGTAACCGATAAAGAGTATGAGGTAAGAATTGCACACCACGACTCACCAATGGGAGAATATTATAACTTAAAAATTAAATAGATATGAATCACGATTTAGAACCAACAGAAAAAGACTGGCAAGAACTAAAAGAAAAATTACCTCAATGGATTGTAGAAGCAATAATCTTTGCACTGGGTACTGGAGTAGCACTTTTAATTGCAACAACAATACTCTACTCGATCTTGAGAGTAATTTATGGAGTTTAATTTGGTAGTCTCAAAGTAATTAACTATTATTGCACAATAAATAAATATATTATGAACAGAACACAATACAATAACCTCCTCCGATTCTTAAGTGAGGAGACTGCACACCATAAGTTTGGTGAGATGGCAGTAGAGTTTAACACATCAACTGGAGAGTTTCAATTTACTGATGAAGCAGAAAGATTTATTCGACTGGAAATAGAAGTAATGAAAACTACATTTGAATGTTATGACTGCAAACCTAAATTAAGTTTAATTCAAAAAATAAAACAATGGCTAAAAAATTAATAGACCAAGTAGATGATGGATTCAACTACTTCAATAATTATCGATTGGAAGAACTGAAAACAGATGATGTGTATTATATAAAAGCATTTATGAAATACATAGAAAATCTTGAATCAAAGTTAAGTGAAGTTAGTAAAGCACATAGAAACATATTGAATGATTATCAGTCACCTATGTGGCTGATGACATACAACGATATGGTCGAGGGTTCACTACACGAAGTAGTGACAAACGATCCAAAATTATATCTTAATAGACTTAACAGAGATAGAGTAGCAGATGGTGAACTTCCTGATAAGATGGAAGAGTATACCAAAACATTAATTAAATTAGAAACCTTTAAAAAATAAAACTATGGGAAAAACAAGAGAAGTAAAAATCAGTAGCAGAACTATATACTCAAAATATTGTGAGATATATATTGAAATACCTAAAGACCTACCTCAAGAAAAAGTAGAGGAATGGTTATTCGAAAACGAAATAAAGTGGACTGATGCTATCGACAATGCAAATGGTCAAGCAACATTAGACTTTGGATTTGGATTAGGAGATGGTATGGATGAGAAGGATAGTGAACACGAGATGAGATTTGATATAGTAGGGGAACAATATGGTGGACATATATAAATACTCTGATGAGCAACACTGAAAGGTGGCGAAACAATGATGGGAGTTGAATGGTGATTAGCTAACATACCAACTTAATGAGAGACAAACAAGATACCAAACTCTCTCCTATCATTGTCAGTATAAATAAAATAAAATAAAACTATGCCTAATTATGTATATGCTGGGATAACATTAGATGAAGTTTCAGCTGATCAAAAAAAGATTCTCAAAAAAATAGAAGAGAAAGGATCGTTCTGTAATTATTACATAACAATGCCTGAAGAATTAAAAAATATTGTAATTGGTAAAACAATTATAAATGGAAAAGAATATAAACTATATAGACAAGTAGATGGTAAAGATGTAGGAATTTCTGAAAGAGAAAAGAAAATGTTACTTGCAGTCTATGGTGCAACAAACTGGTATGACTTTAGAATGAATGCCTTTGATACTAAATGGGGAGACTGCGAACTTGAAGTAGATATTGATGGTGGTCAGCTGAATTTTAATACTGCTTGGTCACCAGTTGGTGACAAAATATTAAATATGTTTGCAGAAGACTTTCCTAATTTTAATTACTGGTACGAAGAAGAAACTGGATGGGGAGGTGAAAGAGATTATGAGAAAGGTAAAGTTGTAAGAGATATGTTTTATGAAGAACCTGAATGGGAAGAAACAGAATATGAGATAGGTGATTCAGTATATACTATAACTGAACTTGAAAACGATCATCCAAACTATGAAGATGGTAAAGGATTCTATGTAGATTATTCTCACGAGTTTGCTGGTAAAACATTAGAAGAAGCAAAGAAGTATATTGATGAGCAACATAAAGAATGGATGAAGACAAGAGGAAAATCATTTGAAGAACTAATAAAATAGCTATGAAAAATATTTATGAAGTAATACAAAAAGAAAAAATGAAAAGTAAAAGAGACAGAGACTACATACAACTATTACAACAAATTGCAGACAAGTCAGAGTCAGCAGTAGAATTTGTAAAAGATGTAAAGACTCAAAGATTTTTAGATAAATTATATAAAGATAATATTATAGAACTGGATGATTATTTCAAGTATAGTGGAATGAGAGAACATAAGAATAAGATTATAAATGATCCGATCAAACCAGCTGAAAAGAAAACATTAAAAATTGAGAACGATATGAGTAAGTATAAATTAAAAAATTATAGAAAATGAAAACAGAAGACTTAATTAAAGAAGTTGGAAGAGAAGTAGTAATGCTTCTTCTTGAAAAGAATAAAGCATACGGAGACACTGCAAATAAACCACCTAAAATATTTTCAAAACTATCAGCGAAAGAAGGAATACTGGCGAGGATAGATGACAAGTTAAGTAGAATTAAACAAGTAGGTATCAATGATAAAACAGAAGATACTTTACTTGATCTAATTGGATACCTTATATTGTATAGAGTACAATGTAAGATGGAAGAAATTAAAAAAAGTTAAACATAATTTGCTCAAGTAATACAAAAGTATTATATTTGCAGAACTTAAATTAAATTAAATGAAGAAGAATATATTTGATGCATATGCATTAGCAATAGCAAAGCAATTTCATCTAACTTTGGATCAGATGTTTACTAAAACTAAACGGAGAGAAATTGTAGATGCAAGACAAATGCTTTACTATTTATGTATGGAAAGACCTATTAGAATTTCATACATCCAAAGATTCATGGAAGAAGCTGGACTATCAGTTTGTCACTCGACTATTATACATGGATACAAGAAAGCAAAAGAGATGATAGATAAAGATCAAGACTTCAAAGAAGTAGTAAGTGAACTTCAAGATGTATAGTATAGAAGATATTTATCTACAAGCTAAAAACGATTCAGGTGCTATAAAAATTAGTATGCTTAATGGTGATAGTGTAGTAAATAACGGAGTCAAGATACAGAAGTTTCCATCTAAAATAGAACTCTTAAATTGTGGAAGAAGTGGGGATTTCTTTCAAGAGTTTAACGAAGAAGAGTATAATGTATTCTTTAAGTATGGATGGAAAGAGGGAGGAATTAGATTATCAATGATGAATTGTAAAAGAAAGCTGGATCTAATTGAAGATAAGATTAGAAACGAAGTCAATACAAGAAAGAATGATAAGCATATTCAAAGATTAAAGACCAGTAGAGAAAATCTACTAATTAAATACAGCAACAGAAATATTAAATTAAATAAAATCAAATCAAATGGAAAAGAAAAACATCTTTAAGGAACTATCTTCCATCTCTATCAAAGGGAAAACAGATAAGAAAGGAAAGTTTGACTACTTATCTTGGGCAACTGCTTGGAGTTTAATTAAGTCACAACATCCTGATGCACAAAGAAAAGTTTATGAATCAGAACACACTGGACTAAACTTTTTTACAGATGGTAAGACTGCATATGTAAAGGTAGGTATTACTATAAATGGTATGGAACATATTGATTACTTACCAGTAATGGACTATCGTAATAACTCTATACCTATTGAAAAGGTTTCATCTATGGATGTAAACACTGCAATACAAAGATCAACTGCTAAAGCTATTGCAATGCATGGATTAGGTTTATCTTTATGGATAGGTGAGGATACAATAATTACAACTACAACTCCAGTTAGTAAGACTCCAGTACCAAAGAAGCCAACTCACGTTGAATTAAATATAGGAGATGAAAACTGGGTTAAAGTATTAAACTATATTGGTTCTAATAAAGAGTTAGGGTTACCTAAAATTATAAAGAACTTGGAGGTGAAATACAAGATCAAGGCAGTAGTTAAGAAAGAACTTTCAAAAGCTATTAAGTAATGGAAAGTGTACTTGAAAAATTAAAAAGTGATGAGCACTACTATGGAGAGTTTGGTAAACAATACTTATCTAACTCTGATATTATAACTCTGCTCAATGATCCTAAAAACTTTCGTAAGGATAAAGAAATAACTAAACCAATGCTACTTGGAAGATACTTTCATACTGCAATGTTAGAACCTGAGAAAGTAAATTCAACAGAATTTTTAGAGATAGATGCTTCCAGTAGAAACACAAAGAAATATAAAGAAGAAATCCTTACACATAATAAAAGTATTATGATGTTAAGTAAGGAGAAGATAGATATTGATAAAGCTATTTCTACTATGACAAATAACTTAGAGTTCTATGAAGCTATCTATGATGAAAGAAACCTTTATGAAATTCCAGCAATAAAAGAAGTTCATGGAATGATGTGGAAAGGTAAGGCAGATATTGTTGCAGAAGATATGTTAATAGATCTTAAGACAACATCTAACATCAAAGACTTTAAGTATAGTGCAAGAAAATATAATTATGATAGTCAAGCATACCTATATCAAAAATTCTTTGGTAAACCTCTTGTATTCTATGTTGTAGATAAAACAACATATGAGTTAGGAATCTATCATCCATCTCAAACATTCTTGGAGTATGGTAAAGAGAAAGTAGAGAGAGCAATCGAAGTGTATAACAAATTTTATAGTAAAGATGCTGAAGAAAATATTGAATCGTACATCATTAAAGAAGTACTTTAAAAAGAAAAGTGTAGTGTGGTTGCAAATTCCAACCGACCTCAATACACAAGCTGAAAGAGATAATCTCATGGAAGCTACAATGAACCAGTTGGAAAAAATTATTTATAAATCATTTTAATTATGGCAGAAGAAAAAATCTATGTAGGAAACGGGACATCAAAATTTGATGGAAACATGATCTCATGTAGCGTATGTTTAACAGACTTACCTCAAGAGCATATGTTCGAGTACAACGGAAAGAAGTACATTAAGTTAAATGTCTCGGCTAAAAGAGATGGTGCTGACGAGTATGGTAAAACACATTACTTATCAGTAGACACTTACAAGCCAGAGCCAAAGAAAGAAGAAGCACCTCAAGGTGAAGATCTTCCATTCTAAACATTGGCTAACACAAGAAAAGTTAGGGGACTCGTTCCCCTTTCTTTTTCTTTTAACTATGTCGATATGTCAATCAAAAACAATTTATAGAGTAGTACTAATATTTATTTATATATTTATTCTTTCTTTATTTTTTTCTTTTTCTTTAACATATTAACATAAAATAATAATAATAAAATACAATAAAATTTAATGGAGATAACAATATTTAAAGATATTAAAGATACTGCTCAACCTTTTTATAGAGATGTATCAATAATATTAGACAGGATAAAACAGGGAGCATCACAAGAGATAGTGAGAGCAATCCGATCAGAAGGAGATAAAGAAAAAAGAAATCTAATAAAGCAGTCATTACCAGCAATTTGTTTTAGTGGTAAATTTACTAAAAGAAATGATAGTGCATTAAGTTTACATAGTGGACTGATATGTTTAGACTTTGATAACTTCCCATCAGAGAAGTTAATGCTGGAAGAAAAAGAATTAATTACTAAAGACAGATATACTTATTCTGTTTTCGTTTCACCAAGTGGACTTGGATTAAAGGTGCTGGTAAAGATCCCAGCTGAAGAGGAAAACCACAAGAAGTTTTTTCAATCACTACAACATCATTATGGAAGCGAGTTCTTTGATGTGACATGTAAGAATGTATCAAGAGTATGTTATGAATCATATGATCCATTAATATATATCAACGAGCAATCAAGCGTATTCAATCAAATTACAGAACAAGAATATCAAGAGGTAGTAAAACATAAAGATGTACAAACTATACCTATCACAGATGAAAACAAAATAGTAGAAATACTTATGAAGTGGTGGGAAAGAAAGTATGGATTTAAAAGTGGAGAGAGAAATAATAATGTATACATACTGGCATCAGCATTCAACGACTTCGGAGTTACACAGACTCTTGCTGAATATGTAATGAGTCCATACACCTCATCTGACTTTACAGAATCAGAGTTAAGAAGAACAATCAAATCAGCTTACGCACAAAAACAAAACTTTGGAACTAAATATTATGAAGATGAAGAAAGAGTAAATTCTGTCAAACAAAAAATGAGAAAAGGAATGTCAAAGACAGACATCAAATCATCATTAGAAGAGTCCACTAATATAGATGATGTAGTTATTGATAATGTTCTTAGAAGATTTGAAGAAGAACAAGATGAGCAAAAATTTTGGACTAAAAGCGAGAAGGGTGTAGTAAAGATTATTCACTTATCATTTAAAAACTTTTTAGAAGACAATGGATTCTATAAGTTTAGTCCCGAAGGAAGTAAGAACTATGTATTCGTTAGAGTAACAAACAACCTAATCGAACATGCCTCAGAAAAAGAAATAAAAGATTTTGTATTGGAATATCTTTTAGAGATAGATGATACCAGTATATATAATTATTTTGCAGAATGCACAAGATATTTTAGAGAAGAGTTTCTTACTTTACTTTCATCTATCAGCGTATACTTTATTGCAGATGATAAGGATACTGCTTACTTATACTACACTAATTGTGCAGTAAAGATTACTAAAAATGAGATTACTCCTATTGATTACTTAGACTTGGGTGGATATGTATGGAAGGATCATGTCATCGATAGAGTCTTTGATATATGTGAGATAACTGATTGTGATTTTAAAACTTTCGTATCCAATATATCAGGAAGTGATAGTAAAAGAACAAAGTCTATGGAATCCACAATAGGATTTTTACTGCATGGGTGGAAGAATTTATCATACTGCCCAGCTACCATATTAAATGATGAGGTTATATCTGACAATCCTGAAGGTGGTACTGGTAAAGGTTTGTTTATGACAGGGATATCTCATATGAAAAAGTTAGTAATGATTGATGGTAAATCATTTAATTTTGAAAAGTCTTTTGCTTACCAATTAGTTTCAGCTGATACACAAATACTATGCTTCGATGATGTTAGAAAACATTTTAACTTTGAAAGATTGTTTAGCGTAGTTACTGAAGGGTTAACATTAGAGAAGAAAAACAAGGATGCAATTAAGATTCCTTTTAGTAAATCTCCAAAGGTTGCCATCACTACTAACTATGCAATTAGAGGTAAGGGTAATTCATTTGCTCGAAGAAAGTGGGACTTAGAGTTAAACCAATTCTATACTAAAGAGTTCACTCCACTGGTAGAGTTTGGTAAACTAATGTTTGGAGAATGGGATGATAATGATTGGTGTCAATTTGATAATTATATGATTAAAAACTTGCAACTATATTTAGATAAAGGATTACTAAGAAGTGACTTTATAAATCAAAAGACAAGAGATTTTGTTGCCAATTCATCTCACTCATTTGTAGAATGGTGCGGAGTAATAGATAACAGAAAGCATCCTAAGTTAGTAACTAAAACAACTATCTATAAGAATGATCTCTATTTAGATTTCATTGATGAGTATCCTGACTTTGGGCCAAGAATGAAAGACTCTGTGAGTAGAAATGAATTTGGTAAGTGGTTAGTATCTTATTCTGAATTTACTTATGGATGTAAACCATTAAGTGGAAGAGACATGATAGGAAGATGGATTGAGTTTGTAACTAAAAGCCATTATGAAAAACAAGAAAAATTAAAAATATGATAAAATTTAGAGACTACCAAGAAGATATTATATCTAAGGGTGCAGATATACTCTGTGCCCACAAGTTCCTATACTTAGCTATGGAAGTAAGAACAGGTAAAACATTAACGAGCTTAGGAATATTAAATGAAGTACAAGTAAACAACGTATTGTTTGTTACAAAAAAGAAAGCAATATCAAGTATACAAAGTGATTATAATTTACTATCACCATCGTTTCATTTTACAGTAATTAATTATGAGTCATTACATAAAGTAAATCAATTAGGATGGGATGCAATAGTGCTGGATGAAGCTCATGGAATGGGAGCATTTCCTAAACCAAGTGGACGAGCAAAGAAAGTAAAAGAGTTATTTAAAAACTCCAGTCCATATGTTATACTATTAAGTGGAACACCTACACCTGAATCTTATTCACAGATGTATCATCAAGTATATTATATTAATGGGAATCCATTTAGAATGTACAAGAACTTCTATCAATTTGCGAAGGACTTTGTGAAGGTAAAGAAAAAGAAAATAGGTGGTATGTTTATTAATGATTACTCAAAAGGAAGCGATCAGATAATAAAAGAAATGGAACGGTTTACTATTAGCCACTCTCAAAAAGAATCTGGCTTTGTTGTATCTACAAAAGAGGTTGTATTAGAAGTAGATATGCCATCTAAAATATCTAAGATAATAAACAAACTTAAAAAAAATTTAGTAGTGGAGGGTGATAGAGAAGTTATTCTTGCTGACACATCTGTTAAGTTAATGACTAAGATACATCAGCTATGCAGTGGTACTATTAAATTTGAAAGCGGAAACTCTATGGTACTTAGCGATTACAAAGCAGAGTTTATTAAGAATAAATTTAAAGGAAAAAGAATAGCTATATTCTATAAATTTAAACAAGAGTTAGAAGCATTAAAGTCTGTTTTTGGAGACAGGTTAGTTACAGAGTTGGAAGACTTTGATAAAGGAAGATCTAAAAAAGTAATTGCTTTACAGATATATTCAGGTAGAGAAGGTATATCATTAAAGAGAGCTGAAGCTCTTGTGTATTATAATATAGACTTCAGTGCTACAAGTTACTGGCAATCAAGAGATAGGATGACAACTAAGGATAGATTAAAAAATGATATATACTGGATCTTCTCAAAAGGAGGTATAGAATCTGACATATATAAAGCTGTTCAAGCAAAGAAAGACTATACACTCAGACACTTTAAACGAGATTTATTATCTTAGCACTATAAAAAAGTGAATGAGATTTGTACGTTTTTTATTAATATGGATAAGTGAAAACTTAGCTATTCCTTTTTGGGTAGTAGGTCATATTCATCTTTCCATTCATAGCTATCACGATCTCGTAGAGCTTTTATCTTCCATAAGTATGAACCTTATAGTAGCTATAGGATTCATGGAGGATTATAGAAAAAACGGATGACTGAACAGCAAATACAAAGTAAAAGAATTAAGCAATTAGAGTCGGAAGGGTACTATGTTCTTAAGCTAATCAAGACTAATAAGAATGGTATCCCCGACTTGATTGCAATACCACCTAACTGCGATGTATTATTTTCAGAGGTTAAAAAACCAACAGGTAAGTTATCTAAACTACAAGAATATAGATTAAAAGAATTAGAAAAACATGGAGTTAAAACAGAAGTATATAAGGGAGGCGGGGTATGATGTTGATGAAGCATTCGTAGAAAGCCTTCAAGGTATGGACATAAGAACTGGAATAAAGATAGCCAACTTTATTGAGAAGCATGTAGGGTTAGTTCCTGAAAACGATCTTGTGTCTACTGTAATGGGTGGTGTTATTATAGATGACAACAACGAACCTATTACCTTTGCTTTAGAAATGATAAGAACAGAATCTCCTTATGTAATATTATCTGATGTTCAACTAATAGATATGGATGAATACTTAGACTTAAGAAATTTAAATTTAAATATAAAATCAAATGAATCATTTAAAGGTACAAGCAATAAAGAATCTGGTAACATCCCAGACAGGACTTGATTTAAATAGTAGATATAAAACAGATGCTTTAGTAAAAGCAAGAGCTATATGTTATAAGATATTAAGAGACGAATGTCTTATGTCTTATAAATATATAGGAGATAACTTTGGGAAAAATCACGCAACAATTATACATGCATGTAAAGAGTTTAAGTGGATGCTTCAATCTGATAGATCTATGGAAAGAATGTATCATACTGTGCTCAGTCTTTGGAAAGAGGAAGCACAAGATTATATAGAATTAAAACCAGCTGAACTAAAAAAAGAACTAAAAGATTTGGCTGAACAAAATAAAATGTTAAATTTGTCCTTAATTAATGTTCAAGAACAGTGCGAAGAGATACGGAGATATACCAGTAAATATTCTAACATTGTAAATCTAATTGAAGGAAGAAATTTACCTGAACAAAAATTAAAAGAGGTTGAAACTAAGTTAAATCATGTATTAAATGGATTGTAAATATAAATATACAGACATCGAGAGGATAATGGGATACTCCACTTGGACTGATAAAAAGAAGGTAGACACCTTACTTCACATCGACTGTATTATGTATACAAATTTAGGGATCGACTCTTCTAAAAATGAAAGATCAACAACAAAACAATTATCAAAAAAAATTTATAAAGCAATCAAAGAAATCAAGCCAGAACTTGGAGTATCTTTATTGTCAGCAATGGATAACTAATGTCAAAAATAGCACCCGAAGATACACAGGCTATAACTCACATAACATATATATGTGACAAAGTCCACGACTTCGGTGATGAACTCTACGAAGATCTAATGGAGAGGGATCATATCCAAGCAAAAGAAAAAGCTCAAGAGCTAATTAAAGAGTTAGCTGATCTCATTCAATCTTTATCCGATGAGATATAAAAAACATATAGATATATGTATTGTAATTTGGCCATCATAACATGGCTTACAAAGACAAGAAAGACCAGGCAGCATGTTCTAAAAAGCACTATGAAGCTAATAAAGAAAACATTAAGCGTAGGTCTTCTACCCGTAATAAATTACAACGAGATAAAAATATAGCTTATGTTAATGAGATAAAAAGAATAACTCCTTGTGTTGATTGTGGATGTGTTAATCCAGTACTGTTAGAGTTTGATCATGTTAGGGGAGAAAAAGAGAAGTGCATATCTGATATGGTTAGGGGAGCATATAGTATTGATACCATACAGAAGGAGATAGATAAATGTGAAGTAAGATGTGCTAATTGTCATAGACTAATAACACATCAAAGGAGAATAAATAAGTAGGACGAGTAGCTCAACTGGACAGAGCAACAACCTTCTAAGTTGTAGGTTGAAGGTTCGAGTCCTTCCTCGTTCACAAAACAAAAGAGATGGATGAAATATTAGAAGACTTAAAAGATCATGAATGTTTGTTAGCGGATGGATTTAATGAAGCTATAGTTGGCATTAGTCTTGGTGCAAATCCAAGAGCTATATATGATAGTAGAAAATGCATTAGAATATTAGTAGCGGATCAAGACATGACAGAGGAAGATGCTGTAGATTATTTTTACTACAACACAGTACAAGCATACATGGGAGACAACACACCAATATTTATAAACGCATATGAATAAAGAAGTAGCTAAGGAACTACATAAGTTCAGTAAAGTAATAGCAGAAAGATTCTCCAGACCTGATAGAGAGGGGAATGGATCTAAAGAAACATTTAAAGTAGAGGAGGTTATACCAACATCCGAACACACAGCTGTAATTAATTTTAAAAAGAACAGTGGTAAGATAGGTGTGGCTTTCTGTTATTATATAGCAAGAGGTATGTCTAAAGGTTGGAAGTATTTCTTTCCAACTGATTCTCATCTCAATGGATTCCAAGCATTTATATATTATAAATTAGAAGCGGAAAGAAAGAACTATGATAAAAATTTTATTGTAGATCAATACAACAGAAACAGAGATAGCAAGGATCAAATAGAACACGAATATGAAATACAAAACGATTAGGTCTGTACTCAGACAAAACATTGAAAGAAAAGTAAACACATTATGGACGTGGGATAGGGAGGAAAAAAACTTTACTCAAATCTATCAGAACTTTAACGATAAACTCCCTATCTACACTGCCAATCAATTACTGGAAGAAATAGAAAAAGAGATTAAGAAGACTGCTTCTTAGCTAATATTTCTGCACACTTTTCGTACTCTTCAGTGGATGTAAAGTATTCAATAAGAACATCATACACATCATCCACCATTACAATAGTTGGCTTTTCTGGATTATGAATAAAGTACAATGTATCTTGTTCTTCTAACAATTCATCCACTGTTTTCTTTCCAAGTAGTAATTCATAACTACTTCTCATGCATAAGTCTTCATTAAATTCTGGCATTATCTCGATTTTTGTCTTGAGTTAGTTGATCTTGCAGATCCTCTTGATCCTGTTCCCCTTGATCCTGTACTTCTTGATGTACCACCATCGCCACCATCATCAGATGGTCGGTAAGATGGACTAATACCAAACATCATCATCACTGCTTCATCATCTGTAGTGTCTCCTATATCAGCACCCAATACATTAAACAGTCCAATGAATGGATCTAACTGAGCACCCATAGCAATCTCTAATAAAGGTTGTGCAGATTTAAAACCATTATCTTCCTTCATTCCTTTTATTACTTTTCTCATGATACTCTTATATGGATTCATTACATCATCACCAAAACCTCTTTCGCCTCTTGCTTTAGCAATAGCAACTTCAGAAGCACCACCTATTAATGGAACTTGATATAAAAGATTTAACCCCATAGCCGCATCTTTTATTCTACTCATTGCTTCCTCCTCATCTTCATCATCTCCACTAAACTTCATCATGTTAGCAACAGCAACAAACAATACGTTGGCAACAGCAAGGTTTAAAGTAAAAGACCTTACGTCTTTTTGTAGTTGATTCTTATCAGACTTCTTACCTTCTTTTAATGCTCTCATTATATTGGTAGTAGAAGACATAACCTTATTCATTTGTAAGAATAATGTACTACCAAACATAGTAAAGGATCGAGTAAGTTCATCACCAGATAACTGTAACATATTTTTATCACTTGATCTTCTGGACTGCTGTGTAGCATTGTAGTTATTAAATGCTTGTAGTGCATCAGCTTTACTCATACCATTAGCAATGTTTCTATTATAGTTAGCCATGTAACCCATAACACCCATAACATCTCCAATAATAGTTGGAGAAGCAGCTGCTGTTTTTAATAGCTGTATAGTTCTTTGAACCTTACTTGCTCTTGGAGACATAGGCTTATAGGTTCTACTACCAGCCTCTAAACCATATACATCACCCTCTAATCCTTGAGCCAAACGATTTCTAAAATCAGGAGACATTGCATATGCTTTCTTTACTTGCTTAGGAAATGTAGCAATTACCTTTGCTATATCAGCCATAAACATAATCATATCTAAACCAGGAGTTCTTTTACCCCCCTTGCTAAATACATAATCTTCATATGCATTTACAAATGAAGTAGCCTGTTTAGGTATCTGAATAATTTTAAAGCTCAATGCATACTGAGTAAACTTACTCATGATACCAGCAAGTTTACTCGCTTGTTGTTTTAATCCAGAGTTTGGATTAACAGAAACATTAATAATATTTTTAACAACTTGTTTTACACCAAGCTCTTGCATTAATGTATCAACAGCTTTATTAGAAAATATATTATTTAATATTTTAGTTCCTTCAGCAAACGCTTTGTATCTCTCCATGCTATCTATATGTGCACTCAATACATTAGTAAACCCTAATCCAGTTTTTAAAGTACCCTCTCTATCAACACGTTTCTTAAATGCACTATCATACTCTGCATTAAAAATACCATTAAAGTTAGCACCACCATCTTCCATGATCATTGAGTCTACGTTCTCTGATAAGGTGCTGGTAGGAAAATAGTTGGCTACATAATTAAGATTTACATCATTAACTTGTTTGTAGGTTTGATTTGTTTCTTCAAAGTATTGGTTACTTAAAAAGTCTACTACCTTATCTACAAACTCTACAGCTATTGGCCCTATGGTTCTTTCTACCTCACTCATAACATCTGCATCGTAACCCATCTTCTCCAGCTTAGCAGATTGAATATCATTTTTAGATAATGCATATAACCTCATCATCTCATCTATAGTTATAGTAACCTCTTTACCTTTTATATATAGTTTTCTTGTTCCTTTAGGTAGTAAGGTTAGTAACTCTTTATACCCTTTAGTAACACCCTCAATAGAATTAGCAATACCACCTAACCCTTCAGTCATAGAGTCTAACATTCTTTGCTTACCCTCAAGAGCTTTAGTCTCCATTCTGTTTATTCTATTATAAACATTATCAATAAAGAATTTATTACCCTTAGCTACATTATCCATTAGATTCATAAGAGTACCGAGGTGTGCTATCTTCTTTCTGAAGAAATCAGCAATACCTATACCGCTTGTAAATTGATACCTATTAGCCCAAGACTTTATACCATCCCATATTTTTAGTTCTTGAAATTTATTCCAAGTTGATCGAGCATCTTGATCTAAATCATTCTCATCTTTTAAAGTTCCATCTTCATTAAACAAGAAAGGATAGTTTTCTTTTATTTCATTAGTTGCTTGTTCGTCAAGCTGTGCCTGAGCTATTGCTCTTTTTAATCTGTTGGCTGCTAATCTTTTTATAGATTCAGCTCTAACATCTTTTACTCCAGCAAGTAATTCTGTAACATCTTCAAGACTCATGTTTTGGATATCACCAAAAGTATCTAAAGCTGTTATCATTTCTAAAACTTTAGTTTCTTTTAGTGTCAGTTTCTCACCTCTCATTTCTTTAGCTAACACATCTTTAACAGATATAACTTTACCACCAATAGTAATCTCTGGCTTATTAAGTTCATCAATTAAACTCTGTAGAGCTTCAGGTCTTTTTGTATCTAATGCTAAGTCTAATATTTTTTTAACTGTTGCGAAGAACTGTTGTCCTTCAGCATCTAATCCTTTACTTCTTTCTTTACCACTCTTAGTTAAAGTCTTACCAGCTTTCTTATCTACTATAGCTTTTATCTTTTTTATAATAGCTTTCTTCTGCTTCTCTCTTTGTGCTTCTACTATATCTAATACTATTTTAGCATCAGCTAAATATGTTGCAGCACTTGACTTCTCTATAAGATTTGATACTCTATCAATAACAGACTTACTATATTCTCCTTTAGGAAGAGCTGTTCTTATAAATTGACGTAGTCTTGCTTTACCTTGCTGAGCAGCTTTGACACCTTGCTTAAACTTTAACAATCCTTTTCTGATATCATTAATAGTTTTTTGAATCTTACGATTAGCTGTTGTAGCTAATGTTCTATCAAAAGCACTAACCAATTCATCCTGAACTATCTTAGGTTGTTTTTTAAAGTCTTCATTGTTAGTTAAAAGATCAAAAGCCTTTTGACGTAGTTCACCATTGGTAGGTTTTTTCTTTTTAAACTTTGCCAATTGAAGTGTAACTGCTTCATAAATTCTTTTACCTACATTCATACCTCCCTCTACATTTCCAAATGCACGAGGTATACTATCAATTAAAAATCCATCTCTCGCTAATAAGACTTCTATATCATCAGCCTTAACTTTTCTAACTCGTTTAAGGTAATCACTAATTGCAGCATCAGAGAAATCCATTTGTCTTGCCTTCTCAACTATATCTTTATTAGTATCCTCTGAACTAAATTCTACCTGTTGTAGTCTTTCATTTAATGGTGGGTTATATTTTCTACCGTTCTTAGTTATATAGTATCCTGTTAAACCACCATCACCATAAGATCTATACGCAGCTTTTAAACCATAGCCTTGTTTCTCTAATTGCTTTCTAAGTGCAGCTGGATTCCATAGTTGATTAGAAAAGAATCCAGATTGATTCATTCCATTTTGTTGTGCAAGTTTTGTTACCTTTTGTTTTGGATTTAGCTCAGCCTTCTGTTCTCTTTCATTAGGTGTGTAAGGTTTAGGTTTGTTTGCTTCTGTAAAGTATTCAATCTTACCCCTTCCAAAAACTCTGAATCCAACAACAGTAGCTTCCTCTACAGATCGTACTGGTTTACCATCCATTGTTTCAAATAAATTACCAGTCATAGGATTAAACCTAATTTCTACACCATCAAAATTTGTATCAGCAAGAGGCACTTCTTGGTAAAGCCCATCAACTGAAGCTATAGGAGTTTTATTAGTTATACCTTCCTTTATCTTATATATACCAAGTTGACTGGTGTTAAGGTGGGCATCTTTTAATGTTACAGCTGGAGCATAGTTTATTGCTTCACCGCCAAAGAATCCTGATTTACCATCTACTCTTTTATATTTATCGCTAACCTGTCCTTTATGTACAGTTTGAATAGGAATCCCTTTATTTTTTAATACATTTAGATTCAACCTAATTCCAACCTTTTCACCTTGTTTCGGTTGTAATCCTTTAGCTATAACTTCTACTGATCTTTTATCACTATCTAAAGCCTTATCTACCTCGTCTTGAGTAAACTCAAAACTTCTTTGCTGACGCTCATTAGTCTCAGGATATAATAATTCTAAATCTTTCTGAGATATCTCTTCTCCTGTTACATCTATATTAGAAGGAACTGTATCTACATATTGACCACCCATTGCAGAACGAGCTGCTAAAGGTTTCTTTCTTTTTCCTAATGGAGTTTGATTACCAGCAACTGGTTTAGCATTAGGAAATACTTTTCGTACATCAACAGCTTTATTAAATACCATTATTGGATTACCAGGTATTGCCCATGGATAAGCTGGGTGATATCCAGGATCTCCTTCTTTTAATTTAAATGGCTTACCTTCTTTATCAAATTGAATAGCAGAAACAATATCACCATAAGATACATCAGCTATAGATGGATCATTAACCGCACTCTCTACATCTGCATTAATAGTTTTAAGAGGTGAGAACGGATAGATACCAAACTTATCATAAGACTCTTTGCTCATAAATGTTTTAGCAAAGCTACCTCGCTGTTCAAAGTTTAATGTTTTAAGTAAGTCTTGTAGTTCTTGAACACTTTTTATCTGAGCTGGTAATCCTTTCTTTTTTAATCCGTTAGCTACTTTAGTTAGTTTTAACTTCTCATTAATATATGCTACCATTTCTTTAGGAGATGCACCTTTCTTTATTGCATGTGCTACTTCTGCATTTAAGAAATCATAGAATTGTAGATTACCTGTAATACCATCTGAAGCCTGAGACATAACAAGTCCCACACCATCGCTTTCTTTAGCTTTATTTAAAACTTTATTAGCAGCAGTTTCATTTGAGAATACCCATGCGGCATTACTACCTTGAGATTGTGCACCATATGGATATAAGAAACCACCATTAAACATAAATTCTAAACCTGATGGACTTTTAGTTTTACCATATGTAGCTTGATCAGCAGCAAAAACAAATGCGTTGGTTCCACTTAAATCATTTATTGAACCACGCTCTATTTCATTAGTGTTTATACCACCTCTATCTACCATAGACTTTCTTTCAGTAGCATCTAAATTTATAGGTGGCCCATTGTCTTCTATGTTGTTAGGTATATTACCTTCAGCATTATCAACTGGTTTACCCATGTCGCTAACTTCAAAAGCATCTAAGTTAACTTCATCTATTTGTTTACCTTCTTTTATGTTTTCAGCCATAGACTGTAACACTTCCAGAATATCATCTTCTTGTACCACTAATTTGTTAGCTACCTCTTTAGATAAACCAACCATTTGAGATACTTTAGCTATCCATTTTTTAACAAGGCTTTTCTCAGGAGTATTTAATACCTTATAATTATCCGCTAATATTCCTATCAACTCAGACAAGTATTCTTCATTTTGATATTGTGTGTATTGATTAGAAAACTCTTTTAACTTTTCTTTTAATGCTGGATCAGTAATTTTTTTATCTAAAGCTGCAACCATTCTTTTAGTTACATCAGCTATCTTAAGATCTGATCCATACTTATTAAATACTACAGCATGGAATACTTCATGTGCTATTGTTTTACCATTAGCATTAGCCATATTGATATGAATATCATTTGTTCCTGGAGCATACAAACCTCTACTTCCTTTCTTACCTTGTGATGCTCTTGATGTTTGACCAGTAGCTCTATTGTAAGATTCTTCAGTACGGTGTAATACAAAATTTACACCAGGTAATATTTTCTTTGCTGCCTTAGCAGCCATCTTAGCTAAAGAAACAATTTTTAGTTCTTGTACTTTTTGTTGTACTTCACTACCATCATACTTAGGATCCATAGAGTTCATGCTTTCGCTTTCCTCAACGATATATACATTATCGTCTTGCTTCTCTCCCTTTAACTTTACTTTTTCTTTAGACCTATTATTTACAACATCAATAGAACCATCTTCATTTTGATTAACAGACTCCTCACCCATCATTACTTGCTGAGTCTCTTCTAAATTATCAGTGGTCTGTTCTTCAGTTGTGGTTTCATCTACCGTTGTTTCATTTTCAGGAGTAGTATCTACCTCTGTTTCTTCAGTAGTTGTTTCATCAGTAACAACATTTCCTGTTGGTTCCCCATCAATTAATGTTTCTAAGTCTGATGACTCTTGTGTTACTTCCTCTTGCGTAGTCTCGGTAGGATCGTTCTCGGTCTCTGTGATACTCTCTTCGGTAGTAGTTGTCTCGGTGTTTCCATCTCCCACTTCGCTGCTAACTTCGGCTTGTTCTGATGCATCCACGCTCTCTGTGCTTGACTCTTGAATGGCATTGTCTTCTTGTTTTAAACGGTTAATTTCATCCCTACCCTCTTGCATCAATTCAGCTTGTTTAGCATCGATCTGCTCTTGAGTAGGATTATCTATTCCCTCTTCTTTAAGTTGCTCTATAGTATACTCTTCAGAAACCTCTACTACTTCTTCAGTAGTGTTTCCTTCACCATCATCAGTTCTATTAACCTCAACATCTATAGTACCATCAAGTATACCCTCTATTCTTTTATTAATTCTCTCTAACTTCTTTTTACTTATTGGAGTTCTTGGTGTGCCTATCTCTTCTTTTTGAGATTGCAGTTCTACCAGCTCATCCAAAGTTTCTTCGTTAGGCATCTTTATATCAGGATTATTATTTAAATCTTGTACAAGTTTATTTCTAATCCTTAATTTCTTTTTTCTTTTTTTGGTAAAGTCTTTTACTTCTGAATCATTTTCTACTTCAAACTTCATAGCAGCAAAGTCTTTATCAGATGCTTTGTTAACCATGTCAGTATATGTTTGGAGATCAACTTCTCCTCCATTAATTTTATATACAGGTTTAGATTTTAGTTTACCATAAGCATATGTGAATGGTGCTTTACCAGTACCACCTATAGTTTCAAACCCTATCTCTCTGGCATCCATATCTTGACCAACAACAAGTCTTGCACCAGCTTCACCTACACCACCACCTATACCTTCAACAGCAGTAGCAGTTGCAAATCTTTTTCCTTTACCTACTCCTTTAGCAACTTGCTTACCAATAATCTTACCACCCATTTTCATGGTGTATCTATCAACAAGACCAATCACCGCACCACGACCAGCTGACTTAGCTCTTATATTAAACATGGCATCTTCATCAGCTAATACTTTTTGAATACCAGCTTCATCAAAATTATCTCCATTCTTTTCTACCTCTTCTCTAAGAAACTCTGCAAAGCTCATACCTGTTTCTAAAGCCATACCAGCAGCACCAAAAGCTGTAGGTAAAGCAGCTATTGCTCCAGGAAGAGCACCAACTCCACCAGCTAAAGCACCAACACCAGCACCACCAGCAACTACAGTTCCAGCGGCAGCAGCCGAAGCTGGGTTAACCATTTGTGTTATTGTTTGTGCAGCTAACTGAGTAGCAACAGATGGATTATATGCAAGTCCTTTTAAGAAACCAAGCACACCTCCACCAGCTTCCTCATATATTTGATTAAAGCTACGCATCTCATCAGTTTCACCTAATGCCTGTAGCTCTTCTTGTGATTTAATAAACTCTGCTATATCTTGTGGGGATGCATCAGAACCTTTAAACATTAAGTCATAAGATTCATCAGCTGTATTTCCTTGAACGTAACCTTGTTTACCAGCACGATAAATATCTCCTATAAAATCTGTAAGAAAGTTTTTACCTACCAGCTCTTCAAGCATGGTATCATCTTCTGCTTTATCAGCAGTAATATTATCTCTGGAATTTCCTTCTCTGGCATTAGCTATTGAATCTCTGCTCGTAGCTATTGCATCTCTTCCAGCTGCAAATCGAGTTCTTTCATCATTAACTTCTACCGTATCATACGTCCCTCCATCAACATCATATTGATCTTGAGGGTTATTTTGTGGTACGGTTGGAACTGAAACACCCGAAGAACCAGCGTCTGGATCCATAACTCCAGGAGATTCCATAACCGTTTCTTCCCCAATAACCTCGGTATCGTCTTTTTTTTTTAAGCCATAGGCTTGTTCAAAAATATCAAGGCTTTCAACCTCAAAGTTTGGTGCAATAATTTCTTCATAAAAAAGTTTACGCTTCTTGTCATCTGCCAAGTAAGCCTCAAATTCTTTAAAGGTTCCTAAATCATATTCACCTTTTAATGCGTCAAATAACTTTTGTAGTCTTTCGTTCATCTTTATTTATATAAATTTATTCATCTACCCCAGGTAACTTCTTCTTATTACTACCACCCTTACTTCTTCCTTTCTTAGACTCAACTGCCTTGTCAATAAATATTTTTATCTGTGGCCATATGTCAGTGTTCTCATCATATTTATTTGATGTAGCTGTCTTTCCACCATCAGGATCATACCCTTCTACATCTTGTGGATAGTTAAAAGTCATATCTCCAATTTGGAACTTTAAATTATAACCATCTTCACCAGCTGGACTAACTTTAATTTCTTCTCCTCTAAATGCTTCCTCTAATCCAGGAGTATTTTTATTTTTAAATACTTCTTGTAAAACATTCTGATAACTTGAAGCAGCCTCTTTTACACTTTCTCTTGCACCATACGGAGTTACACCACCCATATCAGGTATATCATCAATCACAGACTTAACACTTACTTCTGCTCCGTCAACAAAAATCTTGGTTCCATAGTCTGGTTGCTCAATAAGATCAGTAGCTGTTTGAGTACCACTCGCATCTGATTTATTTCTATCACCTATACTACGTCCTCCAGCAGCTTTTTCAAATGGTACGCTTCCATCAGTAACTTCATTCCAAATAGCTGCACCAATAGCATCTCCACTAAGATCCTCACCGTCTACTACTGCATCAACAGTAAATGGCTCCTTACCTTTTCTTTGAACTATAAACTGATCACCTACTCTTTTTATTGATTGAATAGGAACATAATTTTTATTACCTGAGTTTTGCGAATTAATAGATGAAGCTAATTCAGTAGCAGCTCCTTCTGCTTCAGTCGGATCTGCTGTAATTAAAGTGTCTAATGAATTGAAAATATTACCAGCTCTTTCATCTCGCTCACTAATAGCTATTTCATTACCACTTTTAGCTCTGTACTGGAAGGTACTTTCTTTCATAGTTTCTTCACGACCTAACTTAGCTTTAATAGATCTTATATAGTAATCTTCAGCAGCTTTTTGCTGTCCCTCAGTAATATCTGGTTCAACAAGAACACCATTCTTTTTATAACCCATAACAATAACAGGGTTCTGGCTTTGATCTGCATCAGGATTTTCAGATGCCCACTTATCAAAGTCTTCTTGAGATCCCCCAAAGAATGATTGTCCTAAAGAATTTTGAACACCATTGTCAGCAAGTAAACTACCAGTCTCAAATGGACTTGTAGTAATTGCTTTAGCTTTATCTCTTAAATAAGTCTCAGCTTCTGGTGTCTGCATAAAGTCATCAATAGTAACTACTGCTCTTGAGCTACCATCTTTATTCTGAGATGTAGCATTACCAGCTGTAATATAATCACCAAGCTGAGCAACAGTTCCGTCAACAGCTTTACCTAAATCTAACTTATCAATTTGTTGTTTACTAATAGCTGTCATTCTATTAATACTAATCAAATCATCTGGGCCTGTCATTAGCTCTCCAGTTTCTGGATCCATTCTTGCAAATGCTAAATTACCTGTAGTTGGATTAGTTACTAACTGCATGTTTTTTAGGTTACCAAATGACTCCATTCTTTCACCTAAGTATTGTTCTAAAGAACTTGAAGTTCCAGCCTCAAGTCTTTCTGAATATCTTTTAAAGTCTGCATCCCATTGCTTAGCATTCTTTTGAAACTGAGTAAATCCTGAGCTAATATTTTGTTTTAGTTTTTGAAAATCTTGAGGTCTTAACTCTCCTCTTTTCATTGCTTGTTCTGCTTCGTATATTGCGTTTGCTGCATTGTTAGATCCGTCAATGGTCATATCCATTAACGTCTGGTTGTCCATTGCATCCAGGTTATTTAACGCATCTAAATTCTTTTTAGTATCATCGTCAATGTCCTGTTTTCTTTTTGCTCTATCATCTGCAACACCAGTAAACGCATCACTTATTACCTTGGCTTGTTCTTGCCAGTTAATACTTTGTGATGGATCTGGTTTATCATAAACATCAAAATTTATATTTCGTTTTGCTTTAGTAGGATCTACTGCCATGTCTTTTATTTTTTATTATTGCCCTACCCAAATAAAGTTGGGAATTTAGATTTATCTAATCCTAATCCACCGCCAAATTGTGGGGTTCCAGATCCTTGATACTGCATTCCAAACGCACCAGGTGTTTGTTTTCCAAATGCACCTGTTGTTTGTTTAAGTTGTAAGCCTGGGCCTATTGTTCCTGTTTGTAAATTTAAAGATGGAGACGGAAGTGTTGTACCAGTTGAATTTCCAGTTCCCTTACCACCACTCTTAGGAAACAATGGTACAGCAGCTGCTACAGCATTAACAGTAGAACCTATACCTTGAATACCCTGTTGGATTGATGCTGCTCTGGCTTGTTCAGCTGCGTTCTTACGTTGTTGCTGCTCTTTTGCATTAGCAACATCCATCTGTAATAATTGCTGGTTTACAGCGTCTTTAGATTGAGCCTTAGTTTCTTGAAGATCAGAGATTTGTTCCCCCATAGCAATACGAGTTTGCTCTGCATTTGCACCAGCTTGTGCACCTACTCTACCCACACCAGCTGCTAATGCTCTTGCATCACCTTCTTGAAGTGCTTCTGTATTTTGTTGAGCTACAGCTAAGTTGTTTTCAAACTCAGCTTCATATGCATCTAATGGAACATTAAGTCCTTCATAAAAATCTTTAGATGCTTTTGATTTAGCATCTGCCATAGCTTTCTTAGCTGCTTCATCAGCTTCAGCTGCGGCTCTTTTTTGTTTTGCAGCGTTAGAAAAACTCATACCAGTTGATACTAATGAGGTTCCTATTCCAACTACTGCTGCGGTTACTGCTGCCATATTATATTTTTTTAATCATTTCGTGAGTATAAGTACTCCCCTCTTCAAAACCTATCTTCTTATACACATTTATTAATGGTTTATTTTTAATTAATGCGTATATATATTTTTTACCCAACCCTTCTGCTTGGTCACTAATAGTTTGTATTAATAACTCTAATGCATCTTTTCTTTTTTGTCTATCTTTATATTTAAGATTAGATATAATCCAGTCACACCATACAGCTTTTGAGTTTGTTAAATACATAAACCCAGCACAAATTGGTGTGTCTCCATCATAAACAATAAAACCACCCATTCCATCTTCTGGTAAAAATTCTTTTGTAGGCGGTGTCCATCTCCAATCTTTCCACCAATTACAGAGAATGTCTTCATAATCATTTTCTTTTAGCGGTAATATATTTAATTTCATTACAGCAAAGATAATAAAAATCTATGGATATGATTTCATCACGCTACTACCGACAGAAAACAACTCAACTGGAGTTGTATTAGAGTTTGTCAACGTATATTGCATAAAATATCCACGAGCACCATGAGACTCTGCTACAGGATTTTTAATAAACAATATAAAAGATCCATTAGCAGCTAATATTCCAGGTGCACCAGTAGGATCTGGTATAGCTTCGTTAATAGTTAATGTGTTTGTTGCTTGATTAATAGCGGTAACTTGACCAAAGTAAATAGCATTAGCTGTAGCATAAATATAATCTCCTATACTAATAATACTTCCCAGCTCTACATTAAACGGAACTGTAAAAGCACCAGGAGCACCACCTATAACAGTACAAGCTCCTATTCCATTTGCCGACCTCATATTAAAATTAACAGTATCACTATTGGCTCTAAGGAAAGTAAACCACTCTCTTTCTTTTTGTTCAAAATAAGTATTCAACATTGAGCCAGTGCTAAGCTCTGTAAATAAAGCTGTGCAAGTCCAAGCTGCATCACTTTCATAAGACATAGTTTTAAATAACTTAATAGTCTGTGGTTCTGTATTAAACACAGATGTTATCTCTGAAGCATATTGAACACCATAATAATTATTTCTTAAAGCATTAGTATTATGTCTATATAATTGTCCATGTCTAAAACTATAAAAATAACTATTCATACCTATCATTTGATCAGGCTTGTATGAATAAAATGAAGGCCAACCTTTGGCTTCTTCGCTATATGTTAGTGTATATGTTGCCATCTTAACAAGGTGTTATATTAATAATTACTCCATTTGCTATCTCTAAAGAGTTCCATACTCCAGCTATCTGACCTCTAACAAAACCATCTTGAATAGGTACAACTCCGTATGCATCTTGAAATACAAAATCATTTATAGCTGGTATACCAGGTACTCCAGAAACAGGATAATGATATCTTGGCCCAGGAGAAGGAGGACTAACAGTACAAGCCGCAACATGTGTAGGAAAACCAGCTGTTAAATTTCCAGTAAACGATGGTAATAAAGCTGGACACTCTACTTCTAATGACCATGCGTTAAGACCACCTGGAGCCATCTCTATATTAAAATTAACATTAACAGGATTAGTATTTGGTTTTGGTATTATCATTATAACAGTTCCGTAACCACCACCTGGAGTAAGAGTTACCCCACCTGAAGGAGCATCTAAAAAAGGGCCCATTGAAATAGGAAAGTTGTTAACCCAAGCACCTTGAGAATATATGTACTGAGTACCATTATACTGAGCACCAGCACTACCAGCTGCATTAGTAAGAGGAGTTACATTTTCGTCTCCTATAATTCCCTCACAATACCCAAAGTTTGGAGAAGAATATTCACTTGCACTTTGACCATCATATGTCCATGTACATCCAGCTACAGAATTAGCACCCACTGTAAACTTAACCACTATTGCACCTTGAGTATTCCCGACACCAACATCAGCAACATAATTTCCAAAAGCACCAGCATTATCAGCTAAAGGAGCTGATCCACAATTATATATGCAAGAAGGACACGCAACTGCATTAGATAAAATTCCTCCAGTAAGCTGTCTATATATTCCACCTTGAGCATAATACCCATTTGGTGCTGGAGTCAAGAGCTGCTGATCTAACCACAAACCTGTAGCCATTGCAAAACTTGTTCCGTCATAATAATAATTTCCTAATGTTGCCATATTTATTTAATTTTTAACAATTGTCTGAAGCTATTACTGCTCCGTTTGCTCCAACTTGAATCCATATTTTAGGTGCTGCACTCGGTTGAACAGGAGAAACAATGTAATACCCAGGTGGCACATGTTGACTTATGTCACACGCAGTTCCTTGATAACACACTTCACCAACTTGCGGAATAGAACCTGTTCCATGGAACGACCAGAAGTTAGAGCCAGGACTATTTGTATCTGTATTACACACTAAAGTTTCACTAACTTGAACTGGGCCAAACCAAGTAGTTGTACAAACTGGAGAGCAATTTCCACAACAAACATCTGATACAGTAGCTGCTGAATAGCATAATTGAGATTGAGTTGTTTCTCTTAAATCCCAAACTAAATATAAATAGTTGTTTGCTGGTGGCATATTTACACCAGTAGTAAGAATACTTGATTCATAAACACCAGTTGAAGGGTTTAGTATTGGAACTAAATCTATAAGGTTAGGATCTTGTAACAATAAATTCATACCCGCTGGTGTATTTGGATACAAAGCATTGGAAGATAATAATCTAAGTTTATCCTGTAAAGGATCAAAGTCATAATCATCAAACCCTTGTTTTGATGTACTCATATTGATTGTAGATCCTGAGTATGGATATGATCCAACTGATGCCTGACCAGTTTGAGAAATATATTCCGATGGACTTCCTTGTGTTAACGAAGCCAAAGAAGTTGTTACTGGACTTATTGTAGTTCCGTCTGCCCAGTTATATCTATAATGAATAAACTTACCACTATCACTTGGAGAGTTAAGAACAATTCTAATAACAGTCAAGTCATTACTTGGTGGGCAGTCAACAGTTATACCATAAGATGCAGTACCTTGAGGTGTTACTTTTATTTCTACATCATTTGGAGTGTTAGTTGTTTTTTGGAATGAAAGTGTTCCTGAAGAATTTACTACTCCACTTGAGAAAACTGTACTATTCCATGTTGCTTCTACCAATATACTACCACTCGTAACGGTATAAGGTATATTTATTTGACCTATAGACTGACCAAGATTAACAGTGTATGCTAATACATTTGTTGCATTAACTTGTGTTAAATTAGTTCCACATGCAGTTCCTACTGCTGGTGTTGGAATATCTCTATCGTTAGTACTTATTACATACTCATTCATATAAGGATCAAATCCACCAATCTTTTGTGTTCCCAATTGAGTTATAAACTGGTCTCTAAACCATGAACGCATACCATAAGATGAAATAATTTGAATCTGGTCATTACCTCTTGATGTTCCTCTTAGATTAATTACAGAAGATCTTTTAGTATCAGTAAAGAACATGTCAGCTCCCCATGCAGCAAAACTTTCTGGATTAAAACTAATACCATATTCTTCAATACGAGCTACCTGTGTTCCTAAAACTTCAGGTACAGATGCTATTGCTCCTCCTCCAGTGGAATCAGTAATAACATTTTTAGATGCTAATACATAAGATATTCTATCTTCTTGTAAAGTAAGAATATCTGTTTCTCTTGAGTATAATAATTGTATTGGGCCAAATGAAGGCTCACAATCTTTATAATTAACTAAACCTAAATTAAACTCATTTAAGTTATTAGAGTTAGCAGCACCACTGTACACACCACTATATGTCATTCCAGCAAAACGATCTGCCTCTTTATAATCTTGATTAGAAACAGCTGTTACTCTTTGTCCCATAACCATATACTTAGTTGCTGGAGAGTCTGTTATTCTAAAACTTTCTACTCCATTACCAAATGTAAAGCAGTTACCAAAAGCTAATGTTTGTATTAAATCACTACTAACACTTGATTGATCTGTATTAGATCCCCCTGAAGACTTATGATACCTTTGACTATCAGCTGGATCAGTATATATATCCATCATTTCTGAAGCATCATAAAATAAATTTGGATCAACCTCTTCAGGTTCTGTTTCCCAAACAATTAATTGTCCTCCACGAGTTATTTCAATTTTTGTACCTACATGACCTGGTCTTTTATCTCCCCAAAAAGAACTACATCTTGGAATACCACAACGATTCCTAAACTTAAGGTCACCAGTAGATGCGGTTTCATCTCCATAGCAAAACAATCTTGTTGTAAAACATGCAGCACTAATAGAGCCAGAAGTTGCATAAGGGCCAGATCCACTATTTAAAAATTGTTGACAAGCCATTTCATGAGAAGAACCATCTGTCATATCTCTATTATCTCCATACCACCATCTATAAAAGTTAGGGTAATCAATAGATGATATCCACGATCTATCTAACTTATAGCGTTTGTCTGTACAGTTATTTCCTTTTTGACCTCTCCAGTTATTAATAACTACTCGTATTGTAGAACCAGCTGGTAAATCATAAGGGCCAGTATTTGTTGAGGATGATGGAAAGTTTAATGAATAACTATTAGAAAGATTACAACTTGTGCTGTTAGATTTACCTGATTTATTACCGTAGTTAATATTGGCATCGTCACCTATCTCTGTGTTAAATCCACCTGGTTTTATAGACATATATAATCCAGCTAAACTTCCTGGACTTAATAAATCACCAGCACCATATGCTTTTATCTCTAATATCTTACATATCTCTTCTTGGTTAATAGGGCCTAATGTATCCATCTTGATAATTAGGTTCATCCCAGTTTGTGCTATGTTAGTATTATCTCCTTCAAGTTTAAACCAGAAAACAGAAGCATCTTCAGGATCTTCATAATACTGACTTGAATATAATGTTTGATAAAGTCCTTCACTTGGCTTAACAACAAATTTATATTTAGTTGCCCAGTATGGAGGTAAGTTACTTAATGTAACTCTTATAGTGTTTTTATCTGGAGAAGCAGATGGTGGAACAAAAATAGTATTATCATTAGCAACTAACGCAGTAGATGCTCTACCATAATCATCCATATAAACAATTGCAGTTTCATAATCTCTATTACTATGTAAGCTCAAAGTGTTTGATACTAATAAATATCCAGCAGTACTTGAAAAATCTATAAAGCTAAAAAATTCATATTGTATAGAAACATCTACACCAGGTGCTGACTCTGAATAAAAAGTTATAGCTGGTGCTTGAATAGAAAACCCTATTGCTGTTGGAGTATATCTAAAACCTTGCTGTATACAAACACTGGTAGCTGGTGGCCCAATAGCGGCACACGCACCAGAGTCTATTGCACTATTCACTATGTCCAGACTGGTAGCTGGTGGTGCTATCATATAATTATTAAACTTATCAGTAACAGTACCTCCTTGACCAGAAAGATTTGTAGGTACTAATGGTTGATAGTTTCCAATAGCTGTAGTACCAATTGGATTCTGAAACTCTGTAGAGTTTACTAAGTCATTCATTGTGTTGTAAATCTGGTTAGCTGTAAAGCTCCAGGTTACACTAAATGGACTTGTCTGTTGAAAAGATGTATCTACATCAACACCACCATTACTCTGTGGATTTACCATTGCTCCTGTTGAGGGTGCTGACTGTAATGAAATATCAAAATTAAGAGTAAGACCAGGTTGAATAGGGAAAGTTAATGCACTTAAATCAAACGTAATTAAAGAGTCAAGAACACTACCACCACCTGGTTGACCTATTGCATAAGCTATTCCGTTAGAAGCAACTGGAGTGTCTAATGCTACACCGCCTACTTCTTGTACTTCATGATCTGTCCTGTAACTAATTGGTATCTTTTGACCGTTTTGATTTACTATATCATATCCATCAACATAGTTTCCATATATAAGTCTATTGCCCTGAATGGTTTGTGCCTTTGCAGTTCGAGGAACATTATCATATTGCCTTAATAATTCATCCGATCCTAATACTGTAAATATTTTACTATTAGTAAAAACTATGGTTTGCTGTATATTATCTGACCAACCTAAATCTGCTTTATTATATCTTTCTATTACATATATAGTATTAGATGTAGATTCTTTATAAAGCAAATCAACTTGAACAACTCTTTTAGATCCTGTAGAAAAACCAATAGTAGCACCATTATATTTATTTACCATACCTCCATTATTGAAAGTAGTCAAGTCAAATCTAAAAGGGCCAGGTTCAAACACCGCATTAGTAAATAAAGACGTAGCACTATAACCACCATCAGTATACCTATATCTATATGCAAAAGATAAAAATCTTGTTTCCATATAATTTTCATCTCCTGGAAACATTTCAGGCTGTACAGTTGGAACTGGTAAAGGAATATTACCACCCGCTGGAGTCTCAAATCCAGGTGGCTTAACAATAACACTTATATCTTCTTCTACAATCCCGTCTACTCCAGCAACAGGATCATCGTAATTTCTTTTTACATTTATAGTTCGAGGTGCATTTTTGTCATCAGTAAAAAACAATAAGTCTTCTATTTTATTTACACCTGTTACTAAAAACTTAGGATCAAAATTTAATGTTGTATTAACACCTCCACCATCATCTACAGAAACAACATGATATGTAGTGGTATTGTTATTAGTATTAAAAGAAACAATCATATCAACCTTACCTGTGGTAGATAATGGATTGTTAGAGTCATGAATAAACCAATATATAGTTTCATTCATTCCATCTTCAAAAGAACCAATACAAAATGTAGTAGGTGGTGCTGGATCAGCTGGTTCTGATAACGGACTTCCATTGTAAGATAAAAATGAAAGACGAGTATTCCCCTTAGAATTTTCTACAGCTCCAATCTCAGTTGTTTCAGTAGAACCTAAACGTACATTAAGAGCATCAACATATTCGCCTGGAGGAACTAAACGCTCATCCACACTCTTATTCATTTTACCAGCTATAAAATTTGATCTAATATCTGCCATACTATTTTATCCATTTATCCTGACCTCTTAAGTTTTGTAAGAGTCGGCCAGGGTGTATGTTACTTAATCTTAATTTAGCATTTCTAAGCAAAGAAGATTTATCTTTTCTTGCTCGATTTACTACATATTCTTGAACCCCTAACTTACCATTCAAAATAGAATATCTAATATATGCATAGATAAATTCTTCAAATAATTTGTTAACCTGTACACGAGAATCATTCCCGTTTTCTAATCCATCTGAAACATACTCTAATACCACAAACTCTCCAGCCATCTGTGAGTTAAAAGTAATTAGACCATCTTGTTTATTAATACTGAATGTTGGGTTTATGTTTGCGGTCTCCGTATTCAAACCAAACTTTCCTCCAATCTGATAATCAAAACACCACTGTCCATTTACACACCAACCCATCTGACCAGCATAAGGGCCTGTACCTGGATACATGTTTTTTTGAGTACCATCTAATCTTTGTATATCAAAGAAAGAATCAGCTGGTTTCAATACATTACCATCTATATCAAATAATATTCTACAGTCATGATCTTGTAAATAAGCTCCACTCCAGTTTGTTTGTATGTTTTCTGTTAAAGGAAATAACATACCACCTTTCATAAGGTTTACCCTAACCCAGTTAACATAATCAGGAGGTAAAACAAATCTTAATGTATCACAAACTTTAAGTTCTAATATTTTTATTTCTTTCATTGCATCATAATGCAACTCTTGTATACCACGCTTAGCGTGGAATAAAACTTGATAACGATTTATATTATTAACTAACTCATGATTTCCTTGATACATCATCATGAAATTATTAACTATATCTTCTAAAGAAACATATTGGTATGATCCCCAGTTCTCGTCAGTAGGTATTATTCCACTGTTTTCGTAATATTGATAATCTGTTATATAACTCATAATTAACTACTTTCTTGGGTTTCTATTGTCTCTAATGAATTTCCAAATCCATATACCATTTCTTCTCTAATCTCTATACCTATGTATTGACATATCTTAGCTATCAATGTTGGTTCATCAGAATCTGGTAATTCAAACTCTTGAAAATCAGGTTGAGTTTGATCAAATAAAGGTTCACCACCGACTAAACTTAAGTAAGTCCATTTAGGATCTAATGGATACCTCACATACTGAGCTTGTATATCTCCAGGATTCATAATAGTAGTAGGATATACCGTTACACTATTTGCATCCAAAACATAAGCTGGATATGTTTTTGTAGGATTAGTTAACATAGAATTAGTTAAATAGAATATTTTGTTTTGACTTACTCTTTCAACCTCTCTTGTATTAGTATTAGAATATATAACATAGCTATCTCCAATGTTTGGAAATATATCTGCACTTAAATTAATTGTTGTAGAGCTTACTACTCCAGTAACATATGCTTGATTAAAGGTGCTTGTATTGACAATTATAGTACCAATATTTGGTGTTGGTGCTGAAGCTGGTATTGTAGTCCAACCTACAGCTAATGGATCAATTAATTGATTTACACCTGGCCCAGCTGATACTCCTGTAAATAAAGGAACTGAATAATAAAATAATTTATTAATTAAGTAATAATCATTAGGCAGAGTAAATACATTAGCATTACTCTGAGCTAAAAAAACTTGAGTAGAAAAACTATCTATAACCTCTACTAAACCTTTTACGATATTAGCATATCCTGTTCCAGATTGACGATTGTTTTCTTTATTAATCCAGTTGTTGTACTGGTAGAAATAATCTTCAAACATATCCATCTGAGCCTGTTTAGCATATAGGTTAAAATCTTGTGGGGATATATATCCGTAATTATTTTTATTCGCTATAGCTAATACAGTGTTTCGTACTTCATTTATTGATGCCGCCATATTATATAAACATTTCTACAAAGATAACAAAAAAAAAGAGGTCTACTTTTTTTAGCAGACCTCTCTTAATATAATGTAAACTAACTTATGCTAATACAATATTCTCACAATAAAGTACAGGAGAAATTCCTCCCGCTTTTTTTAATGGAGAATTTATCAATGGCATTTCATTTACTACATGAGTCCATTCAGACTCCATAGTTTTAATAGCCAAATCTAAAAACGCATTAGAATAACAGTAATCAACCTGAGCCTCATTAATTGTAAAGTTTAATGTTTTAGCATTAACGCTTTCTTTATACTCTATAGATAGAGGTGTAGTTCCACCACCACCAGCAGTAGGTATAGGCATCATGATGTCTTTTAGGTTTACTAAAATACAACCAAATCCATTTTGTGAAATCATAACAGCTTTATCTGTACCGTTATCATCAAAAATAAGATTATCGATCATTACTTCTGTATCGCTTACTACTGATACAACTTTTGCATGTAAACCAGTGTCTTCATTTAATACAAAGTCACCAGCTCTAACATTAGACAAAAATAATCCACTTGCATACGTTAGACTGTAAGCATCTGCTGGACTCCATATTTTGAAGTTAGCACCTGTTACTTCTAATGTTACGTTACCAGCACCAGCAATTGTAAGTAGTGTATCACTATCTACTTTAGTTACTACTGAAGTAACCCAAACATCTGTGTCTAAAACTATATCCCCAACAGAAACCGCACTTGCGAATCCTCCTGTCCCGTAAGATAACTTACCAGGAACCGAAGCACTTGCTGCACCAGCTACTAAAGGGTTAGCCATGTCCGATACAAAATCATACATCGGGATTGGCACACTAATGAACTTACCCATTAGGCAATTACGATTCCAGATACTGCTTGTGGAGTAATCACAGAGTAAGTTACACGAGTCCAAGAAGTTGATAGTGCTGCCACTATTGCATCTTGAATTGCTTTTCTCATACTGAAGTTGACTTGAGCAGCCGCAGTAATTGTTGCAGTATTACCATTTAAATAAGTAATAGTTGTTGTTGTTCCAGTAACAAGAGCTGTAACTGAAATAACGTCATTGACATTCAAAAGAATGTCCCCAGATCCTGTCACTGGGATAGATAAGAATTTTTCCATTTTATAAAAAGTTTTAATGGGTTAATAAAGGACAAAGATAATCAAAAAAAAACACCCCAATTGGAGTGTTCTTTATTACTATTTTTTCTTTAGTATCTTTTTCAAGTACTTATAGATTTCTAAGCCATCGTCACTTTGGAAATAATCAGCAAGAATATATTCTGCGTCCTCTCCATAAGGTACTGCGGTTAGTTTTTTCTTATTATCTTTTAGATTAAAGTATACATCCTTACCATTATTTCTTAAAGTAATCAATTGGTTTTGGAAAAACAATACAACATCTTCTTGTACTTGTAATGTTGGATCATTAATTACCTCCATAAAATCATTAGGATAGTTTCTTGAGTATACTAAGATATCTCTTTTTAGTTCTGCTGTACTTAATGTATCAACATCACCACCTAAAAGAACTCTACCAACCTGAACAAGTTTATCTAAATCTAAAGATCTTGCTGCAATTTGTGCATCTAAAGCAATGTTCTCCATTTCTAAATCTTCAGCCGCATCCTTCTGATCATTAATCTCTTCAAAGACCTGACCGTTTGCTGGATGATAAGTAAGAAATTGTTGTAGTACTTGGTTATTTTTAGGAACATGTAGAAATCCATCTTCAAATATAATTGGTTCCATAATTGCATTACCATCTTGTTCATCCTCGAAAGGAGACTTTTGGTTTCTTGCATAACGAAGAGGTCTATTGGTTCCAGTCTCTTCATCGAAATGTAGAAGAGTACTTCTCTTAGAATGATGAGAAGATAACATGTATGCTAACGGTGTATTGTTAGACTTTAGCTTATAGCTTTTAGCTACGAATTTTTTTGTTTTTGACATTTTATTTATAATTTAATTAGATTAAAAAAAAAGGGGAGGAGGTTAATCCTCCCCTAATTACTTACTTACTTAGTCTTGGAATAAGAAGAAGTTGTTTGCACCTAAAGTACAACAAGCTCTCTCACTCAAGAAGTTTACTTGCATTGCATCAAGATCAGATGTTCTTGCACCACCAGCAGAACCAGTAATCCAAGTTTTGTAACGTCTGTCTTCAGCTTCTGAAGCTCTATATCTAACGTGTAAGAATGGACGCTTAGCGTTCTTTCCTAAGATTTGGTCATATACAGATGTAGATCCAGCTGGAACTAATAGTCCGCTAATTCCACCACCTACGATATCACCTCTCATTGAAGCATCGTTTAGATATTTCCAGTCAGACTTGTAGAAGTCATAACCTCTTCTGAATCCAGTGAATCCAAGATTTAAAGCCATGTCTTCATCATTGTCAAATAAACCATATGAAGTACCACCCGCTCCATAAGAGTTTTGAGCAGCTAACATATCGTCAATATCAAATGAGAACTGACGGTCTACGAAAAGAACATTCTCTTCAATAGAACCTTGCTTGTCTAATCTCTGAATAACTGTATCGAATCCAGCAAGTGTTGTTGGGTTACCACCACCCCATACATTACCTCTGTTTCCTACAACAAAGAATACACCTTCAGAACCAGCGTTGATTGTACCAGCAGCTGGAGCAGATGTAGAAAGTGCAGCTTCAGCACCAGAACCTGGAGCAGCTGGAACAGCCTCAATCATTGCAGTTTCAAGATAGTCTTCAAATCTCAATCTTGTTTCGTGCTCAGACTTCAAGTACCATAGGTATCCTGATCCACCATTTTCAGTAGAAATTTCAACCCAACCAATTTGAGCCATGTCAGAACCACTTACCTCGTAAGTATCCTTAATGATAATTGGTTTGTTGTCAAAGAATACATCGTTTGCTTCTAATGAGTCTACCATTCCTGGAGTTCCTTTTGCAAATTCAGAACCGTAAATCATTACAGTTAAGTTTGTTGCAGCTGGAACAACACCAATAATCTCATAGTAAGATGCAGTGAATGTATTTGCAGTTACAGCAGTCACTACAGCTTTATTGCTAAGTGCAGATCCCGCAGTGTTGTCAGAAATAAATACCGTTTGTCCAACTCTAACAGCGATGTTAGAACCTACTGGATTAAGGGGATCATTTACTGTGAATACACCAGCAGTACCACCAGCCGCAGCTACTGTTACTTGTGTGTATTTTGTGTGTAGTCTACCTTGCTCTGCCCATTTAATCATGTCAGAGTTTGAAGGCATTTCAGCACCTACCATTCTTAAGAATGAAGCTACTGTTCTATTACCATATCTCTCAAATTCTTTCTCGTATGTATCTGGAAGATACTGATTAAGAAAATCGAAATTAGTAATATAGTTCGAAGGAAGTGCTACCCTTTCCGAAGAAGGTTGTAGATCAAATCCTGGGTTTGCTAATATTGGCATTTTTTTTTAATTTTTAAATTATTAACTTTTTTTAATACTTCTAATTTTGAGTCCTCTTCCACTACTCGTGTCACCTACAGCTCTGATTTTTAATCCATCTTTACTTAAGCTGGTTGGTGTCTTCCTCATCTCCATATTAATGTTCTTAGATTTTTTACTTACTTCATCTACAGCCGAGGTTACACCTTGATTGTAAAAGAACTCCGCAAACTTATCTAAGTTCATAGCAACGGACATAGCCTTGTGGTATCCTTTAGCGTCTGAAATCATTCCTGTCTTTTCATCCATGAATTTCTTCGTGAAATTATTAACATCTGATTGCTTACTCTTTAGTTCACCACTGTCTCCAGGTTTGAATGTAAATTGTTTCTCTCCGATACTGAACTCAAAACCTTTGAACTCATCGTTAAAAACCTCAGCGGTTTTATCTAAGAAATAATCATACCTTCTCTGCTGTGCCTCTTGAGCATTAGTAGATTCCTCTATATAACTTTTATAACTATCAAATTTCTCTTTGTCTTCGCTTGATAACCCACCCCCACTTGACTCAAGAGGAGCTTTATATTTATCTCGCTGTTCGTTAAGAAACTTTTTAGCTTTAACAAGTTCTCTTTTTTTAGCTAATTGCTTTTTCTTAATATCTTTTGGATCATCTAAATCTTCATCAAATGAAAACTTATCATCCATAATATCAGTAATGTCATCACTATCCAAACCTTCTTCGGTAGAATTGTAATAAGCTCTTAGCACTTGGTCACCATCCATGTCATCATAGTTTCTTTGTAGTTTAACAAAGTCTTCAATACCACGACCAGTTTCCTTTTTATACTTAAAATACGCTGACACATCTTCTGGTAAATCTTCGTTTGAATTTTTTTGATCAAACAATCCTTCTACAGAATCTATATCTTTATCGTATCTATTTTTAATATATTTAAGAACGTCTGCATCATTTATCTCTGATGCGGGAGTTTCTTCTTTTACTTCCTCAACTTTTTCAACCTCTTCTTCTTTAGGTTTACTATCCGTAAACTTTTCTTCATGCTTAGCAAGTAATTGTTCTTCTACTTCAGCACGAGATTTTTCTTCTCCTGTTACTTCTTTAACAGTGAACTTTGGTTGTTCAGGTGTTTCGTTTTTGTTTTCTTCCATTTTATTTAATTTAATTTGTACAAAGTTAATATATTATTTAATGTTTATTTAAGGTCTTACCTTGGTTCAAATTCTGCCAAGTCAAACCCATCTAAACTATCTTCGTTAGATTCAAAGTTTATAGGAGCACCATTGTTTTTTCTCTGGGTGATCATTTTAGACTGCTGAGTATTACCCATACTTATACGAGCTGCTTTAGCATCCTCCTTCTGAGTTTCTCTTGCATCTATCTGACTTTGCTCCATTCCCCTAAGTTGCATGTTATAGTTAAATTCAACATCCATTAATCTTCTTTTCAACTCAGCTTCATTAGTTTGCTTCTCTATTTCAAAAGCAATCTCTGCTTGTTTAATTTGAATCTTAGCTTGTAATTCAGCTTGAGTTTGTTGCATCTTAGCTTGAGCAGCTTGTTGCTGAAGAGCCTGTTGCTGCTGACCTTGCATAGCTTGTTTCTGTTGCTCTTGTTGTTGAACTTCAGTTTGTTTTTGTTTTCTCTTAACTTTTAAAAGCTGGTTAGCCATTTTTAGATTATTAAGAGTTCTAATATCAATAGCATCTTCTAAATCAATACCACCTTTCTGTAAAGCCATTTGAATGTTTTGTTCAAGTTGTGCTTTTTCTTCTTCATCTGGTGACATTTCAATATATATACCAAAGTCATATAGATAAAGATTTTTAATCTCTTCTATAATACCTAAATTATATTTACCAATTTGCATTGCAAACTCATCTTTAAAATCTGCGTACTCTAAAATATCAGCAGTTCTAATAGATAAACATTCAGCTAAGGTTCTTGTAATGTACAAGCTACCTTGCATAATATGTCTTGTAGCAACATTAGAATTTAATGCTGCTAACTTTTGTACACCTACTAAAGAATTAGGATCTGGCATTGAGGCATCTCTTGCTTCATTTAATCCAGTTACCTGTCTAATCATATTTAAATAATGATTATAATTTCCAATAAGCATTTGCATTTTACTTCCACCACTATTAGAATTAAGTTGAGTAATAGGAACTTTAGCATTATTAAACTCACCATCTTGAGTATAACTTCTACCAACTACACTACCAGTTTGGAAGTATAATCGTAAAGCATCTGACGGATCATATGCATTTCCTGTTCCTAAATCCACTTCACTTAATCCATCCGCATCTATAAACACACCATCTGGAACAACCTTAGAAACAACTTGCTGTATCTTTAAGTGTGTCATTTGAATTAAATCAGCAAAAGGAATCATTCTTCTTACTAAAGAATCTAAAGCTCCTTTATATAATCTTGGTGCACATGCTACATAGTTTGGCATAGCATACTGATTAGCAGAATTAGGACGAACCATGTTCTCCATCATTTCCCACTTTATCAATAAGTTACTACCCATTACCATTACACCATCATACCATACATCTATTCTTTTTTCTACTCTTTCAAAGTTCCCTTCATCCATCATTTCCTGTGGAGGATTAAACTCATCATCTTTTTCTACAGTCTTGAATGTACCTTCAGCCATTTTCTTTTTCTTGTACACAAAACTATTTGTAGTTTTATAATTAAAAAATAATAAAGTACAAGTGTCTCTGGCAAACATACTATTTTCATACATGGCTGCTACATTATAATAGTCATACCACGATTGACTGTATTTAGATATTTCTTCTAAGTCTTCTTCTGTTAGGTCAGGATTAATTTTTATAACCTCAGTAATAGGAACAGTTTTAATTTCACCCCAATAGAAACAATCTTTAAAGTAAGGATCTTCTGTATAACTATAAACAACATTTGCTGGATCAACATACTCAACTCTTATTCCATCTCCTTGTTGAAACATATGCTTAGTCATACCAACACCAAGAGTAGTAATATCCATATCAACTCTTTTACGAGTATCATTATAATGGTTTTCTTGTAGCATTGTATCAATAGCTATTTCGTTTGCTATTTCAATTGCTGGTTTATAATTTAGTTGCATATACAATTCCATCTCTGTATCACTTTGAGGTAATGTTTTAGGATCAACCTGAAACACTTCCATATCAAAGTCTTTTTCTACTTGATGAAATAAATCTTGAGCAGCCACATTAATCTCAACCATTTTCTGGAATTGATTTCTTTTCTCAGCAGACATAGCATCTGAAGCAACACAGTTTACTTTGAATAGTCTATCTGACATTCCGTTAACAACAATGTCAACAAACTTTGGAATGATAGGAATTGGAGTCCAATCTAAATTTAGGTATGACAAATCTCCGTCTACCGCTAATTCATTTTTGTATTTTGCTATTGACTGCTCTCCTCTCGCATACAATCTTAGTCTATTAAATTCTGCCCACTGATTGTAGAATCTACAACTCATGCCATCTTTTCTAAACCACTCATATTGTATTGCTTGACCAACTTGTAAACCAAACTCTTTTGTTGCTTTAGTTTTGTCGTTTACAAATTGATCAGGAAACGCAGCAGACTGTATATCTATTTGGACTGCTTTCATGTAATTATTTTACTTTGAGTACTCTTATTGTTATATCTCGCAAAGTTAATACTTATTTTTGATTTTTGTTTAGATGGTGTGTATAAGTGCTTTTGGTTAGCCATTATAGCTAATCCAGAACTTATAGCCGCATCAAACTTAGTTCTATTACTAATATCAAACTTTGCCCAATCTTCTAATGTTCTTCCGAAATACATACTTCCCATATCTCCAGCATCTCTATAATCCCCTTGAAAATCTATACCCACATACTTTTCTATATAAGATTCTATAGCTGAAGCATGTGATTGTTTTACGTCTTCTGAACTATTAGGTATACCTCCTAACTCTCTTTCTGTTTTAGATAATTTACTGTATACTTTATCTGGTCTGTTTAGTGAATAACCTCTATATCCTCTGTTTTTAAAATGGTATAATAATCTTGGTTTATTATTTTCACATAGTATTGGCATACCATAAAATATACAAGCCATTAAAACTTCTTCAAAAAATATTTCTGCTGTCTGAGGTCGTGCTATATATTCTAAAAAGAAATGGTTACTTGGAGATTCTTCCATATTAAATTTAGTTAATCCATGCAAAGCTCCATTAGATCCTTTACCAACAACAACTCCTGATATATCATAAGAGTCACAACCAAAAGAACCCATATGTTCGTTACCAGGTTTTTTGATTCCTCTTTCAGTAATTTGTCTATTTTGTAAATGTTTTGCTGGTAACCAAGTTGTTAAGAACCTACCATTTTTATTAGGAGTCCAAATAACCTTAGTATCTTTTACACCATTCTCCCAGTGAAACGAACCTCTGGTAGCATGATGAGACATTATTAAAGAATCATTATAATCTATTTGCTGATATATCTTTGTTAAATTAAATAAAGATTGTTTACTCTCATCTCTAAAAGCATGAGACTCTGTTCTTGGAAACTGTCTATAAAATTCATTTAAAGCATCAGCATCTTGAGATAATGAATCAACTTCATTCTGCCAATAATTAATTGCTCCTATAGAAATTAATTCACCGTCAATCCCAACTCTTGGGTTTTTTGGAGTATGCAATACTGGCATACCATACTTATCTATGTATCCTTCAAAGTTCCATTCCATAGGAATAAAAAGACAATACAGTCCGCTTTTAGTTTGCCCGTTAGCATTTCTTTTATTAGGCATAGAATCTTCATATAAAGATTTAAAATTACTACCACCTTTATCTAATGCGTTAGATGTAGAACCCATCATGCACTTACCAATAATTTTACTACCTAATCTTAAACATGTTTTAGTTACTCTCCAGTTATTCAATATATTATCAGGCCTTTCCCATTTACCACTTTCATCGTGTAGTAGTAGTTGTAACTTTTCACCATCATAACTATTGTCACCTGTATTCTTCCAGTCTATAGTTGTATCTAATCCTTCAAGCTCTTCATCAGCCAAGGTGTGCATATTCTTTTTAGTAATTTTAGAAGCTGGGACTCTATAGGCTAATTCTGTTTTAGGTTTATCCATACCATCTTGAATAGGTTTAAAAAAGAATGGATAGTTATTAGAAATAGGGACAACCTTATCGGTAAACATTTTTTTTGCATCCGATCCAGACTTAGAAAGTATTCCTATACGAGCATCTTTAGTTATAGTTGCCTGATTAACTCCTTCACAAGAACTCATAAATGAAAATCCAGAACGTCTTATTTTTAAGTAACACATTCCAAAACTTC
>Ga0206682_10000326_pt1 | contig 51835 bp, 42 predicted proteins | sample M240m12015metaG_FD_155444 | JGI IMG/M metagenome (GOLD analysis project Ga0206682, IMG submission 155444) | Ammonia-oxidizing marine archaeal communities from Monterey Bay, California, United States - M2 40m 12015 | ecosystem: Environmental > Aquatic > Marine > Intertidal zone | place: USA... | reverse complement strand
TCCTTCTCATTAAAAAATTTCATTAGAAATAAATCTTTTCCATCAGGTGTGTTATAATTCATTCCAATAAAATAAATATCTTTTAAGGGATGAACTTTCCAAAAATAACAGACGAACAGAGCTCCATCATCAAATTTTGTATCAAAATACCACCATTCCAACTCTCCTCTCTTACCTGTAGTTCTCAATCCATCTTCCCATTTACTGACGATAGGTCCAAGCTCATCAGGTTGACTTAAAGTAAAGTCAACCTGTGAGTATGATCCTGTGTAAAGCCTCATGCAAGAAAAGTTTAGAAAAATAATAATTGTAAAAATAAGTTTATTCATAAATGATGTCTAGTTAAGGCGCAATCCAGTCAGATTCTATTTTTTCTTTAAAGGCATAAGAAACTCTTTCATGTCCTTTATAGCTAAGTTTCAAGATGTCTAAATATTTAAATATAACGGTAATTCGGCAAAAGTTTTTATAACCTAATTTCTCATATTCTTCATTGATTTCGTAAGGTGTAATGCTCGGTAAGTTTGGTTTGTAAGAAGTAATTTTTTCTGATGGTGAATATGGACCCATATAACAAATTTTACTTTCGGGTGTCATGGTTTTCCATATTTTTTCTATTCCATAATCGTTTTTCTCAATAGCTGCTATACCAGAAATTCTTAACTGTGTCTTTCTTAATTTACTGTAAAATAATGCTGATACATGGTTGCTTGTTTCAATATCTTTTATTTTTGAACTTCGAATATCTGAGTGGAAAGATATTGAATTTAATTTTTTATCAAAGGATCTTAATATCACAGTTCTAGAGTCAGGGACATTATTTCTTAAAGTTGATAATACAAAAGAATGATACTCATGTTTGGCTGTTTTTATTCCAGCATTCAGCTCTATAAACTCTTCTTTAATAATTTGAAGTTTTTTATCCATGAAGTCTTATTTTTTTAGATATTTTTGTTGACAAATGTTACAGACATACGTTCCTCTACCACAAATACGTAATTTAATTATTCTAGATTTACAATTAAGACATTGGTCATTTTTACGACCGTATACGGAAAGTTTTGAGGAGTATTTTCCAGATTGACCATTCACTGAAAAATCAATTATTGTTGTTCCTTTTGATTCTATGGCTTCAGTTAAGATTATTATAATTGATTGATGTAATCTTTTTATTTTCAGTTTTGGAATTAAGTAAGATAATGAATTTGGATGTATACCGCTCATCCACAGACTCTCATCAACATAGATATTTCCTAACCCAACAACTATACTCTGATCAAGTAATAACGCTTTTATATTTCTTTTTTTTGAAAGTAAGATTTTTTGAAATATTTTAATTTGAAACATATCACTTAATGGCTCTATACCGTGTCTTGTATTTATAATATCTAAATTTTTAAAAAAATATATTCTACCAAATTTTCGAACATCTTCGAAAATAAGATTCATTTTTTTATCAAGCTTTATTAAAGCAGATGTATGCTTTGGCAGTATAGATTCCTCAGAGATATATAATTTGCCAGTCATCCTAAGGTGTACTGCTAAAATAGAATCTTCCAATTGAATAATAATAAACTTTGCTCTTCTAAAAACTGTTATAATTTTTAATTGGGACTGTTTTTTGAATAATGTATCTGGATGAAAATTATCAAAAACTTTGGGCCAATGGGCACTTATGCTTGTGATTTTTCGTCCAGACAGGGGTTTAACTAGTGAATTAACAACAGTTTGTACTTCAGGAAGTTCTGGCATACTTAACTTTTCACTGAAAGGATATTGTTAGAATTCTTCCAAGTTAATACCACTAAAAAAGTTCCACAGAGTGCACAAAAATAATGTAAAGCTGTAAAGTTAACTGCGGTTGGAATATTTATATGCTCAATTATCCATCCTGCAGCCAAAGTACTGAGCACAACCATTAACCTTGAATAAATACCAAAAATAGTTTGAACTCTTCCCATTATTTTGTTTGGAATATTTTCCATAAATATAGTTCTTACTATTATTCTAGCTGAATTATTATTTAATCCCATAAAAAAATATGCAATACTTGCTAAATAAATTGTTGGCAAAAAAGGTACTAAAAGACACATCAAACCTGCAGAAGTATAGCAGATTAGAAGTACGCTACTCCGACTTGTTTTTTTTATCATTAGTCCAACTAAAACAGTACTGATTAATGCTCCAATACCATAGAGACCATCCAACAAACCATATCCCCAACTACCTTTATTAAATATTTCTTTTGAAATAGTGATAGTAACAACAGAAAGAGAGCCCCAAATAGCAACATCAGATAAAATAGTTGTTAAACCAATTGTTAATATATCATACCGATTTTTTAAAAAATGTATACCTTGTTTTAGTGCGACAGTCAGACTTTCTTTTTTATGACTACTCCGTTGATAATTAAAAGGAGCAAGCCCTATTAAAATTCCGGATATGATATAGGTAAAAGCATTTACCCAAAGAGCAATAGTTGGATTATAAAGATGTACAATAAAACCGCCAATACCTGCACCAATTATTGACCCAACTTGGTAACTTGCAGATAATAATTTATTTGCATTAAAATAATCTTTTTCAGAAACTAATTCTTGCACAAAAGCTTGAGCAGTTGGCCAAAACAATGAATTCCCGATACCCATAAAAATTGAAACTGGATATACTAACCAGGTTTCAAACCCATAAAGATTCATCGTAAATATGAAAGTAAAGACAACAACCATTCGAAATAAATCAAGGATAACAAGAAGCCATTTTCGATTAACTTTATCAATTATAACACCAGCAAAAAATGATAAAAATAAACCGGGTACTGTTGCTGTAGCTAAAATCTTCCCTAAAATAAATTCTGAATTAGTTTTTTCAAGGACTAGCCAACTGATAGATATGAGATTAAAACCAAAACCAATAAGAGAAATCATATTTCCCAAAAAAAATAATAAAAAAGTACGGTTCTTTAGAAGTTTTAACATAATTATAAAAAAAGTTTGATAAGGTAAATAAAAAAAATTGTAAATAAGGTGATGATTAAAATAGCAAGAGACCATTTCAAAAAAGTTAATAAAAAATACTTTAAAATAAATAATATCTTATTTTTCTTCATTTTCAAAATAGCTTTTCTGAATTAATGAAGTATTTTAAATATTGAGAATTTTCTTCATCAATAATATTATTTTTGTAGTTATTATTATTTTTTAATATTGAAGTTTTAAATTTAACCATTTGCACTTTTGATCTGTTCAGATCTTCAAGTGGAAGTCTGTTAAAAAATAACTCATTTATCAGTGGATTTGCTGTAAAAGGTGTGTTGACAGATGTTATTGAAAAATGGTCTGAATTAAAGTATTTATAACTTATTTGATTTAATTCTGTTTCAAAAACACACCCATAGTACGTAGCAGAGTTTAAAATAATAAAGTCACTATTTTTCATATCAAAATTTCTAAAAACAGGCGTTTGGATCAAGTTTTTAACTTTTTCTCTGTAAAAAGAATATCCATCACCATAATAATCTTTATTATCGAACCCTGTGACAATTAGTTCTAGATCATTATTGATAAGCGGATGTTGGTGGTTGCCAAGATTATTAAATTCAAACCATTCCTTTGTAAAATGAGAGTTCAAGATGAGCTCTGCCAAAGAGGTCTTTTTGAGAGCTACTTTATCTAACATTTTATTAACATCCTTTTCACTGAGAGACCCAAAATTAGATATTACTTTAAACCCTCTAATTTGGATGTTAATCATAGTTCTAGTATTGGATTTGAAAAGTTGGAAATCAGACTTGGAATTTCTTTTTTAAGTTTAAAAAAACCTTTTGTGCAATGAGGCCATACACTGATATCCCAATCATTATTATAATAGACTAGTTTAGTATCAATAGCTTTGAAAAATCTATCAATTTGACATTGCAAATCACTAATCAGTGGATAGGATGAGGAGATTTTTTGAATATTATTTTTATCCAAAAATAGATTTAACTCTTTAGAGTTATTCCAATCAAAACTAAAGACTTTATCTGAATATTTCTTTTTAGCATTCGATAAAGTCTTATTTAAACAGGACGAAACATAGTCATTAACAACGTCAGATCTATTATTGTTTGGATGAATTGAACTTTGAATAATTATAAAATCAAAATTGGATTTTATATCGAAAGAAAGATCATTTTCATGAATAAATAAACAAGATAATTTTTCTGTCGACTTCAGTTCATTAAATTTAAATGGTTCAATATCATAATCGTCTTTTTTGGATATAGAAGCAGGATTGATGTTTAGCTCATCGACTGGATAAAAGTTATTATGAGTGTATTTTTTTATATTTTCAGGAAATGCAATATAATGTTTTCCCTTGGTATGTAATCCCGCAACCCAGCGCCAAGATAATGTATTAGAGGCGAAATCGGCATCTAATAAATTTCTGATAAAAAAATCAGCACCCAATTGCCATGGTATTTTTAAAGTAAATATCCAAATACTAGCAAACCACATGCGCACATGATTGTGCAAATATCCTGAAAGAGATAACTCTTGAACCCAAAAATCAAAACATTCAATTCCTGTTTTTCCATTTATTGCACTGGCATAATTTTCTAAGTTAGTATGTTCAACAAGGTTTTTTAAATCTATCTTATAGTCAGAATAAATTTTTGGATGTGACTCAAGAAACCCCCTCCAATAAGATCTCCAGTACACCTCATAAATAAATTTCTCAATATCTTTAAATTTATGTCTTTTCAGAACACGTTTCACGATTTCTTGTTCTGTAATAATTCCTCTTGCCACCAATGGCGAAAGATAACTGACGTTATTTTTAGATTTATCTTCGAGATCAAAATTTCTCATCTTACCGTAAAGAAGCAATTTTTTTTTAGAAAAATCATCTAGGTATTCTAAAACTTTACGCTTGCTATTGAGTGAAAGGATGTTTTTGATCAATTGAGTTGATATTATTTTAGTTTTGAGTTTTTGATATTTAAAGTGTATACTTTATTAATAAATTTGAGCGATATGAGCGGTTTTAATATGTTAAAGCTAATACAAATTTTTGTTATATGTATATTAATTATAGAGTTTCTTTCATTTTCTCTAGGATATGGTACTCATTTTGAAACTTATAAGTTTATTATTCTCATTTCTGTAGTAATATTTAATATCACCTTAACCTTAGTAAAAAAAAAATAGATTAAAAAATCATGTCAAGAATTCCATTATTCCCTCTAAATCTTATCTTACTACCTTTTGAATCGCTACCACTACATATTTTTGAAGAAAGATATAAAAAAATGGTTAAGAATTCCATTGAGAATAATACTCCATTTGGAATAATTCTGAATGAAGACAACGGGCTTTACTCTAGAGGGTGTAAAGTAAAAATAACTAAAATTTATAAAAAATATGACAACGGGGAGTATGATATATTAGTCCAAGGTTGCGAGAGATTTGATGTCCTCGAAACAGATTTAGATGGAGACACCGTAATGGGTGAAGTAGAATTTCATGAAAACAATCAACATCCAGACTTATCTCTGATTAATAAGATTCAAGATTCATACTTAAAAGTTTTAATAAGGCATGGGATTGATAATAATCTAAACCATTACATGAATAAAGAAATCTCATATGACTTTTTGAGTGGTATTCGGTTACCAATTGAGTTAAAAAAAGCATTAATCGACCTAGATATTGAGTCAGAAAGATTACGTTTTATTCATCAAATTTTTAAAAATATCTTAAAAAATCCTGTTAAAAAAAACCTCATACACACTCATCAAGCTTAAAGTAGTTAAAAAAATCATTATTTAATAATTATTTATCTGTAATATACGTTACATGTATATTTACTTTATCTGGTTATCACTTATTGTAGTGTGGAATTATGGATTCCCAGATGTGCCCCCGGTTGCTGATGTTATAGTTGCTGTATTATTATCATTTGTTAGCCAAAAATTAAAGCTGGTAATTAAGCCCTCTCCCTCCAAGTTAAAGATGAAAAAGAGTGATAGGTATTGGCATGAGAATATTCAACTTATTATAAAATGTCTATTAGTTTGGTTCACAGTATCTTATGTATTTGGAATTGTGATTGTGGAAGAATTAAACCTGATCAGACTTGGTGGTTACAAACTAGGATTTTGGTTTGCTCAGCAAGGTTCAATTTTCACTTTTGTACTTCTTATTTTTTATTATTCAAACAAAATAAGTGAACTGGATGACAAATACGATAATTAAAAATTATATAAGTATTCATTAATATGGAATTGCAAAGCTTAACATTATTAATTGTTGGTTTAACTTTTGCAGTTTACATAGTTATCGCTTTCTGGGCTAGAGCAAAAAGTACAAATGAGTTTTATGTAGCTGGCGGTGATATTCATCCTGTAGCAAATGGAATGGCTACTGCTGCTGATTGGATGTCCGCGGCTTCTTTTATTTCTATGGCTGGGTTAATTTCATTTTTTGGTTATGGAGGATCCGTTTTTTTGATGGGATGGACTGGAGGATATGTACTTCTAGCACTTCTATTAGCACCATATCTTAGAAAGCATGGAACTTTTACAGTACCTGAATTTATAAGTGACAGATATTATTCAAAAACAGCTAGAGTAGTAGCTGTATTGTGTTTGATCATTGCCTCTGTAACTTATGTTATTGGACAAATGAAAGGAATTGGCGTTGCTTTTTCTCGTTTTCTTGAAGTCGACTATGATCAAGGATTAATGGTAGGAATGGTGATTGTTTTTATATATGCTGTAATGGGAGGAATGAAAGGGATAACTTATACGCAAATAGCGCAATATGTTATTATGATTATTGCTTATACCATTCCAGCGATATTTATTTCTTTCATGCTAACAGGTAATCCCGTACCTCAAATTGGACTAGGAAGTCAATTATCAGATGGGACATATCTATTAGATAAGTTAGATAAAATAGTCTCTGATTTAGGATTTAATGAATACACAACCAGTCCAAGGTTCAGTTTATTAAATATGTTTTTTTATACTTTATCTCTAATGATTGGGACAGCTGGACTTCCTCATGTAATTATGAGATTTTTTACAGTTCCATCTGTAAAAGCGGCAAGAGCTTCTGCGGGATGGGCACTTGTTTTTATTGCCGTACTTTATACCACCGCACCTGCGGTAGCTGCAATGGCGAGATACAATTTATTAACAACGATTGAACGCCCTAATGATTCTTCAAACCTACCATATACCGAAAGACCATCTTGGTTCAAAAATTGGGAGAAAACAGGACTATTAAAATTTAATGATAAAAATTCAGATGGATTGATTCAATATAACAATTTTGAATCAAATGAAATGATAAAGGTGGATAGAGATATAATGGTTTTGGCTAATCCAGAGATTGCAAACCTTCCAAGTTGGGTTATTGCATTAGTTGCAGCAGGAGGTATTGCAGCAGCATTGTCCACAGCGGCTGGGCTTCTTTTAGCAATAGCATCTTCAATCTCTCACGATTTATTAAAAGGTGTTTTTAGGCCAAATATTTCTGAAAAAAATGAACTAAGAGCGAGTAGAGTAGCGATGGCCGCATCTATAGTTGTTGCAGGATATTTTGGTTTTAATCCTCCAGACTTTGCTGCTGGAACAGTTGCTTTAGCTTTTGGTCTAGCTGCTTCTTCACTTTTTCCCGCCTTAATGATGGGTATATTTTCAAAGTCGATGAATAAAGAGGGCGCTATCGCTGGGATGTTAGCGGGTATAAGTGTTACACTGATCTATGTATTTCAGCATAAAGGAATAATGTTTGTACAATCAACATCATTTTTAAATGGAATGGAACCAAATTGGTTTTTTGGTATTGAGCCGAATGCGTTTGGTGCTATTGGTGCCATATTTAATTTCATAACTGCTTATTTTGTTAGTAAGAAATTTCCTGCACCTCCAGAAAATGTTGTCAAAATGGTTTTAAAAATCAGAAAGCCATAATTAAAAATCCATATCCATTCCGCCTCCACCCATTCCACCTGATCGACCAGAATAGCTTCCTTTATTCCATTTTTTCTTTTGTTGTTTTCCAAAATTATAGTTGAGAACAATAGAACTGAACCTTTTTTGTCTCTGACGTTCAGCATACATATTCTGGATGTAATATTGTTCGGTCTCCGAGTTGAAAATTCTATTTTCCGTATCAACAATAAATCGACCAGTATCAAAGATATCATCTATCTTGAACGTTGCAGATAATTTGTTCTGTAAAAAGGATTTTTGTAATCCAAGATTTACTCTAAAGTTTCCTGGTATCGTCCCAGTTGATATTCTCATTTTTGCTCTTCCGTTTCCTGAAAGTTCAACTTTTGCAATAGTTGGAATATTCAATGTTATCCTTCCTCCAAAACCTGCACCTCTAGATTTACCATCTCCATCTACATTAACTCCCTTCTGTTCAGCATTCCAGCCCCATCCCCAAATCATCATACTTGCAAGAGGCATAGGACGATACATAATATTCGCACTGAAATTTTGGCTTACCGAGTTATCCGCATTACCTGCACTCATTACTTCATAGGACCTTGAGTCAAAAGTAATATATTTTCTATCCCAGTACATGATTACATCTTTTGTATTTTTGTATGAAGTGGATAAGTTCAAATTTAGTTTTCTAGTGTTGCTAGAAAATGACAACTCCATTACATCACTATATTCCGGTTTAAGAAAAGGATTTCCATTTCTTAGTCGTGTAATATCTTGCGTATTGTTGGGGTAAGGACTAATGGTTCTTCTTGTAGGTCGATTAACTTTTTTTGAGTACCCAAATTGAATAGTTTGTCTTTCAGTAAGCTTATAAATTAGAAATGCACTAGGATAGATTTTGAAATAATTTTTATTGAATGGAGATTCTAGAATTCCATCATCAAAAAGTTGGGTAAGGACATTACTCGTATCTATATCCTGAACTACTTTTTTATCTAATTTTGCGATAGTTTCAACTTGTTCGGTACGAGCCCCAAATTTAAAACCAAATCGATCGGTAAAATTATATCTAGTTACGAGGTATGCTGCGTAGATATCCTCTTCATAATCATTTCCATAGGTCCTTCCTAAGTAATCCATGTCTTTCTTAAAATCTCGAATGGTAGCTTTCGCTCCAATTTCATATCCAAGTTTTTCTCCGTAAACATTTTCATAATCAATCGCAGCTGTTAAATTGTTATTATCTTCAAATGCTTCAGTTAAACGTCCAAAAGCATTTGCACCATATTCAGAGTTCATTTCACCAGATTCAAGTATATCATCTGTCTCATAGGAATAGCTAACAAAGGCTTTTAATAATTGTGCTCTAGAGTCATATTTATTTTCATATGATAAAACATGATCCATATGTGTCCCATCATCAGTTTCATTGGTTATTAAGACTCCTTCTAAATTTGGATTAATCGTATTGATTTCATAATCAAATTCATTCCGTTCAGTCTCTCTATGTTGAGAAATATCAAATGTATATCCAAACGTACTAGATTTTGAGGGGTAGTAATCTCCACCTAGCCTTAAACCAAAATCCTTAGGTGTCTTTACACGTTTGGTATTGGTATAAACAGAATCTGTATTTGAGATGCCTTCATCAGCTGTAAGATATTTATAAGCAAACTCTCTACGCCCATCACCAACTCGATCTCCAGTACTATAATTAAGATTGGTAAAAAGGTTAATATTATCAGTTCTATAGTTTAAGTTCCCATTATAGTTCTGTTTATTATATTCACCTTGCAAACTTGAAACAGTACCATTAAAACCATCAAAAGAACCTCGTTTCAAAACAATATTTATTATTCCTCCAACTCCATCTGGATCGTATTTAGCAGAAGGATTTGTTATAACTTCAATTTTCTCAATCATGGAAGCAGCAATATTATCAACTTCACCACGTCTTCCACTTCCTGTTTTACCACTTCGCTTTCCATCGATTAAAATAGTAACATTTGCATCACCTGCAATTGAAACAACCCCATCAATATCGACATCAACAGAGGGTACTTTTCTTAAAACATCTGATCCATTACCACCTGAGCTAGAAATGTCTCTGCCAACATTGAATATTTTTTTATCAATAGTTTGTATAAAGGTACTTTCATCTCCAACTACTTGGACTACATCCATATTTACCGCTGAAATATTTAGTTTTACTGTACCAAAGTTTTGCCGGACACTTCCATTAGTTCCTGGGAATAAATTTATGGGGCTTATTTCTTTTTTTTCATAACCAATATATTCTATCACGGCAGCATATTTACCTAGAGGTATTTCTTCTATAAATAGAATCCCATCTTTATTAGTTAGACCACCTGTAATTAGTTCATTATTTTCTAAGCTTACTAAAGATATCGAAGCATACTCAATGGGTTTTGATGTTGAAGAATCAATAACAACACCTTGTAAAACTCCAATTGCTGGCATTTTTGGCTTATCTTTATGATCTTTATGAGCAAATAAAAAAGAAGAAGTATAATTGATAAGTATATAGCATAAAAAAGTCTTACAATATTTCATATTTAAATTTTCCTTGAACAGCAGTTTAATGTTTATTATAATATTTTCTGGATAGTGATAAATATTGATATAAAATTTACTTCGTAATTCATTTAGAAAGCGCACTCTTTAACAAGTGAATTATCGTGTTTGTTCCCAATTTATATCCATGGTATGATATTCAGCTTTCCGTCCCTTTTTTACTTTTACTGTTAAAGTAAAAGGCGCTAATTGCCCGGGTTCCAGAGCCGTGTCTGAAACAACATTCGTTCTGTATGTTATCTTTTTACCTTTAACAAAAATAGAGTCGGATCCGGTTATTTTTGTTGTTTGATCAAAAAGGTTCCCATGTACTCGAACAAAGTCAGCTCGTACGTCACCCACATTTTTTACTTTACCTGAAAATATTTGTCTATCTGGATAAATATCAATAAAGGGGTCTCCAACGAAAATAACTTTTGGACCAGGCTTCTTTAGTTTCTCCATCCGGATAACCATTTCTTTTTTTAGAACTAAAGTACCAATTTGAGTTTCGAGTACTAATGTAGAATCAGATTCTTCAATTAAATCACCTGAAACAACTGTTCCATTTTGAAGCTCTACACGATGCTGAAATGTAGGAACTTTAATCACGTTCAATAAATCTTTGCTAACATTAGGCATTTTTTGGCCTTTCTGATAGCCTTTGACAACACTCTTAAGAGAATCAATCTCAGTTTTTAGAGCTTTTAAATTTGTTTCATAATTAAAAAAAAGATCTTCGAATTTTAACTTTTGATTACTTTGCTCTTTTCGCTGCTTGGGAAGCTTCTCTTGTTCTGTAAACTTATTTAAATCAAGGCCACTTTTAGGCACTTCTTGTACTGGCATATCCGATTTAAGTTGAATTCTTAAATCCAGATCTTTGCCAATTAAATTAAACCTTGATTCACCATCACCTTCTGATTTATGTTCAGCCAATAAAGTGTATGAACCTGCTTTTAACTTTTTAAAAATGAATTTTCCACCTTTTTTTGACTTTTCTTCCTTTATTTTTTCACCTTCACTGTCAAGTACAACTAATCGAGCTTTTTTAATACCATCCCCTTCTCCATTTATGACAATACCAGTAACAGTAAATTCTTTTTTCTTTTTCGCCTTCATATCTACAGCAAAAATTGTATTGAACATTATTATATATGTTAAAATTTTATTCATGTTCTCTTTTTGAAAAGTGCGCTTTATAAGCCATCCGTCTTACTAGTTCAGCATTCTTTTTTTCTTCACCGAGCTCATAAATCATATCAATTATATTATCATAATATATATAGTTCTCTTTCTTTTCAAGCAAGGGTAATAAGCCGATAACTACGGAAGGATCATTAAAGGCAGAGAGATTATCAATTGCTTTTCTTCTAATTTGAACGGGATAGTCATTACTTTTTGCGATTTCAAGTACCGCCGTCTTTACCTCGGGGTCATCAAACTCCCCTAATGCTGCGAGCATGGTATTTAGTAAGCTGTAGTACTGGGTCTTTCCTGAATTATAGGTATTCAGAAGTGCAAGGACTAGGTTTTCTTCTTTTACCCCCTTCATTGTATTGATAGCAAATTCTCTTACTTCAAGGTTTGTGTTTGGATCACCTAGTAATTCAGCAAACGCGATAGCAACTTCGTCCGGATTTTTTTTGCCAAGTATTTCGACCGCTTTGTTTCGAATTCCAATATTAATTTTAGGATCTTTTGCAATTGCTGTTAAAACAGGTACTACTTGGTCGCTACCAATAGCTCCTAATGTTTCTGTGAGAAGTTTTTCAGTCCTCGACATATTGCTCTTTGCAACTTCATATAAATCAAGCAAAGCAAGTATCTGATCTTTTGTTCTTACTCGATTTAGATTTTTCACCAGTGTTATATGTGTCTCATTAGTTTTTTCTTCCATTTTATGCATGGATCTTACAAGAGCATCGGCCGCTTTTGGATTTTCACTAAACATTCCTAGCATATTAATTGATTCATTTAAAAGTGTATAATCTAGAGCTGTCGTAGTTGCAACCATTTCTGATATTGCATGTAAAGCTCGTGGATGTTGTGTGTTAGCCAGAGTCTTCCCCGCAGCAACTCGTAAGTTGGGATGAAGATCTGAATCTTCATAAACTTCAATTAATTCATCCAAGGCCTTTAAATTTCCTTCCCGGTATTCACTTTTTAATTCCTGGACTCTATTCAAAAAATCAGGATCTTTGGGGTCGCTTATAGATTTTTTCCCTAATAAGCCCATGATAGTTGTACAGCCTTGAAGGATAAGCAAACTAGAAAGTATTATTAAAAGGTTCTTATTCAATAGTTTCCCAATTTTTAAGTATAAGTTCCTCACCATCAAATATGGCATAAGATGGTCGAAAAAACCAATCTCCTAAAACAGCAAGTTTACCTTTATTTAATTCAAAAAGTTCGCCAAGATGATAATGACCTGTTATCATAAAATCGAAACCTTCATCAAAGCGCCTATTTGCATTTTCTTTTAATTCACGTCGAACATCTTTATTGAAACTTTCATCATGTGTGTTATGCTTTCCACTTCTTGAAATAAATCTTGCCAATTTGTACGAAATAGATGGATGTAGCCATGTAAACAATCGAGTGAATGTCTTAGAGCGGATAGTCTTTTTCAAGATTCGATACCCGTGATCCCAACTTAATAAGCCATCACCATGAGTAATAAATATCCTTTTATTATTTATTTCAATGTCAATATCATCGAGATAAACCTCATCCATAATTTCGTCTCTGATAAAGTCTCCAACCCAATAATCGTGATTACCAGCTAAAAAATGTAGATCTACTCTCTTTGACTTCAATTCAAGTGCTTTTTGGTAAAAGTCATAAAATGCTTTTGGTATTAGATCAGAGTATTCAAAATAAAAATCAAATAAATCACCAACAAAAAAACAAGTCCCTCCAGTTTCTGAAATATGATCTAAAAGACGAAATAGCTTTTCTCTTCTCTGCTTTTCCTGATTATCAAGTTTAAGCTTAAGATGTATGTCTGAAATAAAGTAGACGGGTGTTTTCATAAACACTATAAATTACTTGTTGTAGTAATAATGATCAAGGGCATTGAAATGTTAAACTCTTAATTCGCAATGGTTGACTTCTCAAGGTAAAATGAATTATTATTTACCATAAGTTCTCAATATTGTTTATAATTTACAAAGCTATGAAACAACTTTTCTCAATAACACTCTTTATAATATCGATGATTAATGCACAATCATTTGGTCAGAATAAATTACAATATCGGGATTTTGATTGGAATTTTATACAAACTCCTCACTTTGATATTTATTACTACGGGGGAGAGAAAGATCTTGCTGATTTTACAGCAGAAGTTGCTGAAGAATCCTATGAACAGATTTCAATTCACCTTAGGTGGGATTTGAAACGTCGTGTTTCAATAATGGTATATAATTCGCACAATGAGTTCCAGCAAACTAATGTGGTAGGTACATATATGAGGGAGGGCATTGGTGGTGTAACTGAACTGTTCAAAAACAGGGTTGTCTTTCCTTTCGAAGGGAACTACGAGCAGTTTCGGCATGTCATACATCATGAATTAGTTCATGCAATGATTAATGATATGGTTTATGGTGGTCGTATGCAAAATGTAGTATCAAGCAGAACCCGAATAAGAGTACCTATTTGGTCAAATGAGGGATTAGCTGAATACTTGAGCTCTAATTGGGACACCAAAGCTGATATGGTGATGCGAGATGTATCTATTCATGAAAGAATGCCTTCTGTTAAAGAGTTAAATTTTTTTATGGCGTACAAAGGAGGTCAATCATTATGGAGATTTATTGCAGGGAAATATGGTAGAGAAAAAGTTGGTGATATTTTTCGTTCAATGAAAAAAACTCAAAATGATGAGAAAGGATACGAAGCTGCATTAGGAATGAATTATGACGACTTAACAAAACAATGGCATAAATATTTAAAAAAAGAATACTGGCCAGATGTTAAAAATCGAGATCCAATTGAAGACATATCAGAGAGATTAACAGATCATAAAAAAGAAAGAAATTTTTACAACGTTAGTCCCGCTATCTCACCCGATGGAAGCATGGTCGCTGTTCTTTCAGATGAAAATGGTTATTTTGACATTCAGATACTTGATGCAATAACAGGAAAAAAAATCAAAAAACTTGTAAAAGGAAATAGATCTGTAAACTTTGAAGAGCTAAAATGGTTGCAGCCAGGCCTTTCCTGGTCTCCGGATAATAAAAAAATAGTTGTTGCTGCAAAAGCGGGTAGGAGTGATGTTTTACACATAATAGATGTGGAGACAACAAAGTCTGAAAAGTTTGAATTAGATATGGACGGTGTTTTTTCAGCTTCATGGAGCCCAAATGGTAAAGTTATAGCTTTTGTTGGGCAGCTTGGAAACTCAAGTGATTTATACTTATTTGACCTTGAAACAAAAAAAGAAAAAAAAATAACAGACGATATATTTACCGACTCATATCCTTCATGGAACTCTGAAGGGACTAAAATTGTATTCGTCTCTGATAGGGGTGAGCATATTTCAGGTGCATATGAAGGATTTATGTACGATCATGACTACAAGCAGACAGATATATACACAGTAAATATTAGTGATGGGAAGATTCAAAGAATAACGGAAACAACTTATAATGAATCTCACCCCGTATGGGCAAACCAAACAGATACACTTTTTTATACATCAGACTTTAATGGTGTATGGAACCTTTTTTTACATCCAATAAATTCTTCATCGGATAAAGCATATCCAATTACAAACGTGTTAACCGGAATACAACAGCCAACAATTTCTAAAGATAATAGCATGATCATATTTGCAGGTTATGCAAATATAGGTTGGGATCTCTATAGTATATCTAATCCATTGAATTTGAAGAAAAAAAATGTTGCGCCAACTCAGTTTGTTTTAGGGCTTAATTCAGAAGAATCTGAAATAAGTGATCTAAGAAAACACAAGTCTAACCTCCAACCTAAAAATGAAATAGGTCAATATAGTAATTGGATTTTTGCAAAAGGATACGACTATCAAAATTCATCACTTGATAGTGAAAAAAAGACAGAAAAATCAGTTTCTATTGATTCAATAAAGGTTGATGGAAGCTATATTTCAAAAGCATACAAAACGAGATTTACCTTAGATCTAGTGAGTGGAAATTTGCAAATAAGTAATGTTTTTGGAACAAGTGGTATGACCTACTTTTCATTCAGTGATATTTTAGGAGATCATCAAATTTCATTTGGTACAGAGATGGTTTTAACACTTGAAAATAGTGATTATTTTTTCCAGTACGGATATTTAAAAAATAAAACAGACTTCTATTTTTCTGCGTTTCAAAATGCAAATTTTTTCCAAATAGATTATTGGACATTAGGCAGGCTGAGACATTATGGGGTACAAGGGTATGCCTCTCAACCTTTTAGTCGATTTCAGAGAATTGATTATGGTCTTTCATGGCATAATATAAATTATTCGATTCTAGAGCAAAGACTTAATAGTTTTGGGCAAACAGAGTATATTACAACGAGTACCAATAAATACTCAACTGTATTACCCAGTATGAGTTGGGTTTACGATAATTCTGTATTTGGCTTTACAGGACCAATCGATGGTTTAAGGCAAAATACTACGTTAACAGTTAGTCCTGGCTATGGCTCTAATAAACTAAAATTTCAAACGCTTAAGTCCGACATTAGAAAGTATTGGAGATTAGGCAGAGACTATACATTTGCTATTAGAGGTTTTTTTGGATCCAGTATTGGGGATAATAAACAAAAATTTTTTTTAGGAGGAGTACCTTATCTGCTTTCAGGGGGTGGAGAAACAAACGGCGTTGAAGACGTAAGTAACTTCAGAGAAGTACTCTTAGATACAACAAATGAAACTTTGATTCATGATCTTTACTTCACAGAATACGCTTGGCCTCTCCGTGGGGCTCGTTTTGCAGAGAGATTTGGAAACAATACGACTTTAATTAATTTGGAAATTAGATTCCCATTTATTAATTATTTAGCACTTGGGTTTCCTTTAAAAATGATTTTTGGAAATATAAGAGGGCATGCTTTTGTAGATGTTGGTGCAGCATGGGATAATGTAAGCGAATTTCAATCTAGCAGCTGGCCTAGTCGATATGGAAATCAAAATAATGCATACTCTCCATGGATTACCACAGCTGGACTGGGAACGAAAATCAATCTTGGATATTTTTTATTAAAAATAGAGACAGCATGGGATAAAAATAAAAATGGGTATTCAAAACCTCAATGGTATTTTTCGCTTGGTCCTGACTGGTAGAAAATCTTTTTACTTTACAATTATTTATAATGCCAGGTAAAAAATCAAAAACAGCATATTTATGCAGCGCATGTGGAAGCGATTTTCCTAAATGGAATGGGCAATGTTTTTCGTGCAAAGAATGGGGAACTCTTGCTGAATTTAAAGTATCTAAAAGTAATAAGAGTCGAACCTTCCAACCGCGTGACACAAAATCATTAAAAGATATTCTAAGCAAGGAGCCTGAGGACAGAATACCATCTGGATTAAAAGAAGCAGATAGAGTTCTTGGAGGAGGATTGTTACCAGGAAGTTTGATCCTCTTGGGGGGTAACCCCGGCGTTGGGAAGTCTACGTTAGCATTACATGTTTGTTCCGGTAGCCAAAAGAAAGTTCTATATGTTTCAGCAGAAGAAAGTGAAGAACAAGTAGCTCTAAGAGCCAGAAGAATTAAAGTGGATCATGACAAATTATTTCTTTCAAGTGAAAATGAATTAGATGGAATTATAAACCATATTGACCGAGTAGAGCCAGATCTAGTTGTTGTCGATTCTATACAAACTATTATGAATACAGGATTGGACTCATTACCGGGATCACCAAGTCAAATTAGAGACTGTGGACAACGGTTATTAGAGATTTCTAAATATAAAAATGTAACTATTTTAATAGTTGGCCATGTTACAAAAGAAGGAACGATTGCAGGACCTAAAATGTTAGAACACATGGTCGATACAGTTCTATACATGGAAGGAGATGATCGTTATGATCATCGTATTTTGAGAGCAGCAAAAAATCGATTTGGTGCAACTCACGAAGTGGGAATTTTTCAAATGGATGAAGCTGGATTGAAAGAAGTCACTAATCCAAGCGAAATGTTCTTAGCGGAGAGAAGTGTTAATATTGCAGGTACGACCATTTATCCTTCTCTTGAAGGGACAAGGCCAATTCTTGTTGAAGTCCAAGCATTAGTAACAAATGCTAATTATGGAAACCCTCAACGTAACGTAAATGGTTTTGATTTTAAAAGACTTGGGATGCTAATTGCTGTATTAGAGAAAAGAATGGGTCTGGCTATGGGTACTAAAGATGTGTATGTCAATCTCGTGGGTGGATTAAAAGTAGATGATCCTGCTGCAGACTTATCGATAATTTGCTCAATTGCATCAAGTACAATGGACAAGCCAATAGGAGACAATATTATTTTATGTGGAGAAGTTGGACTAGCTGGTGAAATAAGATCTATTAATAGATTAGAACAGCGGTTAAATGAGGCAGCTGCGCTGGGCTTTAAAAAAGCAATTATACCAAAGTCTAATTTGAATGAAAGAATAAGAAAAATTGATATTCAAATCCATGCAGCTCAATCTGTAAAAGATGCTTTTAAGGCATTATTTTGATATGAACTTTATTGTTGAAGCAAATGATGTAGGCAGTTCTGCTAGAAAGGGAATTTTAAAGACGGACCATGGTAATATTAACACTCCAATATTTATGCCGGTTGGAACTATAGGAGCCGTAAAAACAATGGCTCCAGAAGATTTATACTCCCTACAATCTCAAATCATACTGGGGAATACTTATCATCTATATTTAAGACCAGGGACTAAAGTTCTGAATGAAGCTGGAGGCTTACATAAGTTTAATAGTTGGGATAAACCAGTGCTTACAGATAGTGGTGGATTTCAAGTATTCTCACTTGCTAGACTAAACAAAATATCAGATGATGGAGTTGAGTTTCAATCACATTTAGATGGAAGTCGGCATATGTTTACTCCAGAGTTCTCTATGGAAATACAACGGAATATTGGAGCAGACATAATAATGGCTTTTGATGAGTGCCCGCCGGGTGATTCAGAAAAAAAAATTGTTGAAAAAGCGGTAGAAAGAACTACAAAGTGGATAGAGAGATGTGATAGATGGCTCAAGAAAAACCAAGAACTGTATAACTATAAGCAAGTTCTATTTCCTATTGTTCAAGGTTCTATTAATCATAGACTAAGAAAAAAAAGTATTGAAGAATTGATTCCATTTTCAACCTGTGGAATAGCGCTGGGTGGTCTTGCTGTAGGAGAAGAAAAAAATGCAATGTTAGATACAATTCAGTATTGTACGGAGTTACTTCCTAAAGATCAACCGAGGTACTTAATGGGTGTTGGGAAACCATCTGATTTATTACATGCAATTAGGAATGGAATTGACATGTTTGATTGTGTTATGCCAACAAGGAATGGGAGAAATGGCCATATTTTTACATCAAATGGGGTAATTAATATTAAAAATGAAAAATATAAACATGATTTTTCCTCAGTTGATGAATCGAGCTCCCATCCATGGGGCGCAAAGTTTTCTAAGTCATATGTGCGCCATCTTTTTAATATAAATGAAATTCTAGGATTAAGAATAGCATCAACTTTAAATCTTGCTTACTATTTAAATTTAATGACAGATGCGAGAGAAAAAATTTCCGAGGGTAGTTTTAATACTTGGTCAAATTCTTTACTAAGGAAAATGAAAGATATGAAAGGAATGTAATGTCTAGAACAGAAGTAAGGGTAATTGATGCTTACGTATTTATTAAAACAAAAAGTGGTCTGAAATACTTATTATTAAAACGTGCTGAAGAAAAAATATATGGAGGGCTTTGGCAATGTGTGACGGGAAAGATAGAAGCTGATGAGCCTGCATGGGAGACAGCGGTCAGGGAGTTAAAAGAAGAAACTGGGCTAACACCATTAAATATGTTTGTGGCAGATCATGTAAGCAAATTTTATGAGGCGAATAAAGATAGAATGAATCTTATTCCTGTGTTTGGTATTGAAGTAGAATCAGATGAAGTAAAATTATCAGATGAACATTCAAAATTTATGTGGGCTGATTTTGATTTTGCATTTAAAAAGCTTGTCTGGAGAGGTCAAAAAGACGGTCTTTTTTCAGTTAATAACATGTTAAATTTGAATGATGATAGGATGTTGTGGTCAAAAATTTTATTATAACTAGGAGGTTCTATGTTAGAAATAGGTGAAAAAGCTCCAGATTTCACGTTAGAAGATCAAGACGGAAAATCTGTTAGTTTAACTGATTTTTTAGGTAAAAAAGTATTGGTTTGGTTTTATCCCAAAGCAAGTACTCCAGGTTGAACAGTTCAAGGTCAAGGACTCCGGGATGAGTTCGAAAATTACAAAGAGAAAAATACAATAATTATTGGGATGAGTGGTGATTCTGTAAAAAAGCAGAAAAATTTTTGCGAGAAACAAAGCTTTCCTTTTTCATTGCTTTCAGACCCAGAAAAGAGTGTAATAAACCAATATAAAGCTCTAGGAATCAAAAAAATGTATGGTCGTGAATATGAGGGTATATTTAGAATTTCATACTTGATTAATGAAAAGGGTTTTATTGAAAAAGTATATTCAAAGGTGAAAGTAAAAGAACATGCTCAAGAAGTCTTAGCAGATATTAACTAAACTTTAATATTTAGAGATTTATTGTAAAAAGATTTTTGATTTTGAGTTTCGGTTAGATACCCCATCATTACAGAATGTCCAGTAACTTTCAACTTACGATTATCTATTGAAAAACTGGTGAGGTGTATAGGTTCTGACCCAAGCGATAAACATCCTGAATTTTCTGGACATATTCCTATATCTGTTTTCGAAAAGTTTAGAATTGACTCTAAATCAAATCTAATGTTGTAATTGCATCCTTTCAATCCTATTGTGATCTCGGGATTTGAATTATCAATGATAAGACCTGAATATATAGGAAGAATAGAACCAAGTATTATCCAGCTGATTGAATCACATGGAAGCTGGATGGAAATACGAGATTGGCTAGATAAGTTTAATAATTTAGAAATACTATTTACATTTACCAGAAGATTATAATGGGATAATTTAATGCCAAGGTTATCTTTAAACACTATAACAGCTTCCTCATTTAGTAATGGCTTGTGAGTTGGAATAAAATCATCAGATAATTTAGAAATAGCATCGAAATCATGTTTATTAATTGAAATTTGATGATCACATTTTGTCTCTTTTTTAACATGATCTAAATTTGTTTCTCCCGGTAAAATTGCGGTGGCTCCTAAATGCCATATGCCAAAAAGTAAAACAGTTTTTAAAAAGGGGTCATCACCATTGATAATCACTCGACTTTTTGGTTTTACATCTATTTTTATAAGCCATTTGGCAGTCTTTTGTACTAAAATATAAAAGCCATAATTAGTGATTGATAAATTTGAAAAAATAAGCTGTTTTGAAAATTTTATGTTTTGCCCTTCAATAAGTGATCTCATGGAAGGATATGGAATCATGTATTCTATTGGTTCAACATTTCCAATACATTGAGCTTGATAAATCTTTTCTTTTATTTTCAAATCCATAACGAAAATTAAACATATTATTCGTCTTTTCCTTATTGAGTAAGAGTATCACCATTCAACCATACTCTCTTTATTTGTTTTATTAAAAATTTAATTTATATTGAATTATGAAGTATATGGTAATAATCTCTTTTATCACCTCATTGTTTTTCAAATCAAACCTTGAAATCCAATTTGATATAGCTGGAAAGAATAAAAGTGAGATAAAAAAAGCATTAAAAAGAGTTCCAAAAGAGCAATATAAGGGGATGCTCTTTATTATTAAAAATATGCCAAAGGAAGATTTGAAAAGTTTAAGCTCAGATTTTTTACTTAAAAATAGTAATAATGCTTACCAATCTTGGAAAAATTCGCTTTGGCAGGATCAAGTCTCTGAAGAAATGTACCTTAATTATATTCTTCCTTATGCGAACTTAAATGAGAAAAGAGAGGATTGGTTTGAAATTCTTAATGAAGAATCAGCTTTGATTATAAAAAATACAAACTCTATTTCAGAAGCAGTAGTCCTTCTAAATAAAAATATTTTTAAAAAGTTTAATGTGGTGTACTCTACTGAAAGACCAAAAGCAGATCAATCTCCCTCCGAGTCAATAAAAGCTGGAATGGCTACTTGTACAGGATTAAGCATTCTATTAATAAATGCATGCAGGAGTGTTGGAATACCTGCACGCTTTGTAGGAACCCCGATGTGGTATAATAATTCAGGAAATCATTCGTGGGTCGAAATATGGGATAATGGTTGGCATTACGTAGGCGCGGCTGAACAAGTTGAAGATAAACTTAATGATGTTTGGTTTTTAGAATATGCATCACAAGCAATTCCAGGCGATATTCAATATGGTATCTTTGCAGCTGTTTGGCCTAAAACTGAAACTTACTTTCCTATGAACTGGTTGCCAGAAGTAAAAAAATATAATTCGATTGATGTTACAGAGAATTATAAGATAGAAAAAGTAGTATCAGATTTAATCCCAGTGAGAGTGAGGGCGATAGGGAAGGGAGGAAAAAGGTATTCAATTGATATATCAGTAAAAGATCAGGATAAAATAATTTTCCAAGGATTAAGCAAAAATGAAGAGAATGACAGTAATGATCATTTAACATTCATGCTTGAAAAAGGAAAAACTTTTTCTTTTGAGACTTCTTTCGATAAAAAAAGTCTTTTAGTAGAAGAAGAGTTGTTGATTGACTTTATAGTAAAATAATTTTCTTATCAATTATCTTTAGGTTTTATTTTTCGTGCAATTTCAAAAGTGTCATTACTTCTAGAATATGAATTCCCCGCTAGACGTCCTAAAGGACTTAATTGTGCAAGATTGATTCTCCCGTTTTCATAAACTGAATCTTCAATATGGAAAAGGACGATTGTTCCAATTACAATAAAACCACTTCCTGCTTTTCCCTCTCCAATTTCAATAATCTGATTTAAAGTGCATTCAAAACTTATTTTTGCTTCTTTAACTCTAGGCGATTTTATTTTGTTTGATAATTTTTTTGTAAGGCCAGCTATCTCAAATTCATCAATTTCTGGATCAAAGTCAGTTGAGCAAGCAACCATTTTTTCAACAAATGATTCAGAAACAATATTTATAACAAACTCTTCAGTTTCTCTAATATTGATTAGCGTGTCTTTTTCTGCTCCATCCCAACCACGTCTAGCAGGACAAAATACAATAGTTGGAGGCTTTGAGCATACTCCATTAAAATATGAAAATGGAGCTAAGTTAGATCTATTATTTTTAGAGATAGTTGAAACTAATGCAATTGGCCTTGGTACAATAGACCCAATCATGAGTTTGTGTACTTCTTGAAAAGGTATATCTTTAGGATCAATGATCATTATTAGTCCAAGAAAATGGATATGTTTTATCTTCTATCTTTTCAGCTTCGTCTGTCATGTTTAAAGATTTGAAAGTATCAATCATTACAGCAAACTCATTTGTCTCAGTTTTTCCAATTGATTCTTCTGTCTTTCCAGGTTGAGGTCCATGAGGTATTCCCATAGGATGGTGAGTTATAGATCCTTCTTGAATTCCTTTTCGACTCATAAAATCTCCAGATGAATAATAGATGATCTCATCAGAGTCCACATTGCTATGAGAATAAGGAGCAGGGATTGAATTAGGATGGTAATCAAATAATCGAGGAACAAAAGAACAGACTACAAACCCATTACCCTTAAACGTTTGATGTACAGATGGAGGCTGGTGAATCTTTCCTGTAATAGGCATAAAATCATGGATACTAAAAGCAAAGGGGAAAAAATATCCATCCCAGCCAACAAGATCAAAAGGATGATTTTCGTATTGATATTTTTGGATGGAGTTTTTTAATTTTACATCTACTTCAGATTGACCGGATTTGACTGGTTCACTGAACTTAGGTGTTCTTATATCCCTTTCAGAAAAAGGAGAATGCTCAAGTAACTGTCCAAACTTATTCCGATATCTTTCGGGCGTTTCAATTGCAGAAAATGATTCTAAAACTAAAGCTTCTAATTTTTTAGTTACTTTAATCTGATAAGTCACTCCTCTAGGAATTACTAAGTAATCTCCGGGCTTTATATCTAAATCTCCAAAGTTAGATTTAAATGTACCAGTTCCATTATGGATATAAAAAAGTTCATCAGCACTGCCATTTCTTAAAAGGGAAGTAACTGATTTTTCAAGGTGAACTTTTGAAAGAGTAATATCTTCGTTATAAAATAAGGGAGTACGACTATGAAAATATTTTTCTGAAGCCGGAATTCGATTTGTATCTAAATGATGTGGTCGGTGATTCGTGAAGTTATTGCTTAAATGAATTGTTCTACACTCACCAATTGCTTTCACTGCGGAAGGAGGGTTCAAATGATAAATATTTGAGTACATTCCACTAAAACCATTTCTACTTATAAGCTCTTCAGAGTAAAGATCACCCAATTCATCCCTTAATTGAGTATGACGCTTATTAGGTAAAATTCCTCTTTTTTGATAGAATGGCATTTTACACTATCTTATTTTCTAATATACCTAATTGCTCAACTTCCATTCGTACATGATCCCCTTTTTTTATCCAACCATTTGTATTTTCAGGTCTTAACTCTAAAATACAACCTGTTCCAACTGTTCCAGAACCTAAATAATCTCCTGCAACTAAATTAGTATTCATTGAAGCTCTCTCGATCATTTTAGTAAAAGGGTGATATAAATCATTTGTATTCCCTTTTGAAATTAATGTTTCATTGACATGGCAAGTCATCTCCAGATGAAGTTTATCCTCTTTGATAAATTCATCTAATTCATCTGGAGTAACCATATAAGGCCCAAAGCTCGAGGCAAAATCTTTGCCTTTGGCAGGGCCAAGACTCATGGCCATTTCTTCTCTTTGGAGATCTCTAGCTGACCAATCATTACAAATAGTATATCCACCAATATAATTAGATGCTTCATCTTGGGAAATATTGGATCCTCCATTTGCAATGATTATAGAAAATTCTAATTCAAAGTCTAATTCATTTGTTCCTTTAGGGTAAGAAATATCAGCACCATGACCGTATAAAGCAGAAGGATTTGAAAAATAAAAGATTGGAATTTTAAACCAGTCAGGGTGCATTTCTAATCCTCTAAGTTTTCTTGCAGCTCTAACATGTTGTTCAAAAGCATAAAAATCTCTGAAAGATTGAGGGTTAGGTATAGGTGGGAGAAATGTTATTTTTGATTCTTCAATTACCATTGAATGATTATTCTTTTTTATATTTTTTAGATCAGATTTGATTATTATTTTTTCCAGATCTTTTAATTTTTTTAAGTTTACATCCCAATTTTCCAGCGCTTTTTTTAAAGATATGGGAATTGATAAATAGCTATCATCATTCATCTCTTCTTTGATCCAATTAGAACTTGCATGAATATCAATAATATTTTCACCATGTTTAAAACCAAAATGAATCAGAGAATCAAAGCTGTTTTTATAGGTTACAAATTTCATTTAAAGGTTTCCTCTTTTTTGTTGTTCTCTTTCGATTGATTCAAATAATGCCTTAAAATTTCCTTTTCCAAAACTATTTGACCCTTTACGTTGAATAATTTCAAAAAATAAAGTTGGGCGATCTTGTAGAGGTTTTGTGAAAATTTGCAACATGTATCCATTTTCATCTTTGTCTACTAAAATACCAAGTCTTGAAAGCTCAGATATATCTTCATCAATATGACCAATACGCTTTTCTAGTTTTTCATAATATGATTGTGGAGTGGGTAAGAAATCCACACCATTTCCTCTCATTTTCTCAACTGTTTTGATAATGTTTTTAGTTGAAAGAGCTAAATGTTGAACACCACTATCATCGTAATAATCAATAAATTCTTGTATCTGAGATATTTTTAATCCATCTGCAGGTTCATTAATTGGGATTTTAATTTTCTCATTATTATTTGCCATAACGATAGACCTTAGGGAAGAATATTTAGTATTTATATCTTTATCATCAACGCTCCAAAAACGATGCCAACCAAAAACATCTTCATAAAATTTACATACAGTTTTCATTTCGCCGCTTGGTTGGTTTCCCACGACATGGTCTATGTGCACTAATTCTGTGGTTTTTATGTTTATACTCTTATCTATACTTTTAAAACCTGGAAGAAAAACTCCATTATATTTTTTTCTTTCGATAAAAGAATGAATCGTATCTCCAAAAGTGCGAATTGCGGATAGGATAACACTTCCATTTTCATCTTCTAAAGTTTTTGGTTCAAATTCACTCTGGGCGCCTCTTTTTATTGATTCTTCCCATGCAATAGTTGCATTATCAACTAAAAAAGAAATAGTTTTCATCCCATCACCGTGCCTATCAATATGCTTTCCAATTTCGGTATTTTTAACAAGGGGTGAAGTAAGGACTAGATTTATTAAACCTTGGTTTAAAACGTAACTTACAGTTTCACGATTACCAGTTTCAAGGCCTTGATAAGCGATTAGATTAAATCCCATAGTTGACTGGTAATAATGAGAAGCTTGTTTTGCATTCCCCACATACATTTCGCAATGGTCAAATCCAATTATAGTATAAGGTATTTTTTTCATAGAATTTTATTCATGCAGTTAATTAATTTTTGATTTTCTTTTTTGAGACCAATTGAAATACGAACATAGTTTGGCCAACCAAAGGATGCTAAGTGTCTGACTATTATTCCATGTTTTAATAGTTTTTGTGTAATTAAAATTGCCTGCTCTGTTGAATCCCATCTTGTAGTGATAAAGTTTGTCACAGAATCAATATATTCTACTTTTAATTTTTGGAATTGTTTCGTGAGAAATTCGAAACCATCCTTATTTAATAGTAAGCTTTTTGATAAAAAATCTTTATCGTCAAGTGCAGAAAATGCTGCAGCTTGAGCTAAAGAGCTAGGTTCAAATGGCACTTTGACTTTCATTAAATTTGAAATTAAATCTGAGTGCGCAAAACCATACCCTATTCTTACACCACCTAAGCCGTATGCTTTAGAAAAACTGCGTAACGTAATCACGTTATCATATCTATACGTCATTGAATCGGGATAGTCATTAGAGTGATTTGCATACTCAAAATAAGCCTCATCTAATATTATGAGAACTCTCTCCGGTACATGTTTATAAAAAGCGTCAAATTCTTTTCGCGTTACATATGTCCCCATGGGGTTGTCTGGATTTGCAATGTATATAATTTTTGTATAATCATTTATATGATGAGCTAACTTAAGTAGGTCATATCTGTGATCTTTCATTGGAACCCAATGAATCTTACGACCTGAAGCATTAGCTAAAACTTTAAAACCTATAAATGAATTACTTGAGCTGATTATTTCATCATCATTTAATAAAAAAGTTCTCATTATTGTTGACATGATTCCTTCTGAACCGGAGCCTAGAACGACATTAGAAATTTTAATATTATACCTTTTTGCTAATTTTTCTCGAAGAGCATGTCCCGAGGCATCAGGGTACCTATGAATATCGAGCAAGCAATCCTGGATAGCTTTTTTTGCTTTTGGAGAAGGGCCTAAAGGGTTTTCGTTCGAAGCTAATTTAATTACTTCATTCAAGCCAAGTTCTCTTTCAACTTCGCTTATTGGCTTTCCTGGTTTGTAGCTATTTAGTTTTTTTATATATGATGGTACTAGTGGCATAACTGCTTGGAATTTACACATAAAATATCCTTACTGATTAAGTCAAAATGTTTTAAGCTTAAATGTGAAATTTAAAGAACCGTTGATTAAAGCAAAGTTTGTAAGTAGACCAAACCGATTTATTACTGTAATTGAGGTGAATGGGGAAGAACATAGGAGTCATCTAGCTGATCCAGGACGTTTAAAAGAGCTATTGTTCCCTGGGGTTGAATTATTAGTCAGAAAAATTAAAAATATACAAAAAAGGAAGACTAAATATTCTACAATAATGGTAAGGTTTAAAGGGCAACTAATATCTCTAGTCTCGACATTACCAAACCAATTTGTTAAAGATGAATTGATAAAACAAAGGTTACCTTTTTTTCAGAAGTTTAATCTAGTCAGGCCTGAAGTAGCTATTGGGAAGCATCGATTTGATTTTCTTTTGAAAGATGAGGAAGGCGAAGACTTTGTCCTTGAAGTTAAATCTGTTACACTTGTTAAAAATAAAATAGCAATGTTTCCTGATGCCGTTACCTTAAGAGGTAAAAATCATCTGCAAGCACTTAAGGAATTAGTTAAAAAAAACCAAAAAACTGGCGTTCTTTTCGTTTGCCAAAGGCCAGATGCAACCTCCTTTCAGCCAATGTGGCAAAGGGATGATAAATTCTGTTATGCTTTACTCGAAGCACATAAGTTTGGAGTGAAAATTTGGTGTATAACATTAAGTATTTCTGAAAATGATATTGAATACAATAAGGAGATCCCCATTTATCTTGATCAAAATTAATTATTTGATAAAAAGGTTAAGATTATTTTCTCTTATTATAATAGGATTTTCCTGTGCTGCAATACAGCGCCCCTCTGGTGGAGAAAAAGACATAACACCTCCTGCTATTGTTTCAACAATTCCGGAGGATGGTCAAACAAATTTTTCTGGACGAAAAATTGAACTAAAATTTTCCGAATATTTAAAAAGTAGTACAATATCAAAAGGAGTGCAGATTTCCCCTGCGTTGGAAGAAGAGCCTCAGTTTATATCTAAAGGGAAAAATATTATTATCAGTTTAAAAGATTCTTTAAAAAAAAATCAAACCTATATCGTATCTATAAATAGAAATTTATCAGATGAGCATGATGTGAAAATAGAGGAGAGTAAGCAAATTGCTTTTTCTACGGGTTCAGAAATAGATAATGGGACTATCTCTGGTCACATTGATTCTCCATTTGAAGGTTCTCTTAATTTGTGGCAGATATCAGATGGCAATTATGAAACTTTTTATCAAAGCTCCCCTGAATACGTGTATGATCCCTCTGATAACGGAGAATATGTATTTAAGTATTTATCAAAAGGTGACTATGTTATAGCTCTTGTGGATAAAGGAATGTCTGGGAAACCTATTTTTCCTGATAAAGCGGACTATTCTCTTAGCACAATACCAATTATTACAATCGGTGAAAAATTAAATTATAGCAACATAGATTTATTAATGACGATAAAAGATAATCCGTTAAAGTTAGAGCAGGTAGAATGGATAAATGGAAATTGGGGGTCCATTAAATTCTCAAAAAATATTCCAAAAGATTTCAAGGAAGACTTACCATTAATCTTTTTTAATGAATCAGGAAAAACTCTTGAGCATAATTTGTTTCCAGACCCAGTTGAAAAGCAAAAAATGCATTTTTACATTAATGGTACTTTAGATCCATACATTGTTATTAAATGCAAAGGGATTTATGAAAAAAATAAATCTATTTTAGATTCATCAAAATTCAGAGTAAAAGTTGATTCATTCTTAGACACATCATATGCTAAAGTAATCTCTCCATTGAATAACTATGTATTGAATATCAATGGTTATAAAGACACTACTCTTGCAATTATTTTTTCATCCCTGATTGATACGTTAAACAATAGAGCTTCTGTTATTCTATATGAAGATTCCCTCGAAATATCATCTGAGCTAAACTGGGTTTCGCCTCTTGCTTTAAAAATCTCACCAATTGGAAAATGGAAAGAAAATACAAAATATAAAATTGAAATAAATCGGGATGGAATTAAGCCTAAGTACAGCAAAAGTTTTGAGGACTCTGTAATAATTATTAATTTTATGACATCTTCTTTTGAACAATTTGGAACACTTAATATCTTTATCAAAAATAGAAATGATAGCAGATTCATTGTTGAGTTAAGATCACTTGGAAAAGATTCCAAAGAACGTAATTCCATAATAAACTCAGATAGCCTTTTTGTAATGGGTAAATTAGTTGAAGGTGCATATTCCTTGATGATCTATAATGATAAAGATGAAAATAGCACCTACTCTAGCGGATCTCTTAATCCTCTTATCTCAGCAGAATGGTTTTATACATATCCGGATACAATTCAAATTAGATCTAATTGGGAGCTTGACCTAAACCCAATTGATCTAAAAATAGATTAGTATGAAGTGTGTAATTCTAGCAGGAGGAAGTGGGACAAGGTTTTGGCCATTAAGTAGAAAGAGTTATCCAAAACAGTTGTTAAAAATTGTTGGAGATACTTCAATGCTCCAAATGACAATTGATAGGTTGAAAAAAGTAAAAAAAGTAACTGATATATACATTATCACAAGAAAAGAATTGCACCAAACTATTGCAAAGGAAGTTGTTGGAGTTCCTATTCAAAATATAATAGTAGAACCAGAAGGGAAAAATACAGCTCCAGCTATAGGTTTAATTGCTACCTATTTAGCTTTAGATGATCCAGATTCTATAATGGGAATATTTCCAGCAGACCATTTGGTCGTAGGGCACTTCGACTTTGAAAGCTCAATAAATACTGCGGATCATTTAGCCCGGAAAGGGGATAACTTAGTAACTATTGGAATCAACCCAAGTCATGCATCAACAGCTTATGGATACATACAATATGATGAAAATAGTGAGGAAGATCATATTGATGCATATAGAGTACGAACTTTTGCTGAAAAACCTCATAAAAAACTTGCAAAGCGGTTCATTGAAAGTGGTGACTTTGTTTGGAATGCTGGAATGTTCTTCTGGAAAGTCAGTACCTTTATGGATAGTTTGGAAAATAAAATGCCTGAATTAAAAGATTCTTTGGATAAAATTTCTAGCTTATTAGTTAAAAATTTGCCGATAGATGATGTTTGGAAAACTATCAAGCCTGAATCAATTGACTATGGTTTATTAGAAAAATCTGAAAATATATTTGTTGTACGGTCAAAAATAAAATGGAATGATATTGGTTCTTGGAGTGCACTTTTTGACGTTTTAACCGCGAATACAAATGGGAACATTGTTCGGGGAAAAGGGGTTGTAATGGAAGGGGAAAATAATTTAATATATTCTGAAAATAAACATACTTCAATTTTAGGATTGGATAATATTATCGTTATAAACACTGCTGATGCTACATTAGTAGTTTCAAAAGAAAAGGTGGAAAATGTTAAAGATCTAGTTAATTTTCTACAAGAGAATGGATTTGAAGATATTATTTAATGAAAAAGAATAAACTATATAATGAGTTCGAGGCACTTGCCACAAAACTGGATTTAAAGGTTCTAAAAGGTAAAGGGAGCTTTAATGGAGGTGTTTGTATAGTGAATAATGAGAAAGTAATTGTTTTAAATAAGTTAAAGCCTTTAGAACAAAGGTTAAGAGTCCTAGCAAATAGTTTTGTAGAATTTAACTTAGATGATGTTTATATAGTCCCTGCTCTGAGAGCTTATATTGAAGAATTCAGAACGTTAGAGTTAAAGTCTGGTTAACCATAAAATTGTCTTGTTTCTTAGTTAACCTCAAAATAATATTATATCAATTAAAATGAATGATAAACTTTGGGCACCATGGAGAATGGACTATATTCAGTCTCCAAAACAAGAGGGTTGTGTTTTTTGTATCAAATCAAAACTGGAAAATGAAAAAGAAAATCTTGTACTTTATCGAGGACAAGAATCTTATGTTTTAATGAATTTATATCCTTATTCAAACTGTCACATCCTAATTGCTCCATATGCTCATACGGCTGATACAAATGAAATTAAGAACACAGGTAATCAAGAAATAATGTGGTTAGCAAATAAATCAATGAATATTCTGAGAAAAACTACAGGTGCAGAGGGTTTTAATTTTGGGGCAAACATTGGGAAAGCTGCTGGGGCGGGTATTGAAGAACATCTTCATTATCATATAGTTCCAAGATGGACAGGTGATACTAACTTTATGCCAGTAGTTGGAAATACAAAAGTAATGGTCCAGGGTTTGACAGATTCATGGGAAAAGTTAAGACCTCATTTTGATACCTTAGGTAAAGCTTAAGATGATGGATTTCAACAGGGTATGGCTCCCTTTTTTGTACTTATATGGTGTTGGTGGATTAATTTTTCTTATTGGTATGTATATAATTAGTCAATCACGATCTCTAAAAAAAGAGAGGCAGCGGCATAAAAAGTGGTTTTATGTATTAATTTTTGGATTTATTTATTACGTTGGAATTCATAGTTTTTTTACTTTAGCGGCAGTCGATAATTTTACAATCGCTTATACTATTCTTTTAGTTATTATTATTTTATTTACGCGACTTATTTTTTACATTTTTAAAAATTCAAAGAAATACATCTGATGGATCCTGTCATTCAAACATCCCCATATTTTTGGGTAATAATATTAGGTTATTTCACTTTAGTCCTTGGGTTTGGCTCTTTTTTCGCACGCTATAATAAGACAACTCAAGATTTCTTTTTCAGCGGGCGTAGATTTTCATGGTGGCTGATAACAATGTCAATTGTTGCAACAGGAGTTGGAAGTCATAGTTTTCTAAAGTATTCCTCTAAAGCATATGAGCATGGATTTTCATCTACAATGACTTATATGAATGATTGGTTTTTTATGCCACTTTTCTTATTTGGATGGCTACCAATAGTCTATTACACCAGAATTCGTTCCATTCCCGATTATTTTGAAAGGAGATTCAATCCCAGTGTACGTATTTTAGCTACGATTGCAATTTTAGGTTATATGATTGGTTATATTGCAATCGGTTTTCTTACAATGGGGAAAACACTCCAACCTTTAATAGGCCTAGATCTTTATACTATTATATTTATAGTCGCAATAGTATCTGGTGTTTATATCACTTTTGGAGGTCAAACAGCTGTAATATTCACTGATTTAGCCCAAGGTTTTATCCTAATATTTTCAGGAATTTTTATCTTTATTTTAGGTGTTAACTATGTTGGTGGCTTTTCAGTCTTTTGGAATACATTAACTCCTGAATTTAAATTACCATTAGCTAATTTTAATCACCCTTCAAATTTTAATTTTGTTGGGATTTTTTGGCAAGATGGTGTCGCAGGTTCAGTTGGTTTTCTATTTATGAACCAAGGTCTTATCATGCGGTTTATGGCGTGTAAATCTGTTCATGAAGGTCGTAAAGCTGCAGCTTTCAATGTTTTGATATTATTACCTATTTCAACGATTGTTGTCTCTAATGCTGGTTGGACTGGAAAAGTAATAAGTATTGTAACGCCTGAAGCCTGGAACGCCTCCACAAAATTAGATCATGTATTTACACAAGTTGCTTATTTAATAACTGGAAGTGAGATAGTCTTCGCGTTCGTTATTGCGGCTGTCGCTGCTGCATTAATGTCAACGGTTGATACGTTAATTAATGCTGTTGCCGCTGTTGTTATAAATGATATTTATATGCCTCTGAACAAAGGTAAAGATGACAAGCACTACCTTCATGTTGCGATGATTGTTTCTGCTTCTGCAACAGCTGTTGGTGCAATTAGCACAGTTTTCTTCAATAACTTTCCAACTTTATATGAGGCTCATGGCTTTTTTCATAGTACGATGACACCACCACTTGTTGTTGCGATCTTTTTAGGAATTTTTTGGAAGAGGTATAATGCCCCAGCAGCGATAGCAACATTTCTTGGTGGCGCAATCTTAATGGTTATTGGAAGTAAGTATCCTCAAATTTTTATTGCTCCTTTTGACCATGGTATTGAATTTAACCCTGATAGACCATATTCATACATCAGAGCTCTGTATAATACATTCGTATGCGCTGCATCTGGAGTAATCATAGGGTTAATAACCTCGGAGCCAAGTAAAGTTAAAACTGAAGGCCTGACAGTTTGGTCTTTGGATAAAGCAAGAGAGATTTTTAAAGGTAGTACACCAAATGATAGAGTTGGAGAAAGAATAGATGTCATATGGGCATTGAAAGAAAGTTCAGAGCACACTGTTGAATTTTCTATTAATGATATGGAAGTAATGGCTGCAGATGTAGGTGATATGGTTTATCTGGCTGATGAACGATGGTGGATGGGAGGTCTAAAATCTATTCATTCAGTAGTTGGAGAGCCTCACAACGAAGACGGAAAAGTTTATATATCAAAAGAGCAGGTTGATAGTGGAATGTTTAAAGAAAATTTAAAACTATACGCTGAGAAAGAATTGTAACTTTGAGGAAAAGAAAAAACGTCCTAAGTTTGCCAGCTTTTTTAAGTTTTAAATAAATAATTCCGGAGTAGCTCAGTTGGTAGAGCAGGTGACTGTTAATCACTTTGTCGGGGGTTCGAGTCCCTCCTCCGGAGCAAAAAGCCTCATTTTAATGAGGCTTTTTAGTTTATAGCTGAATGATCCCTATAGTCTATATCTAAAAACTAGATTAATTCTAAAGATTTTAAATTTCGAGTTAGGTAATGAGCATACCTCTGAAAACCTAAATCATTAAAGTGAACGCCATCAACTGTACCTTCATCATCATCTCCAATAGCATGGGGTTCATCGATTATATAAATATCGGAGATATTATTCTTTTTAAGGTTTTTATATTCCATATAAAGTTGTTTATTCTTCTTTATCTGATCTTCCCAAAAATAATTCAAATTATTATTTTTAAATTGAGGTTCACTTATTAAAACAATAGGAGCATTTTGATTTTTTCGTATCAATAAAACTAATGATATGAGCCGTTCTTTAATTAGTTCAACGCTAATATTTTGCATGCATTCTATTATAAAAAGTTTTGCATCTATTTTTGATAGAATATTTCCAATATTCTCTTCTAAACAACCATTACCACTGAATCCAAAATTTAAGCACTCTAGTCCCGTATCTCTTGAAACAATATTAGTATGAGCTAATCCAGGTCTAGATGCGCACCCACCCTGAGTTATACTAGTACCATAAAAAACTAAAGGTTTAGATTTTTTCTTAGTTTTAACCTCTTTGAATGTGCTTCCAGGATTAAGCCCAATATCTAAATTTTTTATACCATCATAAAGTGGCAGATATAGTCGATACTCTCTTTCATAGGTTTTTAGATCTTTAATTATTCGTAGTTTATTTTTTTTTCCTTCAGGTATTCCTGTTCCTGCATATGTCCATCGATCTTTTAACTTTATATAAAGATCTAACCCTTTTATTCCCGTGTTGGGCATATGGTTCATCTGGAAATTGTCTTGAACTTCCCAATCAAGCTCTATAAATGATGAGTTTGTTAAAAAATCAATACTAACCCCAGCAGTATTTTTAGATAGGTTCCAGACTTCTTTTCGGATTTCTTTTTTAAAGATAAGAGGGATTCTGTCAAATGGATGCTCTCGTTTAGCACCACGGAATGATATTCCATCTGATTTAAATCGAAGCAAGGAGTACGTTAAAATAGTCTTTTAAACCCTATTAAACTGAATGATCTATTTATTTATTTTTATTATATAGGGCTTTAATTTTTCTGCCCAGACAGAATAACCAATTTCGTTAAGATGTACCCCATCATGGCTCAAATTTTCTTTTAATAGTCCATTTTGGTTTTTAAAAGCAGAATGCAGATCAATAACCTCGAACTCGTTGTTGTTCATCAATAAAGAGTTAACCTTTGTTATTTGATTATTTATTGACGGTTGGTATGTTGGAAGTAAAAACGAGTATTCTGCAGTTGTATTAATATACTTTTTATTATCCATTGGTAAAATTGTTTGAAGATAGACTTTGGTTTTAGGAGATTCCTCTGTAATTATTTTTCCAATATTGATAATATTATTATAGATGTACTCAGGGGTTATTATCGGATCACTATTAAAGTCAGTGAAGAAGTTATTGAATCCAATGAGAAGAAAAACCGCGATTGGCTTATAATGTATTATTTCATCAAGCCTCTCGAGTACTCCTTCAGAGATATCCCCCGAAATGCCTCGATTAATAATATTTGAAACATTTAATCGCTTATTCCAATCACCACCACCCTTGGTGATGCTATTACCTAAGAAAACAATTTTATTATAACCGATAGGTTTCTTTTTAAAATCATCAATTCTTTCAAAATAACGATTTTTAGCCCAGTCACTTTGTCCTCTAATCTTAAGATTTGAAGAAGGGTATAAACCAGCGGTCTCTTTCAAATTATAGCAAGATAAAGAAAAAACTAAACATAAAATAAATATCGACTTCAAAAATGAAAAGGTTTTAAAATGCGTATCTAATGCCAACATCTATGGTCTGCCCATAATTTTGTTGAAGTTTAATATTATCATTCTGAGCTGATATTCCACGATATCTACTCACATCACTTGTTTTAGTTAAATTACTTGCATTTAAAAACACTTCTAGTCCTTCAGCTGGTAACTTTTGCTTCACTGACAAATCAAATCTTGAATATGAATCGGTATTCTCTCTTAATTCTGGCCAGAAATTTGTATTTACAAATACATTATCATTAAATAGCATGGATAATCTTCCGGAAAAACCTTTATAATCGTATCCAACAGACACATTTAGGATTTTGTCTGGTTGGTCGAGTAATCTATCAACATAAGTGGTATCATTATTTTCTTGAACAAATGTAAATGTATCAAAATCAAAATAATTACTTACAACTGTTCTAGGATATTTTACCGTTGAAGTTGCAACAGTATAGTTAGCGTTGAAAACTAGACCATTTAAAGCCCCAGGGAGGTACCAGAATCTTGTTTGGTAATCTATTTCAAAACCACTTAAGTCGATCTTACTAGGATTATTTAATTCATAATTACCAATAGTGTAATTAATATAATCACTTGATAAATCAAATCGTGCAGTATCCTCGGCAAACATTACTCTTTGACCACTAGAATATATCAGATCTTTAATACTTTTTTTAAAGTACCCAACGGTCAAAAGACCTAGTTTATCTTCTATAAGAGAAACGGATAAGTCTGTATTTTGAGATAGCCCTGGTTCTAAAAATTTATTCCTCCAGTCAAGAGAGTTACCATTTCCTGTTGCTCTTGTAAGAGGTATAAGGCTTGTGTAATCAGGACGTGTTAATGTATTTGTTTTTGCATATCGTATACTTAAATATTTAGTTGGTTTATAGTTGAGGAATAACGCAGGGAAAAAGTAGGAGTTTTCTCTTTCGTGTTTAGTTGTGTCTCCAACAAATATCCAGTGTGGAAGAGCGTGATCTAAGGAGTTCATAGAATAGTAGGTAGTTTTGTTCGTTTCGGTCCTCCCTCCAGCAACTATATTAAACTGTGAGCTAATATCAAAATCAGCCATAAAATAACTCGCGCTATATTCTTCGTCTCCTCGATAGTCATACATCTGTGAGTTTGTTTGGTGAACATGATGCATTACATATTCATCGATATTTGTATTCGAATTAGATTTATTCCAATTTTCAGAAAAATAGTCATATACCTCCATCATTTTATCCAAATCTGCTACCGCATCAAAGTCATAATCTCCATTATAAAAATCACTCCCATTATAATTTTCATCAATAAAAGCGGTCAGTGGTATGTTACCATCTTGACCATCCAAAATAAAAGAACCTAAATTAAAAAAACTCACAAGTGAGTCACGTTGCTCTTTCGCTCCAGCAGCTTTATTGACTATTCCATACTCATTATGCCTATCAAAACTTCTTTTTTTCTTTCGTTGTTTAACACCAAACTTCAGATTTCCTGATATAACATCTGAAAATCTAAAATTATATTTAAAGTCAAGTCCTGTAGCAGTTTCTTTTTCTGAACTTTTATTAGTCCAATAATTGTAGCTATTTAAAATTGTTCTTGATGTATCATTTTTTGCTATTTGTTGGACTTTTTCAATACTCCTATTATACGTTGAGCTATCAAATGCAAATTGTTCACTGAAGGCAAAATCATAATAAGCATCATCATTTATTGATTCAGAGTAAGACCGATAGGCCTCCAGTTTTAATTTTTCTAAAAATGTTTGTTCGTACTTCCAGGATTCAGTTAAAACATTTATCCCATTTAGTCCTTCACTCGAGTTCATATATCTATAATTATCTGACAAAGCATAGGTAAAACTGTATCGTGTAATATCTTTGTCTATTTTACTATTCAGGTTGCTATAACTAATATTTCCATTTGGGATTTTAATATCAAAAACTTGAAGTTGGTTTTCTCTCTTATTAAGTCTTATCCAGTCATTAAGATTAAGACCTCCTAAATAAAGTGGGTTTAAAGAATCTAATGTTTCACCTACAAGGTAATAGTTTGCTCCAACTTCATTAGAACTTCTATTTCGATTTTCAAAATCTACTTGCATTAAAATACCTAACCGGTCGTTAAAAAATCTATTGCTCAGATCTACAACAAACTTATTATCATTATATGTGTTCTTTAGCCCATTGTGCATTCCTTGAGTAATAATGTTACCATGAAAGCCTGGTTCTGCTTTTCTTAATAAGAAATTAACTGTACCACCTAGAACATCTGAATCTTGATCGGGAGTTCCTGCTTTTGTAACCTCGATCCCGTCTAACATATACTGAGAGATCATGCTTAAATCAGTACTTCTGTCATTGTTATCAGTAGATGCAAGTTTAACACCATTCACTGTAATATTATTATATTTAGGAGATAGACCTCTTATTACAACTTTGTTTCCTTCTCCTCCTTCCCTTCTAATTGAGACACCGGGAACACGAGCAACAGTTTCGGCTGCATTGGCATCTGGAAGTTCTTGTATTCTATCTGATGAAATAATATTGACTAAAGATTTAGAATTTAATTGTTTGTTTATGGCATCCATTTGCCCTTTTGCCTGAGCGGTAACAATAACTTCATTTCCCTCTATAGATGTATAATTTAGATTGAAATCTAGTATTACATCATTATTTTCGCCTTGAAGATTAACAGATTCAGAGTTTGTTTTATACCCTATGTATGATACTTTAAATGTATATGCTCCCTCTTTTAGTCCTACTATTTTATAAAACCCTTTTTTATCAGTTGCAGAACCAATTGATGTATTCTCAACGTATATATTCGCCCCTATTAGCGGGTCTCCGTTTAAAATATCTTTGACATACCCTGATACAGTATAACTACTAGCAGTTAATTGCTGTGCTAGAATAATAAATAATATTTTATGTAAAATTGATTTTTTTCTCATTTTAGGGCCCTATTAAATAAGTATTAAGTTCTTACTCCAAGTTTAAATAATTTGTCTTTAAGAGCTTGGATTTGATCGGGATCATTGCATTCTGCTGGACGCATTAGAGCGGCTCCAAATGTTTCTAAGCATTTATACTGCATTATTTTCCAATTTTTTTGTAACAATTCAAGATGAGCTTTCGAATCTGGTTCTAGTAATAACTCTTCAATTTTTTCAAATTGTTTTCGTTTTGTTAAAATTTGATTTAATAACTCTATTCCATTGTCATTACAATCACACATTGTTTCTGGTTTATACGATTCTTTTGTAAGAGGTATTGGTAGTTCAGTTTTTTTATCACATGATTCAAAAATAAAAAGTGAGATTAGTAATAAAAAAGGAGTTAAGTAAAAATTTGCTTTCATATAATTTGTTTTAAAAAATGTTTTAGAAAAAAGGGGCAGGATTAAACCTGCCCCTTTTGTGCAAAGAAATTTAGATTTAACTAAATTATTTCATTAATGCCATTTTTCTTGTGAAAGAAGATGTTCCATCGGATAATGTATAAAAATACAAACCTGTTGAAACAGAAGCACCAAATTCATCACGTCCATCCCACTTTGCAGTGTGAGTACCCGCTTGCTTTGAACCATTTTCAAGAACTCTAACTTTTTGACCGATGACATTAAAAATAGTCAGGTTGATGTTAGATGTCTTATTCAAGTTATAAGCAATCTCTGTTGAAGGGTTAAACGGATTTGGATAGTTCTGAGCTAATGAAAAATCAGCAGGTGCTAATTTTTTATCATCTGAATCAGTTGACAGTGTCTGCCATTCAGCAAGTTTATCAGGGAAAGCATTTAGGTTTCCAACTGGTAAACCATCTAATGAATGAGTGTATGCGGTTGAAGTTGTTGCATAGCTAACATCTAAGTGCCATGGCCATTCAACGACTGTATGTGAGCCATCATTCTGATAAACCCACTCGTGAGTTGCAGCAACACCGTCAGTAGCTTGATTATCCCTAAAATCAAGTGTTCTTGCCTGCTGAGCTGTAATATATTCTTCAGCGATATTAGAACCCAAGTCATCACTGGTGAGAAGAGCATTCATGGAACTTGTTATTCCAACTCCTGCAGCAACGGCAGTAAGAGCACTATCACCATGAACTCTTGTCTGTAGAGCAAGACTCATCATTGTATCACCTACTGTTGTTACAGTACCGTCATCGGCTGTAACGTCCCAACTCCATGGTGTAGCAATCATTGTCTCCATCCAACTTACTAAAGCAGGACTCCAGACAACGGCATTATTTGCCCAATTTTGGTTTCTATCAGTCATACTTACAACTTGACCGTCACCCATAGTATAAGTACCAAGGCCTACTGTGCTATCTGTCGGACTGACATCTTCTGTACCAATGATGTTCAATCTAGTTGCTAGCTGACCCCAACCACCTGCGGCTACAACGCCCCAACCAGTAACATCATTGCTTGATTGACCGTAAGCTCTATTGTTGTAGAAAAGGTTATTTGTAATATCAAGGTTATTTGCAGTATAAGTATAAAATGCACCCATTGAGATATTAGCGAATGTATTTTGATTAACGCGGCTACCTTCATCAACGTAAGAGTATGCAACTATTGCTTCTCCAACAACGCCGTGAATTGTGTTGTTTTCTAGAACTAGAGTGTCCATAGTACCCATCCAAGATCCACCGCCCCAGATTGCACCACCGTAAAATGCTCCACCAGCGTAACTAGTCCATCCATCCATTATACTATTAGTAATATGAAAATCTGTACCAGTACCCATGGTATGGAATGCAAGTGAGGATGCACCTGAAATAAAGCAATTATCTACAACAATCTTGTTAAGATTTGCTCTAGCTGCAGCACAACCTTGTCCACCGGATTCATTAACAGGCATAAGATTTAAGATTAAATCATGTAGGTGTAGTTCTCCATTATCTCCAACTAGATTGAACATTTGTCCATCCGTAAGAGATACAGTACCATCTGCACTCGGAGTAGGTTGTAGCGTAGCTGGGTGCATGTCAGTAGAGCCAGAACCCATTATTTTGACTACACCATCGGCTGGAACTGGAATATGGTCTTGCATTAGGTAGACTTTTCCGTCTTCAAGTTGAAAAGTTCCTGTTCCTCCATTTGCAGCAACAGCTGCTTCAACTTCACCTGGTGTACCTGTCCATGGAACTGCCACGGTTTGGGCAAAAAGGGAAAGAGAAGTAGCAGAAATCACAAAAAGAAAAATATTTCTTAACGATTTAAGCATTTAATGCTCCTTGTTTTTATTATTGTTTTTTTTAAAATGGAATACTAACCTATAGTATCTCATTTCTTTGATGTTTAATTTTAATTAAATGGATTAATTGTTACAACTACTTTTTAACTATTACGTTATTATGTAATATTTTTTTGCAAATCTTATAAATACAAAAAATTGATTAAAAAACAGCTTCTAAACGATAATTGGTTATACTCATATAATAACCAATGGAAAACTGCTCAAATCCCGGGTTCAATCCACCAAGATTTATTATTCCAAAATCAAATAAGTGACCCGTTTTTTGGTGATAATGAAAAAGGGTTGGAGTGGATTGGGAAAAGAGATTGGGTTTACAAACTATCTTTTACGCCTGATAGAAAAATTTTTAATGAAAAAAATATATTTATATATTTTGAGGGTCTTGATACATACGCAGATATTATTTTTAATGGTCAAAAAATATTAGAAACAAATAACATGTTCCATCCCTGGACTTTTGACATTAAAGAATTTTTAAAACCAGGAGAAAACGAAATTGAGGTAAAGTTTCGTTCCGCAATTAATGAAATACTACCTACAATGAAGACACTAGGTTACGAGCTACCTGCCGATAATGATCAAGCAGGTAAAACAAGCCCACACACCCGGAAAGCGCCCTATCATTACGGATGGGATTGGGGTCCGAGCCTTGTAGCAACCGGTATCTGGAGAGACGTTTATCTACTAAGCTACAAAGACGTACATGTTGAGAATTTCATGATTTCTAATGTCTCTATTGATAATAATGTGGCTGAGCTGATGTTCGAGTTAATTATAACTTCAACTGTAGATACTTCTGCATTGATATTCATTAGTGAAGAAAAGTCTAAAACAGATAAGAAAGTAAAATTTGTATTAAAAAAAGGGCAGAACCACTTCAAGAAAAGCTTTTTTATTGCTGATCCTGAATTATGGTGGCCTGCCGGTCATGGAGACCAGCCTCTCTATGATTTTAACGTAGTTATTGAGTCCAATGGGAGCTCTGTAACTCAAAGTAAAAAAATTGGTATCCGAGATGTTTTCATAAAAAGAGAAAAAGATGATCGAGGCGAGTCTTTTGAAATACATGTTAATAAAAAACCTATCTTTTCAAAAGGTGCAAACTGGATACCTGCTGACTCTTTTACTACAAGGTTAAAAAAAGCCGATTATGAAAAATTAATTATTTCTGCTGTTGAAGCAAATATGAACACCTTAAGGATTTGGGGTGGAGGTATATATGAGCCCGATTATTTTTATGAGTTATGTGATGAATACGGCATCCTCATATGGCAAGATTTTATGTTTGCTTGTTCGATGTACCCTGCAACAGAAAATTTCTTAAAATCCGTGGAGAAAGAAGCCGAGTATCAAATTACTCGTTTAAAAAGTTTTGCATCAATTGTTCTTTGGTGTGGTAATAATGAAATTGCATCTGCGTGGATAAGTTGGGGCTGGAAAGAAGAGCTTCCAAAGTCCGTATGGGATGATTACGAAAAACTTTTTCATAAGCTCTTGCCTGCATTTTGCTCGGACCTAGACCCAACACGGTTATACTGGCCGAGCTCTCCCGGTCATGATTTAGATTTACCAACCGAAGATCAAATCTACGGTAAAGGAGATAATCACTACTGGGGTGTTTGGCATGGTGGTGACTCTTTTGAGGCCTTTGAAAAAAATGTTGGAAGATTTATGTCTGAATATGGAATGCAATCATTTCCAAGTCTAAAGACAATTAACTCTTTCACCGAACCGAAAGATCGAACTATAGATTCAGATGTAATGAACTCACATCAAAAAGCCTCGCTTGGAACAGGTAATATTATGATGTATCTAGAAAAATATTATATCGTACCTGAAAAGTTTAACCATGTTGTTGAACTTAGTCAAATAATGCAAGCAGAGGCGATGAAATATGCTGTAGAAACACATAGGCAAAATATGCCCTATTGTATGGGCACGCTTTATTGGCAATTTAATGATTGTTGGCCAGGTATTTCATGGTCGAGTATAGATTATAGAGGTGACTGGAAAGCGCTACACTTCGCTGCGAAACATTTTTATTCTCCTATTTTGACGATGATTAAAAAAAATGAAAAAAGTATTGATGTCTTCTTAATAAATGATTTAGATAAAAGTTTCACCGTACAGTTAAATATTCTTGTCTCTTCTTTCGATGGATTAAAATTATTCAAGAAAAGTATTAATGGAGTGGTGCTAAACCCTGCTAGCTCTGATCTGAAGTATAGTTTTGATATTCCGTCAGAGGATTTACTCCTTTCTCACGATCTTTCGGAGGCTTTATTTTACTCTGAATGCGTTGTTGATGGTAAGGTTCTTTCAAAAAACGAATTGTTTTTTGTTAGACCAAAAGAGCTAAAGCTAAGAGAACCAGATTACGAAATATCGCACAGAAAAAAAGGGAAAGATATTTTAGTAACAATTAAAGCAAAAACTTTTATGTACAGGCTCTTTTTGCAGTGTGAAAATATAGATGGTCGATTTTCAGATAATTACTTGCACCTCAAAGCCGATGAAGCTAAAGAGATCCTTTTTACTCCTACAAAAGATCTCGGATCATTGAACGTAAATCAAATAGTATTTTTAATAACTAGTTTATATGATTTACAAAAATAAAAAAATTAGAACGGAATAAAAATGGATATAGAAAATCAAGAAAATTTAGATTGGCCAAACCTGAAAAGATACAGGCAAGAAAATCACGATTTAAGATCAACGGTTAATTCAGGAAAAAGGATCGTCTTCATGGGTGATTCTATTACGGAAGGTTGGCCTGGATTGTATCCAGAGTTTTTTAAGAACAAAGATCACATTAATCGAGGGATTAGTGGACAAACAACACCGCAGATGTTAATCCGTTTTAAGCCTGATGTAATTGACTTATCTCCATCTACTGTTGTTATTTTGGCTGGTACTAATGATATAGCGGAAAATACAGGACCCTCAAATGTAAAAATGATAACAGATAATATTTTTTCTATGGCAGATTTAGCATCTGCGCACAAAATAGATATTATTTTATGTTCTATTCTACCTGTGTACGAATATTCATGGAAAAAAATCGTAGATGTCCCTACTTATATACATGAAGTAAACACAATGTTAAAAGATTATTGTAGCGAAAAAAGTTTTCAATATATTGATTATTTTTCTGCAATGGCGAATGAAAAAAAAGGGTTAGGTGAAGACTTATCAGAAGATGGTGTCCATCCAAATGAAAAAGGGTATAAGATAATGTCGAGGGTTGCAGAAAGTGTTCTATATTCAAAATGATTAATATTATTAATTAAAAACGAGGATATTGTGAGAAATTTTTTTGTGAGAATAGGTTACATAGCTTTTATTTATAATTTTACTTTTTCACAAGGATTTTGGGGAAATGAATTTCCTGAGCCAAAAATCAAATATAAACCTGAGACATATGTTTGCTATAAAGCGACAAAACCTATTTTAGTAGATGGGAAATTAGATGATCCTGTTTGGGCTGAAATTGATTTCACGAATTCGTTTGTCGATATTGAAGGAAGTTTGAAGCCAAAACCTTTTTATGATACAAAAGTAAAAATGACCTGGGATGAGAATTATTTTTACTTTGGAGCTGTAATGGAAGAGCCTCATGTTTGGGGAAGCATTACGGCACGAGATGCTGTCATCTTTAAGGATAATGATTTTGAAATATTTTTAGATCCGGATGGGGACACGCATAATTATTATGAGTTAGAGGTGAATGCGCTTGAGACAGAGTGGGATTTATTACTTCTCAAGCCATACCATGACGGTCAAAAAGTAGCTGTCGATTCCTGGGATATCCCTGGATTAATTACAAAAGTTCACGTGGATGGAACATTGAATGATCCGTCGGATAGGGACGTTGGTTGGAGTGTCGAAATTGCAATTCCATGGAAAGCATTAGAGGAATGTGCTCCCAATAAAATTCCCTTAGATGGAGAACAGTGGAAAGTGAATTTTTCTAGAGTACAGTGGGATGTTGAAATAATCAAAGACGGCTACGTTAAAACGGAGACGCCTGAATTTAATTGGGTTTGGTCACCTCAAGGTTTAATATACATGCACATGCCAGACTTATGGGGTTTAGTACAGTTTTCTCATTTACCGGCTGGCGGAGGAAATGTTGTAGAGTTTAGAAAGAGTAAAGAGGACCTCGTTAGGTTAGCTATGAGGAGAGTCTATTGGAGAGAGAGTAACTACTTTTTAAAATATAAAAAATATACAGCATCATTAAAAAAACTTAATTTATTAGATACACCAGTAGCTGGGGTGCCTTGGCCTCCTAAAATAACTGTAACACCTTCTGGGTGGGAAGCCGTTTTAGAATTTGAAGATAAGTCCATGTATATCCGAAAGGATGGTAAAGTTTGGCAAGAGTAGGTAGTTGCAATTTTAAAAATTTAAAGGTGAAATAAGATGAACTTATCTTTTATTGATTGGGTTATAGTTTTGGTTGTTTTCATTGGTATGGTGATGACTGTAAACTCAACAAAAGGGTTAATGAAAAGTGTTACTGATTTTCTATCCGCGGGACGGGCTGCTGGACGTTATCTACTTTCAATCTCTGGAGGAATAGCGGGCCTCGGAGCTATCTCTACAGTTATGTTTCTCGAAATGGGTTACATCGCTGGATTTAGTTTGTCCTGGTGGGGACTGAGCCAAGGGATTATTCTTTTATTTCTTACAATGTCTGGCTGGGTGATTTATAGGTTTAGATCAACTAGATGTCTGACATTATCACAATTTTTTGAAAAAAGGTACAGTCGGAAATTTAGAATTTTTACTGGTATTGTAGCTTTTACTGCTGGATTAATTAATTTTGGAATTTTCCCTGCTGTTGGCGCCCAGTTTTTCATGCAATTTTGTGGTCTTCCTGAAAACGCTTTCGGTCTTCCTGTTTTTCCACTAGTAATGATTCTATTACTTTCAATTGCACTTTATTTTGTTTACTCAGGTGGGCAAATAGCTGTGATTATTGCTGATTTCTTTCAAGGGATTTTTGCAATGTTTGTGCTGTTGATTGTTGTTTTATATCTCTTTTTTACTGTTAGCTGGGATCAGGTTTCTGAAGCTCTCGAACAAACCCCAATTAAGTTGGCGCAAGAAGAAATTCTTCAACTCCAAACAAATGAAACATTTTTAAATATGGATGAGTTCGATCGAAAAATAAAAATAGATCAAATTAATGAGAGATACGAGAATTCTTCAAAAATTAATCCGTTTAAGACAAGTCACGTGGAAGATTTTAATTTTTGGTACTTTTTAATTGGAATTATTGGAGTGATGTATGGGAGTCTGAGTTGGCAAGGCCAACAAGGGTACAATTCATCTGCTACGAGCGCTCATGAGGCAAAAATGTCTTCTGTTTTAGGCGGTTTTAGAGGAATATCTCAGGGCTTGTTCTTCTTTTTAGTTCCTGTTCTAATTTATGTTTTTATGAACCATGAGGATTACCAACCCATCCACGAGAGTGTTACTCAAACTCTCTCCCAATTAGAAACAGATACACTACGCTCTCAGATGAGAGGGCCAATAGTTTTATCAAAAATTTTACCAGTAGGTTTGCTCGGTGCATTTGCAGCTTTAATGCTCTGTGCTTTTGTAAGTACTCACGATACATATCTTCATTCATGGGCTACTATTTTAGTTCAAGATGTTATAATGCCATTTAGATCTAAACCTTTTGATAAGGAAACTCATTTAAAAGTTTTACGATACTCTATTTTCGGAGTGGCAGTATTTATTTTCTTATTTAGTCTACTTTTTCAGCAAAATCAAAAAATAGCCTTATTTTTTGCGATAACTGCAGCAATCTTTGCTGGAGGATCTGGTGCTGTGATCATTGGAGGATTGTATTGGGAAAAAGGTACAACCTCGGCTGCATGGTCGGCCATGATCATTGGGGCATTTGTGAGTGTAAGTGGGGTCTTGGTTAAGCAGGTCTCTTCCGATTGGTTATCTGATGTAACCAGTTTTATCCAGCTAAAGGAATTTCTAACATTTATAAGGGATATTAATGGTCAGGAATACTGGGGGATAAGCATGGGATTAGCAGCAATAACCTATGTAGTCGTATCCTTATTGACGAATAAAAAACCATTTAATATGGACAAACTTCTCAATAGAGGAGAGTATACAATTAAGAGTGAGAAAGAAGTTGTGAACATCAGTAATAATATTGGATCAAAGATTTTCTTAATGGGAGAAGAGTTTACAAAAACGGATAAGCTTATCTATATTATTAATTATGTATGGACGGGATTATGGACACTAGTATTTATAATTGGAACAATATATAATCTTAACAATAGTGTTAGCGATTTTGCTTGGATGTCTTATTGGAAATATTATATCTATATACATATAGGTTTTTCATTAATAACAATAGTCTGGTTCACGATAGGAGGTTTTAAAGATTTAAGATCAATGATGAACAGATTAAAAACAGCTACGAGAGATCATCAAGATGACGGTTGGGTAGCTAGAAAGGAAGCATAATGAATAAAAAAGAATTAGAGGTAGTAATACAGAGAATTGAAAAGTGGTATAAGCACCTATACGAAATGGTCGTTTATAAAAAAACAACTTTTAATGCTGAGTTTGGTTGGACAAAAGATCATATCCCATTCAAGAAAAAAGAATCTCTTTCATTCAAGCCTATACGGGAAGGTGAAAACTGGGGTAAAAAGTGGGAATCGGCATGGTTTCATCTCAGTAGCGAAATACCTGAAACTCATAAAGGGAAAAAACTTGCAACCGAACTAGATTTTTCTGGAGAGGGTTTAGTTTTTACACCCTCAGGTGAAATTATACAAGGTATAACAAATGGAGCTATATGGGACCAGAACTTCCTACGTACTCGTGTTCTCCTGGATGAAAAATTTATCAAAGATGGTAAAGTTGAACTTTGGGTTGAGACGGCAGCAAACTCTCTTTTTGGGGTCCATACAGAAGAAAACCCTGAAGTTGAGAGTCCAAAAAGGCATGGATGGTTCGATGCTAAAGTAGAAAAAATACGTTTTGGTATTTATGATGATGACATCTGGAAATTATACCTAGATGCCCGAATTTTAATTGGTTTGGTTAAAAAGCTTGAGGAAAATTCAGTTAGAAGGCACCGTGCTATTTTAGCTCTTAATAATTGTATAAACATGTTCAATAATTCAAGAGAAAATTCTCAGAAAGCACGAGAGTCTTTAAAAGGGGAATTGAGTAAATCAGCAGCGCCTTCTGATTTGACCGTCTCCGCTATTGGACATGCGCACATCGATACAGGCTGGTTATGGCCGGTCAAAGAAACAGTTCGGAAATGTGCTAGAACGTTTGCAACGCAGTTAGATCTAATTAAAAGATATCCAGATTATATTTTTGGAGCATCGCAACCACAGCACTACCAATTTATGAAAGACCACTATCCAGATTTATTTCAAGAAATAAAAAAAGCAGTAAAATCTGGAAATTGGGAAGTTCAAGGCGGGATGTGGGTAGAAGCTGATTGCAACCTGATTAGTGGAGAATCTATGGTGCGACAATTTTTACATGGTAAAAACTTTTTCAAAGATGAGTTTGATGTTGAAGTTGATAATTTATGGTTACCTGACGTATTTGGTTATTCTGCAGCAATGCCTCAAATTTTAAAAAAATCTGGAGTAAACTATTTTTTAACTCAAAAAATGTCATGGAGTCAGTTCAATGATTTTCCTCATCAGACATTTAATTGGAGGGGAATAGATGGAACAGAAGTACTTACACATTTTCCGCCAGAGAACACATATAACAGTGAATTAGATACGGAGTTCTTGCTCCCCGCCCAGTCAACGTTTAAAGAAAAAGATAAACTGGACGAATTTATTTCTCTTTTTGGGGTAGGAGATGGAGGAGGAGGTCCTAAGCCCGAAAATATTGAATTAGGTCGTCGTATGGCTAACCTTGAAAATGCGCCAAAGGTTCATTTTGATACTGCGGTAAACTTTTTTGATCGGTTAAATGGTCAAAAAGATAAGCTGGATACGTGGGTTGGGGAGCTTTATTTGGAGCTTCATAGAGGTACATTGACAACTCATGGGCTCGTCAAAAAACAAAATAGAAAATTAGAGAATAAGCTTAGAACAGTTGAAATGCTTTGGTCTTGTCTACCAATGGATAAATATCCTCTTGAAAAGCTAGATGGGTTATGGAAAAAAGTTCTTTTAAATCAATTCCATGATATTATACCAGGATCAAGCATTAATTTAGTATATCAGACAACGCATAAAGAGTATACGGAGGTCCACTCAGGATGTGATGAACTTTTAGATGCTGCTTCAAAATTATTATTTAATGAAGATAAAGACTCTATTGTCTTAGTTAATACATTATCCTATCGATGGAAAGGACTTGTGCTACTTCCTAGTAGTTTTGAAGGATATAGCATTGTTGATGAAGAAGGAAACGACGTCTTGGTCCATAAAAGTAATGAGGGATATAGTATCGATGTCAATTTAGATGGGTTATCGATGAATTCTTTCAAAAAAGCCAAAGAAAAAAAATTAGAGATTCAATCTTCCTCTGACTTTATCCTTGAAAATGATTTTATTAAATATGAGTTTGATGAAAAAGGAGCACTCATCTCTGCTTACGATAAAGAAGCCAATAAAGAAGCTATGAAAGAGCCTGGAAACGTATTTTCTCTGTATGAGGATATACCTAATAATTGGGATGCTTGGGATATTGATTTTTTTTACCGAGATGCACTAATTGAAACTGGAGCGGTAGAATCAATAAAGCTTTCTTCTTCTTCAAAAATCTTAAAACAACTTGAAATAAGCTTATCAATTGGCAATTCTAAAATACAACAAGTCATATCCTTATCGAGTCACTCTAAGAGATTAGACTTTAAGACAAATGTTCATTGGAATGAGAGCCATAAAATGCTAAGGGTACATTTCCCAGTTGCTATAACTTCTGATCAAGCCACATTTGATATACAATATGGTTATGTGAAAAGAAATACACATAGAAATACAAGTTGGGATAAAGCAAAATTTGAAGTTGTGGGTCATAAATACGCAGATTTATCTGACCATGACTATGGAGTAGCACTCTTAAATGATTGTAAGTATGGTTATATGGTTTTAGATAATATTTTAGATCTGAACCTTCTGAGGTCCCCAAGTAATCCTGATCCAGATGCTGATTTAGGAGATCATAAATTTACATATAGCTTTTTACCACATAAAAACGACCTTATTCGTTCAAATGTTATTTCTGAAGCTTCATGCCTAAATCAAAAACCTCTATTATTTGAAGGGTTTACTTCAACAGCCCAGATACCTGTAAAGTTGTCAGGAAGAGGCGTTGAATTAACCGTTTTAAAAAAGGCCGAAAAAGAAGATGCTTGGGTTTTTCGAGTGGTGGAAACACACGGAAGAAGCTCCCATGGTTCGTTATTTATTGAGGGAAGTATAACTGAGTGTGATTTGATAGAGTGGAGTGAACTTTCTGAGCCTCAGAATATTCGAGGTGAAATGCCATTATATTTCAAACCATTTGAGGTGAAAACATTTAAGGTGAAAAAATAGTTAACAAGCCAAAAAATCACTTTGACGTGATGAGAATCACATGGAAAAAATAAGTCGAAAAAAAATAGTTGGTTCTATCTTTTTTTCATTATCTTATCGCACAAATTTTTAAACAATATTTATCAAATTAGTAAAAAGAGAATAAAATATGAATTATTTACGTTTAATTATCAGTTTAGCACTCACTTTTGCACTATCGAGTCTTTATGCTCAAGGTAGAGATGTTGCAGTAACTTTTCATGTTGACATGTCATTAGAGACAGTCGAAAATGGAGTATGGTTAGCCGGTGGAACCGCTGGTAATCCAGGATATGAAATGATGCTGATGCCAGACTCAGATCATTTGTACGCAGTTACAGTAATGGCACCTGAAAATACATCTTTTACCTATAAATTTTCCAATGGTCCTATTAATGCAGATTGGTCTGGTCCTTATGAAGTTGTTCCTGCAGAATGTGGTGTTGGTGAATATTTAGACCGTGAAGTTATGGTTGGTAATGAAGATATGATGATTCCTCCTGTTGTTTTTGGGACATGTAATTCAGTTAACCCTCCACCAACGGAAGTAAATGTAACTTTTCATGTAGATATGCACAATGAGACAGTTGAAAATGGAGTTTGGCTTGCAGGTGGAACTGCTGGAAACCCAGGATATGAAATGACGATGGTAGCAGGATCAGATGGCTTATATGGTGTAACAGTAATGGCTCCCGCAAATACACCTTATACATATAAATTTGTAAACGGTCCAATTGACGCAGGTTGGCAAGGCGGATGGGAATCAGTCCCTGCAGAATGTGGTGTTGGTGAATTCTTAGACCGTGAAGTTATGGTCGGTAATGAAGATATGATGATTCCTCCTGTTGTTTTCGGCGCATGTAATTCAGTTAACCCTCCACCAACGGAAGTAAATGTAACTTTTCATGTTGACATGTCATTAGAGACAGTCGAAAATGGAGTATGGTTAGCAGGTGGAATGGCTGGTAATCCAGGATATGAAATGATGATGGTAACAGGATCAGATCACTTATATGGTGTAACTGTGATGGTTCCTGCAAATGCACCTTTTACCTATAAATTTTCCAATGGTCCTATTAATGCAGATTGGTCTGGTCCTTATGAAGTTGTTCCTGCAGAATGTGGTGTTGGTGAATATTTAGACCGTGAAGTTATGGTTGGTAATGAAGATATGATGATTCCTCCTGTTGTTTT
>Ga0206682_10000325_pt1 | contig 51843 bp, 46 predicted proteins | sample M240m12015metaG_FD_155444 | JGI IMG/M metagenome (GOLD analysis project Ga0206682, IMG submission 155444) | Ammonia-oxidizing marine archaeal communities from Monterey Bay, California, United States - M2 40m 12015 | ecosystem: Environmental > Aquatic > Marine > Intertidal zone | place: USA... | reverse complement strand
GTTTATAGGCATATTCATACAAAAATGAGCGTAAAATGAAACCTCTCTTATACAAAGTTAATACAAACTTTTTTGAAACCCTTGTAAATAAAGGGTTTCAGAGGGTATTACTCATTGAGTGGGAGTAAAAGTAGCGCCTAATGCATGCGCTGGATTTTGCAATAACGCTGCAGGCTTTGGCCCGACAGCGTTTGCCATCATGACCAGTTGCTAGGCGTTGCTAACAATTTTTGCGTGAGCGGTTGCGTATTCTTGGCTGAGTCTTTTGACTAAGTCTTCAGCCGAGACGATGGCGGTTACCGCGCCTATGCCCTGACCACAGCCCCAAATATCTTTCCATGCTTTCGCCTCAGCATTACCGCCAGAACCAAAGTTCATTTGTGATGCATCGCTGGTGGGAAGGTTTTGTGGGTCGAGGCCATTTGCTTCAATTGACGGCGCTAAGTAGTTGCCGTGTACCCCTGTGAAAAGGTTGGTGTAGACAATGTCGCTGGCCGCATAGTCCACCAAAGCCTGTTTGTAGGCGAGGTCGGCGTTGGCCTCTTTGGTTGCAATGAATGCAGAGCCGATATAGGCCAAATCTGCGCCCATAGCCTGTGCTGCTAGTACCGCGTTGCCGTTGGCGATTGAGCCTGACAATAACAAGGGGCCGTCAAACCACTCGCGAATTTCTTGGATCAGTGCGAAAGGGGACAAAGCGCCCGCGTGGCCGCCTGCGCCTGCCGCAACCGCGATCAAGCCGTCGGCGCCTTTCTCGATGGCCTTTTTGGCGAACTTATTATTAATGATGTCGTGCAGCACAATGCCGCCCCAAGAATGAACGCGCTCATTAATCTCGATCTTTGCACCGAGCGAGGTGATCACAATCGGTACTTGGTATTTCTCGCACAGGTCCATGTCTTGGTCCAGTCGATCGTTTGAGCGATGCACAATCTGGTTCACTGCAAACGGCGCTGACGGGTTATCAGGATTGGCCTCATCATAAGCTTTAAGTTCTGTGGTGATGCGTTCTAACCACTCATCCAAAACTTCGATGGGGCGTGCGTTCAGAGAGGGAAATGAGCCAACGATTCCGGCCTTGCATTGAGCGATGACCAAGTCGGGGTTAGAGATAATGAAGAGCGGAGCAGCGACTACGGGAATGCTCAGCTTGCCTGCCATGATGTTTGGAATTGCCATATAAAAAACCCAGTGTTGTGTGACTAATATGCATAGTGTTGCATAAGGGCGATTATATGCAACTATTTGCATAAAGATTTGTGCATGATTCCTTATCACCGTTACACTGTGAGCACTACGACTAACTGCTTCAAGGCACTTCATGTCCTTATCCCACGCAATTTTAACAGCGCTGCTTGATGAAGATTTGACAGGCTATGCACTGGCGAAGCAGTTCGACGTGTCGCTGGGGTTCTTCTGGCAGGCCTCTCATCAACAAATCTATCGTGAACTCAAGGGCTTGCACTTGGCGGGCAGTGTGAACGTGTTGGAAGTACCCCAGCATGGTAAACCCGATAAGCGGGTTTATTCGTTAACGAATCAAGGCCGCCAGATGCTCGACTCGTGGATAACTCAGTCCACTCGACATAGGGGCGTTAAGGACGAGCTCTTCATCAAACTCTTTAACGTTGGTTCGGTGCCGGTTGAGCAAGTCACCGAGGCTGTGGCGCAACGCCAGGCAGAGCATGCGCGGAAGTTGGAGTTGTATCGCAAAATTGAGGCACGTAACTACGCCTCTCCATCGACCCTGCCAGATCGCAAAAAGGGGGTTTATTTGTCGCTGCTGGCGGGTATTCGCCAAGAACAAACCGCGTTAGCTTGGTGTGATGACGCGTTGGATTTGCTGAGCACTGTTAAGGCCTAAATTCTGTTGGGTTGTTTGTTGTGCCTGGGACTTTATGGCGTTTTTGAGGTCTTATTTGCGCTCAACTCGTGCTTCTACTGTCAACCGTTCTCCATTTTTGGAGCGAAACTCCAGGGTTCTGTGAATAGCCCCTGGATATATATTTTAGATACATTGGGAAGAAAACTCGTCCTAGCCACAGTTTTTGCCTCGTTTTCTCTTTATCGGCGGGGAAATATTCCTAGATTGAACTCCTGCAAAAAATTGAGGAATAGTGAAATACTAGTGAACTTATGGTTTACAAACGGTACACTGCGCCCCGCACCACAACGGTGCGTAGGTTCTGGTTTGCGCCAGAGTTGCAAATGTATCCCTGCTTAAACAGTAGGGTAGGAGAGATAATGGATAAGAAGAAGAATAGCCTAGCCCTAGCGGTAAAGCTTGCTCTCGCCGTGAATGTGAGTGCAGCCGCTGTTGCGGTACCTGCACTAGCTGGAGCGGAAGAGGCGATGATAGAGGAGGTTGTGGTAACCGGTTCACGGATTCCACGCAACGACCTAAATGGCCCAAGCCCTGTCGCTGTTTATGACAGAAGTTCGATTGCTCGCAGTGGTGCTACATCTATCGGTCAGTTCCTTCGTGAAGCGCCTGCTATTGCTGGTGGTGCTCAGACGACAGCTGTAAACAATGGTGGTTCAGGTTCGCAGAATATTTCTTTGCGTGGACTTGGATCTTCACGCACATTAGTGCTGATCAACGGTCGTCGCGGGCCAGATTCGTCAGGTGGTAATTCTGGTGTTGTCGATCTAAACACTATTCCTGTTGCAATGGTTGAACGCATTGAAATGCTTAAAGACGGTGCCTCAGCGATTTATGGTTCCGATGCCATCGCAGGTGTAGTCAACATTATTTTGCGTGACGATTTTGAAGGCGTTGCTTTTGCTTATCAAACTGGTCAGTCCAGCGAATCTGATGGTGAAAAAACTGAATGGTCAATCACTGCTGGTGATTCATCTGAAGACAGCAATTACATGATAAGTCTTACTCGTGTAGAAGAAGACGCTACCAGAGCCGCTAACCGCGATTGGGCCAAGCAAGCTAAGTACCTGCTTTTCGGCGAATGGGTTAACGGTGGTTCATCTGCACCGCCTTGGGGTCGATATGACGGTCAAACTTTAGGCCCAGACTACACCGGTGATGGCGCTGGTGGGCTGCGTGCTTACAGCGGCGCAACAGACGCTTACAACTACGCACCAATAAACTTCCAGCGTCAGCCAAACGAGCGTTGGATTTTGAACGCAACTGGTGAGCGAGTAGTAGAAGGTCTATCGAATATCGGCATGCTGGGCGAAACTCGCATTTTTGGTGAGATTCAGTACGTTGATCGCGAGAGCTCTTACGCACTTGCTGAACAGCCATTAGCGCCATTGGCTTTCTACGGGTTCGACGCGCCTTATTCAGCGAACAACGCCTATAACACGACAGGCGCAGACATCTCTGATTGGCGTCGTCGTCTAGTAGAAGATGGACCGAGAACTGGTTTTAGTGAAGTACAAACAGTTCGTGCAGTTGGTGGAATGGAAGGCGAGTTAAATAATGGCATCGTATGGGAAGCCTATTTTAATTATGGCGAATCAGACTACTCGAACAGCTATGGCCCATTGTTTAACCTAAACAAGGTTGCTAACGCGGTAGGACCTACTGTTTTAGACGGCACTACTTTGAAGTGTGACACCAATGCGGATGGCGCATTTAGCGCTGCTGATGATGCCTCTTGTGTTCCATTGAATACGTTCGGTGAGAATTCCATCACAAGTGACATGGTAGATTACATTGCGTTCAGACAGAACGAGTCAAATAAGTACACCCAAAAGGTTTACGCATTGAATTTGACCAAAGCTGACCTATTCGAATTGCCTGGTGGCAACGCTGGTATTTCTGGTGGTTACTTGCATCGCGAAGAGAAAGGTCAGTTCACTCCAGATGGTCTGGTAGCAGAACTTGCAGTTACAGGTGCTGTAACCGGAACGCCTACCAATGCAACTGTTGGTGGATACGAAGTAGATGAGTTCTTCTTGGAAACCCGTTTGCCTCTGATCGAAACATTGGAAGTAGATTTGGGTTACCGTTACTCGGATTACGATTCTTTTGGTAGCACTTCAAACTGGAAAGCCGGTGTGCAGTACAGACCAATTGAAGATTTACTGATTCGTGGTAGTGCATCAACCTCATTCCGCGCGCCAACTGTTGGCGACCTCTATGGTGGTTCGGGCATTAGCTTCCCGGCAGTGAGTGATCCATGTGCAAGCAATCCTACAGCAAGTTGTATCGCCGATGGCGTACCTACTGCTGGTTTCACCCAGATCTCTACACAGGTTCGTACGAAGGTGGGTGGTTCATTGTTAGTGCAACCTGAAGAGGCAGATACCTTTACAATGGGATTCGTATACCAGCCTAGTGCGTTTGAAGGCGTTGCTTTCTCAATTGATTACTACGACATCGAAGTGACCGATCCAATTTCAACAATTGGTGCATCGGTAATTCTTTCTCAGTGTGCGGCTACTGGCGATTTCTGTGACAAGATCACTCGCTTTGGCCCAGGGCAAAACGAAGGCGCGCCTTTGTTGATCGACAATGGTACATCTAACGTTGGTGCGGTTGAGACTTCAGGCATTGACTTACTTGCTGAATGGCAGGGTATCGAAACTGAGGTGGGTATGTTCGGTCTGCGTTGGGAAGCAACTATGTTACTTGAATACGACAAGACCCAAGCTAATGGTGTAGTTACGCCGCATGATGGATTCTTCCGCGATGACGAAGATGGCCACTTTGCTGAATGGCGATACATTCTGTCTGCAACCTATGCCTATGGGCCTTGGAACGCGCAGGTAGATTATCGCTTCATCGATGAAGTGACAGAGTTTGGCCAGGATCTTGTTGGCAGCTGTGTAGATGCCAGTGGCGCTACTTCTCAGGCTGGCGGTAATGTAGGCCTTGTCTGTGTTAATTCTTCAAGTGCATATGCAACCACCAACCTTGGTGACTTTGTTCGCACTGTAGATAGCGCTTCATATGTTGACGTATACGGCAGCTATGATTTCTCAGAAGGCAAGCTTGTCTATGCGGGTATTGATAACTTGTTTAATGAAGAGCCTCCTCTTTCAGTAGACGGTTTCAATGATAACACTGACGTTCGTACGTTCGACACTATTGGTCGTTACTACTACGTTGGTTTCAAGGCTGAGTTTTAAGCAGCCTTGCTCCAGAAAAGCCGCGCTTTGCGCGGCTTTTTTTTGCCTAAAAATCACTATAATCACGTCTCTAATTGGCAATGTATGCAGATGACTAAAGATACTCACCAACCCTCAGCCAAGGCTTTGTCTTGGACCCGTTATTGGCGCTCAGGCTTTAAAAATACCTGTTTTTTTGCTGATAAAGCATTTTCTGTAGAGAGCGACTGGCAAGCCTATTTCAGTTCCGCAGCAACAGGCACAAAGATTATTGACCTAGCGACTGGTAATGGCGCTGTTGCTTGGATCGCAGCAGGCGTGGCCAGAGATTCGAACAGAGATGTTGCAATTGTTGGCGTAGACTTCGCTGACATTAACCCGGGAGATGTGGCGAATGTTGATGTCGAGCTTCTGCCGCGGGTAACATTTGTTGGGTCAACTGACCTAACTGAACTACCTTTTTCTGATGCAGAGTTCGACTTCGCTAGTTCTCAATTTGGTTTTGAATATGCTCAAGAATCGGCGGCGTTATTGGAGTTAAAACGTGTTTTGAAGCCGGGCGGGAAAGTCCGATTCTTGATTCACGCCAGTGAAGGGGCAGTACACGAAGCAAGCACTCAGCGGTTGCGGCGGGCGCGTTTAATGTTAGAGAGTGGGCAAATCATCCCACTATTGGAAGAGCTGGCTAAAGCTGCGTCTAACGGTTCTGCATCTCGGATAACAAAAATACAAAAGCGCATCTCCGCGAAAGTGGATTTAGTTGGGCGTAAATTTAAACAACTACCAGCGGATGATCTTGTTTTTGAACTCTGCCGCGAGGCAAAAATGTTTGTTACCGCTGTGGGGCAGGCGCCCGCAGCTGAACTTTCTGCGCGAGTGCGCTATCTTGCTGAAGAGGTGCGGGCGTACACACTGCGGCTCAATGCAATGCAGCAAGCTGCGCGCAATGATGGGCAGATGCAAGAATTGTGTCAGTCTGCTGATGTCCTAGGGTTTACTTTATCGAATTATGAGGCCTATTATATTGACAACCAGCAGGTGGGTTGGATATTTCTCACTCAGATTCCTTGATAGAGTCGCCAACGGTGGGAGCTTGGCTTGCTCGTTAGCATTTTGAGGGCTGGGGTTCTCAACAGTACTCCGCCTTTTTTTGCCGCTTTTACCGCTCTTTAAGTAAGAGGTGGATATGTACGACATTATTGTAATTGGCGCTGGTATCGCCGGCACCTCTGCGGCGGCGGAATTGGCCCTGGATGCGCGCGTTCTTTTGTTAGAAGCCGAGGCTAGGCCTGGTATGCACGCAAGCGGGCGCTCAGCCGCGTACTTTGCGCCCACTTATGGTAACGAGGTTGTACAAAATCTCACCGCTGCCAGTGAACGTTTTTTCCGCAAACCACCCACCGGATTTACCGAAGCGCCGCTGATTCATCCTCGTGATTTACTCTTTGTTGGTAGTCAAGCTCAGGCGGCGAGTATTGATGCCATGCAGGCGGCGAGCCCATCTTTATCTGCAATTGATGCCGCAGAGTTGGCGGAGCGAGTGCCGATCATCAAGGCAGGCACCTTGAGTCAAGGCCTGATAGACCCTGTTGGCGGGGACTTGGATGTGGATGCTGTGCTGCAAGGTTATTTACGCCTGTATCGACAGCGCGGGGGAGCGCTTCTCACGAATTGCGCAGTGACAGGCCTGAGCTACAGCTTGGGTCAATGGCAAGTGACTTTGAGTGATCGTCAGGTTACTGCGCCAATAATTGTCAATGCAGCGGGTGCTTGGGCCGATGAGGTGGCAGCGCTGGCTTCACTTAAGCCATTAGGTTTGATGCCTAAACGACGGACGGCTATTTTGCTCAATGCTCCGGCATTGGCTGACATCAAGGACTGGCCCATGGTGATTGATGTGGACGAACAGTTTTACTTTAAGCCTGACGCTGGGCAGATATTGCTGTCTCCAGCGGATGAAACACCGTCGCTCCCTTGCGATGCCCAGCCCGAAGAATTGGATATTGCAATTGCAATGGATCGGTTTCTTGCGGTGGTGGATTTAGATATCAAGTCTATCAACCATAGCTGGGCGGGGCTGCGTACATTTGCCCCTGATAAAACCTTTGTCGTGGGCTTTGACCCAATTGCTAAGGGGTTCTTTTGGTTGGCGGGTCAGGGTGGCTATGGTGTTCAGAGTTCGCCGAGCATGTCACAGTTGGCTCGTCACCTTATTCTGCAAAGCGCTTTGCCTTCAGGCTATGAAAGGATTAAGGCGAGTGTTGAGGCGGTTTCCCCAACACGATTTTCCAGCTAAGTAGCGTCGTGGAGAGCTACTCAGGGTAGCGAGCAGTCGGATCTGTTGGCCATAGTGGGCCGGTCGCAGATTGACGAGGAAAAATTTCAATTTTGTGTGTTGAAAGCCCCGGTGTATCTGCAGTGACAATACTGCCTGCAATGCCTGCAAACCCCGCGCGAAAATGATTTGAAGATTTTAGGGCGACAACGTCGTATTCGCTGACCTCTATGCCAAGCGCCTGAAATGGCGCAATGTCGAAGGTCTGAGAGCGTCTGGACGCAACAATTACATCTATCCCGTTAACGACTAACCTAGCCATTTTTCCAATGTGTAGGGGCATACCTTTAAACATTGCACGCATGCGTAGTTTGCCATCGTGCAGAGATTTTACGTATGCGTTCAACTTCAGTGGCTGGCCGTGGAAGTCGTCGTATTTGCCGCCAAGTTCTATCTGAATTGCTGCGCCTACACCTGCTTCACTGGCTTGTTCTGCAACAGCGGGGTCGACAATAAAACCAAAGCAGGCGCGCTCTAAATGGGCATCTAGCATCACTTTTAACAGATGGGTACCGTCGCCTGGCGCACCCGCACCACAGTTGTCGGACGTTTCATTGATCACTACAGGGCGAGCTTCACTGCTTTGCGCCGCAGCTAATGCCTCTTCTGCGGACAAGCTTTGAGCGCGTAGACCTTCTCGAACGGCCCACAGGTCCGCGGCTAGTCCCCTAGCCACGCGAGCAGCTTGGGCGCGGTCGCCAGTTGTTGTGACTACAATATAAACGCCGACATGTTCAGTGTCGGCATAGGGAAATCCATGAAACCAACTGACGTCGATGACGCCAGCTTCCTCTTCAGCCGCTAGCATGAGCGCAAGACGCGCCTCGCCAATGCCTGTGAAGGTTGTGGTTGTTGGCATTAGGATGGGCAGTCTCTCAACATGAGATACGGGGCGTATACCGTCACTGGTCATTTGAATGATGAGTTCGATGGCTTCCCGCGCACGCAGGTGAAGGTCGATGTGGGGGTACTGGTGGCAGGCGAATGTGCCATCAAGGTTTTCGCACATCTCAGCGCTGATGTTGCCATGCAGATCAAAGGTGGCGGCAATAGGCGTATCTGGGCCGACCAAATTGCGAATGGCCAGCACCAAATCGCCTTCTAAGTCTTGAATACCCTCAGCAACGCCCGCGCCATGCAGGTCTAGAAAAACGCCGTCTATGGGTAGTTGGTTTTTTATGCCACTGAGTATTTCATCCTTAAACCCTTCATAGGTTGCCCGTTCAATGATGCCGCTTGGTTGCGCCTGTGCGACCAATAAGGGCAGGGCTTCAATGCCCAGTTCTGCGCAAGTTTCAAGCGCACCGCCAATGCTGGTCTCGGTTCCCAAAGACCTAAAAATGCGCTCTCCGCGAGACTGGTGGAAGTCACTTGCAACGGTCTGTTCCAAGCAATAGGTATTGGTTTCGTGATTGATGCCCGCAATGACGATGCGCATAAAAATTCCTAATGAGTGCCGAGCTGAAAATATACCACCTAGTGGTGCGCTGCGGCATAGCTGCAATCTTGGTTGGTGTGACTTAGCGCCTTAATGTTGATCCAAAAATATTAAGTCACCTTGCGCTTTCTTGGGTTACGCTGCGCTACATTACATCACTAGGCAGGCGCTGCAGCAGTGAGCTAAAATTTCCCCGAAGAATAGGAGACGTCTTATGTCGGAACTAAAAGTTTTCCACTTGCCGGGCCGTTGGGATCTAAAGAGTGTCAGTCCATTTTGTCTTAAGCTAGATGCATTTTTGCGCATAGCCGATATCCCTCATCACTCTATCACCGCATCAACACCTTTTGGCGGGCCAAAGAATAAGGCGCCATGGGTTGAGATAGAGGGAGAGATTATGGGCGACTCTTCTCTGATTATTGAGCGTTTGAAGGAAGTCTACCAAGTTAATCCTGACGATCATTTGACTAGTGAAGAGCGTGGTATGGCAGTTGCGATAGAACGCTTAGTTGAGGAAAACCTGTATTGGGCTATGGTTTATGATCGTTGGTGTCGAACTGAAAACTGGGCGACGCTGAAAGATTCTGTGCTGGGTGATATACCGCAGCCCCTACGCGCCATACTAGCCCCCTATGCTCGGCGCTCGGTGAAGAAGCAGCTTGCGGGGCATGGCATGGGTCTGCATTCACACGCTGAAATTTGTGCTATTGCTCAGCGGGATATCGCAGCGCTGTCAGATTTCTTGGCGGCGAAAAACTACTTTTTTGGCGATCGTCCTAGCTTAACGGATGCCACAGTTTATTCGGTGTTAGCCAACATCTATGCTGTGCCATTCACCAGTCCAATGAAAGCTATGCTTGAGCAAGCGCAAAATTTGCTGCCATTTATTGCTCGCTTTAAAGCAGAATTTTACGGCGACGATACTGCACAATAATATTGTTAGCTCAAATGCTGCGGGGTAAGTTATTGAAGCAGTTCGTTGCAGGAATTTGCGAATAAAAACTAGAGCGACAACATTTTTATGCAGTTAGAAGTATTTACCACCGGTGGCACTATAGACAAAATTTACTTTGATAAGAAAAGTGAGTTTGAAGTAGGTGATCCCGTTGTTGGAACATTGCTTGAAGCTATGGGCGTTACGTTCGAGTTCACTGTGAACCAGTTGATGCGAGTGGACAGCTTGGATATGACCAGCGAGGATCGGGCGATTATTTTTGCTCGGGTCAGCGCTGCTGAGTCATCCCATGTTTTGATCACTCATGGCACTGATGGCATGGCTGATACCGCCGCGAAGCTAGCGACCATTCAGGACAAGACCATTGTTTTAACAGGGTCCCTGCAACCGGCGGCCTTTGCGAACAACGACGCAGTTTTCAATATCGGCTGTGCAGTGGGTGCCGTTCAATCTCTCCCTCCGGGTGTATATGTAGTGATGAGTGGGAGAGTATTTACAGCAGATAATGTGATCAAAAACCGAACCGAAAACCGATTTGAAGAAATTTCTTAACCACTGAATGGCTGTGTGGAGGTGGAGAGAAGGTGGTGCAGAGAGGGCGGCGGAGAAAGGGCTGTGCATAACGAGGGCAGTGTAGAGAGGGCAGGGTAGAGGGAGAGACAAAGATAAAGATAAAGATAAAGATAAAGAGATCAGTCTGTCTGCGCTATCCAGCCGGCCGCAATGTGCGGTCTAAATTAGAAGGTTTGGTTATCTCTGCGGCCAGAGCGAAATTTGCGCTTTCTCTCTTCGTCTCGCGCCGCTTTGAATTGCTTTTGCTGCTCAATAATCACGTCCTCTTTGAGGATCATGTCAGGGGTCTCTAGTGTGATTGGGCCTAGCATACCCGCGCGAAATTCATTCACTAAGATCGCCGAGGCTTTCTCCAAATCAATTCGTCCACCTGCGCTGATGCACCCTCGTCGAGCGCCCATCATTTCCATGAATTCAAATTCCGTATCTGCTAACGAGGGTAGGTCATAGCGTTCTTTCAATGCCGCTGGGTAATGTTTAATCAAATATTCTGCCAAGTAAAAGGCAACCTCTTCTATACCCATCGCAGTGTCTTTAATGGCGCCAGAAGCCGCCAACCGATAACCGCTGTTTTCGTTTTCAATCTTTGGCCACAGTATCCCCGGGGTATCCAGCAGAATAATGCCTTCCGTTAATTTGATGCGTTGTTGACCTTTTGTAATAGCAGGTTCGTTACCGGTTTTGGCGGCTTTGCGCCCCGAAACTGCATTGACTAAGGTAGATTTACCCACGTTTGGAATGCCAGCGATCATCACCAGCATATGCAGGTTAGCTTTCGCCTTAGAGGGCACGAGCGTTTGGCACAAGCGAATGATCTTTTGCGCTTTGTCTTGTTGATCAAGGGTTGTTGTCAGAGTTTTGACCGAGGCATCTTGCTCAAAATGTGTTTGCCAGAGCGAGGTGGTGGCAGAGTCTGCCAAGTCAGATTTGCTCAAAATTTTAATGCTGGGCTTGTTCTGCCGAAGCTTTTCAATCACAGGATTCTGGCTGCTAGAAGGCAAGCGCGCATCAAGTAATTCAATGACCAGGTCAACGTCCGCTAAGATTTTATTCATCTCGCGAATCGCTTTGTGCATGTGACCTGGGTACCAATGTATTGCCATGGCGCAAGTGTGCGCTATATGGAAGCCCTGCACCATAGTTTGCGCTCTATCAGCATATTATCCGAGCAGTCTCGGCACTGTATCGGCGTGGTTAAGGGGGTTCTTACTCCTCGCACGAGCGTGCTCGACTCCAATATCCTTTGGGTATTTGTTATGGTGCTCGCACAGGAATAGCTATTTGAGGGTGAATGAATTGGAATCACTTAATTTGCAGGCTTTTCGCGCAGACACTCGCGAGTGGTTAGACGTCAACTGTCCTGCTTCCATGCGCGTGCGCATGGTCGAGGGCGAGGAAGTTAATGGCGGTAATAAACGCCATAGTACAAACCCAGACGCGCATCTATGGTTAGTTGCGATGGCTGAGAAAGGCTGGACTGTGCCGACATGGCCGGTGGAGTACGGTGGCGCGGATCTGAGTAAAGAAGAGTTCGTGGTACTGATAGACGAGCTGCAACGTATAAATGCTAGGCCTCCATTGGGCGGTATGGGTGTGTCGATGATCGGCCCAACGTTGCTCGAATACGGCAGCGATGAACAAAAGTGCCAGCATCTGCCGGCAATTGCGCGGGGTGAACTCGCTTGGTGCCAAGGTTATAGCGAACCGGGTGCAGGATCAGACTTGGCCAGCTTGCAAACTTATGCCGAAGACAAAGGCGACTATTTTTCCGTTAACGGGGCAAAAATTTGGACCTCGGGTGCCCATTATGCAGATTGGATGTTTTGCCTTGTTCGCACCAATAAAGAGGCACCCAAGCATGAGGGCATTAGTTTTTTGTTGTTTTCTATGGACAGCCCTGGTGTGACCATAAAACCCATTGAATTGCTCAACGGTAAGTCGCCCTTCTGTCAGACCTTTTTGGATGACGTGCGCGTGCCAAAAGACAACTTAGTAGGCAAGCTCAATCAAGGTTGGACTGTAGGTAAAAGGTTGCTCCAGCACGAACGCTCTGGGCTGGCTGCGCTGGCCAGTGCCGACAAGATAGGGCCTATGGAGCGTATTAAGCCGGCGCTGGCATTGAGTGATCTTGCGCGTAAATATGCTGCGGATCAGACCACCATCGAACCGGGCTTGCGCAAAGATTTAATCGAAAATGAGATTCTTAAGAAATCCTTTTTCCTTACCCAACAACGCGCCATGGAAGAAACTGCCTCCAGTGCGCCAGGTGCTGCGACCTCTATCTTTAAATATGTGGAGGCCAACTACGTTAAAGAACAGTTGGAACTGCAGTTGCGTATTCGTGGCACTCAAGGCCTTGGCTGGGCGGGCGCATCCTTTGATGACGAAGAGATTTCAATGGGCCGTCTGTGGTTAGAAGCTAAGTCAATTTCCATCGCCGGAGGGTCGAACGAGATTCAGCTCAACATTATTGCCAAGCGTGTTCTGGGGTTGCCCGACTGATTTTTGGAGCGCGCCTAGATTCGGGAGATAAAAGTGACAGAAGTAATTACTGGTCCGCTATGGGCGGCAAGAAACTGGTCTGCTGATGGTGGCGCGGGCAGTATTCATGATGATGAGACCGCAGCTGAGTTGGGTTTTCGCGGCGGCACCGTTGCGGGTGATGTGCACATGAATCAATTTCCGCCTGTGTTGCTGAAAATTTTTGGCAATGCATGGTTTGAGCGCGGCAATCTCTCTCTGAGTTTTAAAAATGCCACAATAGATTTGGAGAAGGTGCAGGTTTTTGCTTCGCCACGTAAGTCTGGAGAAGATTCTGTACGTGTATGGATGGAGCGCGAAGACGGTTTGCTGGTGGCGACCGGCACAGCCTCGGTGGGAGATCATTCGGAGTCTGAGTTGCGGCGCAAGGACTATCGTCCCTGCGACCCAAGTGAGCTGCGTATCTTACATCGCCTACAGCCCGGCATGTCTCTAGGGACTTATGAAGTGACAACTGATCCAGCTAAGCAGTTTCACCGCTTTGACACCCATGTGATCAGCGATCCGTTAGATTGGTATCGTCAGGCATCGCCATGGGGTGAGCCGGTTTCAGCGCCATGTACAGTGATTGAGTATTTGTGGGCTTACCCTATGCAAGGCCTAACCCCTTATATAGGCGATTCAGTAGGTTTGTTTGGCGCCATAGAAATTGGTTTTGATCATGGGCCGTTTTTGCTGAATCAAGCGTATCGGCTTGAGAGCAAGGTGGTGTGTGTCGGCCAGAGTCCGCAAACCGAGTATGTTTGGTATGAGACCCAGGCGTTTAACAAGGATAATCAGCGCGTTGTTTCAATGTTAATGCAGTCTAGGGTAATGAAGGCATCTTCAGCAGAATATGCTGATGCCCCGCAGCAAGAGCGACAGTAATCGGGCGAAGGCGCAAGTAGACATTCAGTGAATGTCAGTGCAAACGGCAACCCTCGAGGAAATATTAGCTATGGGAAGTGAAGCAAAAGGTATGCTCATCGGTGCCGTTGGTGTTTTGATATTTAGCTTAACACTGCCATTTACCCGTATCGCTGTGCTAGAACTGAGTCCGCTGTTTGTGGCATTTGGTCGTGCGCTGCTTGCGGGCCTGTGTGCAGTGGGTTGGCTATATTTTTCTAAGGCGCAAAGACCGACAAAAACTCAACTCTACAAACTCTTAGTTATTGCCATTGGCATTGTTTACGGATTTCCCATCTTTACATCCATTGCGATGACTACCTTGCCGTCTGCCCACGGCGGCATCGTATTGGGCGTGTTGCCTCTAGTTACCGCAATTTTTGGAGCATTGCGCTTCAAAGAAAGACCCTCCATTAGCTATTGGTTAGCAGCATTGTCCGGCTCGCTGCTGGTTTTGGGTTACGCCTACTTAGATGGCGCGATGAGTTTGATGCTGGGGGACCTCTGGTTGTTAGCGGCCATCATCTTCGCTGCAATGGGTTACGCGGAAGGTGGCAAGTTATCTTTAGAGCTGGGCGCTATCAATGTAATCAGTTGGGCCTTGGCGTTGACGCTGCCAATTAATCTGGTGGCCACCTATATGTTGTTTGACACGCCCTTAGATAGCGTTTCTAACGAAGCCTTAGGTTCATTTTTGTACGTGGCTTTGTTTTCTATGTATGTCGGCTTCTTTTTTTGGTATCGGGGTCTTGCTGTGGGCGGTGTCGCCCGAGTGGGGCAGGTACAATTATTGCAACCCTTCGCCACGCTCATAGGGGCCTATTTTCTGCTTGGAGAATCGTTCACCATGCTCAACGCAGCTTTTGCCGGGGGAGTATTTTTGGTGGTAATTATTGGGCGTAGAATGCCCATTTACTCTGCTTAGGCGGTCCTCTTATTCGTTTGGCTCATTCGGATTTTTGTAAACGCCCTTCGTCCTCCTCAAATACCACCCGTCAGTTTCGACTTGTAAGCAATGACAACTTTCTAATCAATTCACTTTAACGCGGTAAGGCTCAGGCCTTACGACTCTGAGTGATAAAAATTTTAGGAGGCTATGTGGCTCATTTCCAGCAACAAAAGTTTTTGCAATTGGTAGTGGAATATTTTGGTCTTGGCGTTGAGCACGATTTGGCTGTGCTAGAAATTGGTTCCTATGATGTAAACGGTTCTATTCGCAGCCTTTTTGTCGCCGAGGACTATGTCGGTGTTGACCTAGTGGAAGGGCCCTGTGTAGATGTGGTTGCGGGCGGGCAGTCTGTAGATTTTGCCGATGCCAAGTTCGATGTGGTGTTGTCTTGCGAGGTTTTCGAGCATAATCCTTTCTAGCAGGAGACCTTCAAAAACATGCATCGTATGCTCAAACCAGGAGGTTTGCTGATTATGACATGTGCTTCCCAAGGGCGTAGAGAGCATGGCACCACTCGCAGCTCTCCAGAAAACTCTCCGGGCACTCAGTCTTTAGATTGGGACTATTATCGCAACCTCACAGCCGCTGATTTTGGCTGCTTTGCTGTTGGTAAAATGTTTTCGAATTCTCGCTTCAACTACAATAAGTTCAGTCGCGATTTATACTTTTTGGGCATCAAATCAGAGCAAGTCGAGGGGCGGGTTTTGCCATGGAGTGAGGCTGACCTTATGGCGGCTTTGCAGCCAGCTTTCGCCTATAAGCCCGAACGGCTAAAACAAAGAGGCTCTCTCCGATACTTATACTTCCTCTTCCGGCAGAAAAAGTACGGTTTATATTCAAGGCTTTTTTCTGCCAAAACCTATCAAAATATCCGCTGCACGAACCTGCTCAACTTGGTGAGGGGTAATTTGGCACGGCTGTTTAAAGTGAAGAGTTCTGGTGGGCATTTTTAGCAACGATTGTTAGCTGCCATCATTGTTGGAGAGGGGGTAGATCAAACTGGCGAGCAACAGGTTGAGTTCATAATTGGATGACAGGAATGGCAGACAAAATAATTCTAAGTGGTTTTATTACTGTGCCTGTTGGAGAGGTCGAGGGGGTTTTAGATCTGCTGCCAGAGCACATCACGTTAACGTTAGCAGAACCCGGTTGTTTGGTTTTTGAGGTGCGCCAACGAGCGGGTATGCCGACTATTTTCGATGTTTACGAAGAATTTCAAACCGCCGAGGCCTTTGCTGCTCACCAAGCCCGGGTTCAGGCGAGCCCTTGGGGTGCAGTGACTAAAGGTGTTGAACGCTCGTATACGGTTGAGGGTATTTAGCAGCCTTTTTAGCTTCTGCCCAGTTTGTGCTCAACTTCTGCCTGCCTCCTAACCACCTTCAGCCAAAAAATGGCTAAAGATTCGTTCTAATGGTTTGTTTCGGGGCTGGCACTGTTAATATAGCGCCTTCTAAATCACCTGCACAAAACCATTGGATAACAGCGACGAAGCTTGGATGCGCAAAGCCATCGTTTTGGCGGATGAAGCTGCGGCGGTTGGCGAGGTGCCTGTAGGTGCAGTTTTGGTCAAAGGCCAAGCGCTTATCGGTCAAGGGTTCAATCAACCGCGCTTAAGTCACGACCCTTCTGCCCATGCTGAAATAATGGCCCTACGTGATGCTGCCCTACAAAGTGCCAACTATCGCCTGCCCGGTACTACGCTTTATGTCACCATAGAGCCCTGCACCATGTGTTTTGGAGCGTTGATTCACTCCAGAATTCAGCGCGTGGTGATTGGGGCCTTGGAACCCAAAGCAGGGGCCGTGATTAGTCATTCGCTAGGCGATTCAGCTTGGCTAAATCATCGTATTGAAGTCAGCTATGGTGTCCTCGAAGACGAATGCAGGCTGCGTATGCGCGAATTTTTTGATGCTCGTCGCAACAAAAATTAGGCGCTTTTTATTAGCGAATAGCAAAGAGCGAATGGAAAAATGGTAAAAGGTTATGCGCGGACGCACAACTGTGTTGGGAAAAAGAGGCGACCATTGTTAGACGTTTAGGATTCGAGGGATCTTGTTCGACAGTGACGCGGTAAAGAAATACTCAAAGAAAGACTCAAAGAAATACGACTAGGTGGAACCCTTGATGGAAAATACGGACGGCAATTTGCAATCAGCTAATATCATTGGCGCAAACAGTACAATTGCTGTGGTACAGGGTACTGCCGCACTGAGCATTTTTGCCTTGCAAAAGATCCAGCAAACAGCCCCCCATGTGGTCTATGCCGAGTTTGTGCATTTAATTCATACCACTGCTGAACTGAGTGCGCAGCAGTTGCTCCAATCCCAGGAACTTCTGACCTACGGCCCCACTCAAGAGTTGCCTGAAGCCAGCGGCAAGTTCGCAGGTACAGTTGTGCCTCGCCTTGGCACTATTTCGCCATGGTCCAGTAAGGCTACTGACATATTTTGGTTGTCCGGTTTGACCGACGTGCAGAGAGTGGAGCGGGGAGTGCGCTGGTTTGTGCGTGACGACTACGATCTAAGTGTACTAGACAAGTCGGTGCTTTTTGACCGCATGACCCAAGACTATTTGTTGGCCGAAGATTTTGCGCAACTGTTCATCACGGCAGAACCCAAACCCTTGGCGGAAATCCCGTTAAGCAGCCAGGGTGTGGACGCGCTTCGTAAAGCTAATGTGCGCCTTGGTCTGGCTTTGTCCGAGGACGAGATTGAATATTTGGAAAAAGCTTATACAGATTTACAGAGGGATCCGTCCGACGTTGAATTGATGATGTTTGCTCAGGCAAACTCAGAGCATTGCAGACATAAGATCTTTAATGCTGACTGGCAGGTAGATGGCCAGCAGCAGGAAGTCTCGCTGTTTGGAAAAATCCGTAATACTTATAAGCAAATCAATGGGCGCGGCATATTAAGTGCCTACAGTGATAACGCGGCAGTGATTGAAGGCCCTCAAGTACAAAGACTTTGGGTAGACCCTGTAAGCAAGCAGTACGATTATAAGAGCGAAGCTGCACATATTCTGATGAAAGTGGAAACTCACAATCACCCAACAGGTATTGCTCCGTTCTCCGGCGCCGCAACAGGTTCTGGTGGTGAGATCCGTGATGAGGGCGCGGTAGGTCGCGGCTCAAAACCAAAAGCGGGTCTCTCTGGATTTACTACCTCGCACTTGAACATTCCAGATATGCCGCAGCCTTGGGAGCTTACCACTGGCAAACCAGAGCATATGGTTTCCGCCTTGGATATTATGTTAGAGGGTCCGATAGGCGCGGCGAGCTTTAATAACGAGTTTGGTCGCCCGGCTATTAACGGCTACTTCAGAACTTTTGAATATGCCTCGCAAACTGGCTCAGATGTTGTCAGGGGTTATCATAAACCAGTGATGATCGCCGGCGGCGTAGGTACCGTACGCGAAGAGCACGTGCATGCTGAATCGTTTCCCGACGGTACAGCGTTAGTGGTTTTGGGTGGTCCTGCCATGTTGATCGGGCTGGGTGGAAGCGCGGCCTCAAGTATGGCTTCGGGCAGCAGTTCTTCGGATTTAGATTTTGCTTCAGTACAGCGGGGCAATCCAGAAATGGAACGCCGCTGCCAAGAAGTGATTGACGGTTGTTGCGCCTTAGGTGGGGAAAACCCCATCTTATTGATTCACGATGTAGGCGCTGGTGGCCTCTCCAATGCCTTGCCCGAGCTCATTGACGACGCCAATACAGGTGGTCGTATTCAGCTGCGCAATGTACTTAACTCTGATCTTGGTATGTCGCCTTTAGAAATTTGGTGTAACGAAGCTCAAGAGCGCTATGTGCTGGGTATTGAAGCATCACAGTTGGCTCAATTCGAAGAAATATGTCAGCGCGAACGCTGCCCGTACGCGGTTGTTGGCGAATCAGTTTCTGGTGGCGATTTGCTGGTTGAAGATGAACATTTTGAGAATGCGCCGGTGGACTTGCCGCTCAGCGTTTTGCTCGGCAAAGCGCCTAAAATGAGCCGCAGTTTTGCACGCCAAGAACTAGCGCTAACACCGCTAGACCTCAGTCAGGTTACGCTCCAAGAAGCGGTTGATCGTGTGTTGCAATTCCCCGCAGTGGCCAGCAAGCAGTTCTTGATCACCATTGGTGATCGCAGTATTACCGGCTTGGTCGCAACTCAGCCGATGATCGGTCCTTGGCAGGTGCCGGTTGCAGATGCCGCGGTCACCCTTAGCGGATTTAATACCAATCAGGGCGAAGCGTTTGCCATGGGCGAACGTAGCCCCCTTGCTTTGATCGATCCGAAGGCCGCTGCGCGTATGGCGGTAGCAGAGTCTCTAACAAATATCGTAAGTTCCGATATTGAGAGCCTTGAACGCGTGGTCTTATCAGCAAACTGGATGGCAGCGGCGGGTTCCAATGAAGAGGAGCAGGCGTTGTTTGATGCGGTGACCGTTGTTGGTGAAGAAATGTGTCCGGCCTTAGGGATTGCCATTCCCGTGGGTAAAGATTCTCTGTCCATGCAAACAAGGTGGAAGCAGGACGGCAAAGACAAAGCTGTTGTTTCACCTGTTACGCTCATTATTTCTGCTTTCGCGCCGGTAGTTGATGTGAATAACACTGTGACCCCAGAGCTGATAGACGATGAGAGCAGTGTTCTTGTGTTGTTAGATTTAGGGTCTCAACAACGTTTGGGCGGAAGTTGCTTAGCTCAGGTTTACTCTCAGATGGGAGACGTGACGCCCAATATTGATGATGTCGGCAGCTTTAGAGCGCTCCTAGAATTGATTATTCAAGGTAAGCGGCGGGGCGATTTCCTCAGCTTACATGACCGCTCCGACGGTGGGCTCTTAGCCTGTTTGTTGGAAATGTCTTTTGCTGGACGCCTAGGCTTAGAGATTAATATTGATGCCGATGAGGCGTTGCTAGAAACCTTGTTTAATGAGGAGGCGGGGTTTGTTGTACAAGTTTCCAACGCCACTTATGCAATGTTAGAAGCCAGTGCGCCCGGGCGCTGCTTGCCCATAGCGAAGATTCGCCAAGATGACAGAGTTGTTATTTCTCATGGCGACGAGGTGGTTGCAGATTACGCCCGTAGCGAGTTGCAACAGACTTGGGCGAAGACCAGTTATAAAATGCAAAGCATGCGCGACAGCGCCGCCTGCGCGGAGGAAGAGTTTTCCAACATAGTCGCAAATCGAACTGACGATCCTGGTCTCAACGCCAAGCTGACCTTTGACCCCAGCGAAATACCCACTGTGCTAACAGGCGCGCGTCCTAAAATTGCGGTTCTGCGCGAGCAGGGTGTCAATGGACAAATAGAAATGGCCGCTGCCTTTGATCGCGCAGGCTTCGACAGCGTCGACGTGCACATGTCAGACCTGATCAATGGACGTTTTTCTTTAGACGAATTCCAAACTTTAGTGACTTGTGGCGGTTTCTCTTACGGCGACGTTCTAGGCGGCGGCGGTGGCTGGGCTAAAAGTGCGTTGTTCAGCCCTCAGGTCAGAGAACAGTTCGCAAATTTCTTCACCAGCGACAAACTTACCCTAGGCGTTTGCAATGGTTGTCAGATGATGGCGCAAATGCAGGAACTTATTCCCGGTGCAGAAAACTGGCCGCGCTTTGTGCGCAACCGTAGTGAGCAATTTGAAGGCCGCACGGTAATGGTGAAAATTAATGACGTGCAAACGCCTTGGCTCAATGGGATGCAGGGCAGTGTAATGCCCGTGGCTGTGGCTCACGGGGAAGGGCGGGCAGAGTTTGCTCATGTTGAACATTTGGCGGCATTGCAAAGTAATAATCAGTTAGCTATGCAATATGTAGATTCGCGTCACCAAGTAGCCAGCCTATATCCAGATAATCCTAACGGTGCTATCGAGGGCCTAGCTGGGCTAACCGCTGCAGATGGCCGTGTACTGATTATGATGCCTCACCCAGAGCGCGTATTTAGGTCGGCGCAAAACGTTCACCGTGATGCCGCTTGGGGCGAAGATGGCCCGTGGATGCGCCTGTTTAGGAACGCGCTTAAGACGCTTTCTTAAAAAGAGTCTTTCCTGACCAGAATTTTGACTGATGTTTGGGCTTGCAGTATGAACCTGCTTATCAGCTACGCCGCCGAAACAAGATGTCTTCGTAGTGGGTCGGGTACCTATCGTTCTGGCGATCTGCGAAATAGTATTCCAAGGTCTTGTTAATCACCGGAAAAGCCAGTTCATCCCAGGGGATGTCCGCCTCGCTGAACAACGCGACTTCCAACGATTCGGTGCCACTACTGAACTCTAAATCTGCTAAGTCCGCGCGAAAAAACATATACACCTGAGAGATGTGCGGCAAACTGAATATCGTATAAAGCTGAGAGTTTTCTAGCCGCGCATTAGCCTCTTCCAAGGTCTCGCGAGCGGCGCCTACTTCCACGGTCTCACCGTTTTCAAGAAACCCTGCGGGCAGGGTCCAGTAACCTTTCCTTGGTTCAATGGCGCGCTTACACAAAAGTACCTGATCTTTCCAGATCGGCAGGGTGCCTGCGATAACCCGCGGGTTTACGTAGTGGATGGTTTTGCACACGGTGCAAACTGAGCGAGGGCGCGTATCGCCTTCGGGAATTATTTGTTCAGCGGCTTCGCCGCATAGGCTGCAAAATTTCATCGATCTATTATACCCATGCTCGGCTCATTCCGGCAGGTAATGGCGAAAACATTTCTTAACTCTTTGGCAAGGTTATTGATCTGCACGCACGCGAGCACGCCGGGATAAAACATCCACTTCAAATGGAGTATTGGCGTCACCTTCATTAACATGAGCGTTGTTTTTAATTTAGGGGTTCAAGGGTGTTATATCAATTAGGTGATCTTGAGGTGCGCGCCGAGGGTGAATATTGGGTAGCTGATAATGCTGTGGTGTTGGGTAATGTGTTGTTTAAGCAAGACGCCAGTGTTTGGTTTAACGCGGTTTTGCGCGGGGATAACGACCTCATCACTGTTGGCGAGGGCTCGAATATTCAGGACGGTTCTGTGCTGCATACAGACCCAGGGTATCCGCTGAATATTGGCGCTCATGTAACTATTGGCCATAAAGTCATGTTGCATGGCTGTGACATTGGCGAGGGTTCGCTAATCGGTATCAATGCGGTGGTGTTAAACGGCGCAAAGATTGGCAAAAACTGCATTATTGGCGCCAACGCGTTGATAACCGAGGGCAAAGAAATTCCTGATAACTCCATGGTTATGGGCTCTCCGGGCAAAGTTGTGAAAACCTTGACCGATGAACAAGCAGCTGGCATTCGAATGGGCGCGGCCCATTACGTCGAAAACGCGCGTCGCTTTCGCGAGACGCTAAAAGTCCAGCCTCAAGCGGTACCGAGTAGAGAAGCCCAATGACTGAACACTCAGAAGCAGTATCCATAGGCACGCCGTTATCCTCTTCAGCGACTAAGGTCATGATGCTGGGCAGCGGTGAGTTGGGTAAGGAAGTAGTGATTGAGCTCCAGCGATATGGTGTAGAAGTCATTGCAGTTGACCGTTATGCCAATGCACCAGCTATGCAGGTGGCGCACCGAAGTCATGTCATTGATATGCTCGATGGCAATGCTTTGCGCGGTGTTATTGAGTTAGAAAAACCAGATTTGGTCGTGCCTGAGATAGAAGCCATTGCCACGGCTACACTGGTTGAGCTAGAAGCCCAAGGGCTAAATGTTATTCCAACAGCCAAGGCGACTAAGTTGACTATGGACCGGGAGGGCATTCGTTGCCTTGCCGCCGAAGAGTTGGGCGTTAGGACTTCTCCGTATAAGTTTGCCGACAGCGAGGCTGATTATCTTCAGGCTGTTGCAGAGATTGGTTTCCCCTGTGTTGTTAAGCCTGTCATGTCCAGTTCTGGCAAGGGGCAAAGTACTTTACGCAGCCAAGACGATGTTCAAAGTGCCTGGACCTATGCCAAGGAAGGGGCGCGGGGCACGGGCGGTAAGGTCATTATTGAAGGGTTCGTTGATTTCGATTACGAGATAACCCTACTCACCGTTCGGCACAGAGATGGCACCAGTTTTTGTCAGCCAATTGGCCACCGCCAAGAGGGCGGGGACTACAAAGAGTCGTGGCAACCACAGCCCATGAGTTCTAAAGCGTTACTCGAGAGTCAAGAAATTGCACAGAAAGTCACAGGTGCTTTAGGCGGCTTGGGGCTGTTTGGTGTTGAATTCTTTGTCAAAGATGACTTGGTATATTTTTCTGAAGTCAGTCCCAGACCCCACGATACTGGTTTAGTCACGCTTATTAGTCAGGATTTGAGCGAGTTTGCGCTGCATGCCCGAGCCATATTAGGTCTGCCTATTCCAGCTATTAAGAACCATGGGGCAGCGGCCTCGGCAGTTATTATTGTAGAGGGCAGTTCAAGCGAGGTGTCTTTTGGCAATCTGCATCAGGCGTTGTCTCAAGAAGATACTCAGTTGCGCTTGTTTGGTAAGCCTGAGGTAGACGGCGAGCGGCGTATGGGTGTGGGCTTGGCGCTGGGTGAGAGCACTGACCAGGCGCGAGAAAAGGCTTTTGCGGTGGCTAGTGCTGTGGAGATCGCACTTTAGCTGTGCATTAGCCGCCCGTTAGATGCTTATATAAGGTTGCCCGTAGGGTTAGCCTTTGTGGGACGAAGTTGGCGAAAGGGGGTGGCTAGAGGCTTGCAAAATTTGTGATTCGATTTATAGTCTTCAGATGACAAACCACTTGCTAGACGCAATTATCAAAAAGTCTAACGCAAAAAGCCCGGGCGCTTCTGTGTCCTTTGTCGCTGCCCGCAATTTGCTGCTCGGCAACCTTCTTTCTAGCCTCCTCCTAAATGTTTTGGAACTGCTGCCGGTTACTCGGCAAAAATTCTAAACCCCAGGGCTTAAGTCCCACCCAAAAAAAATCTCATCAAATCCGACAGCGAGGCCGTTGTTGGGTAATATACTGAGACTTCTGCAGCGTAAGAGTTACTTGCCCGAGCTTATGGCCGGCAAAAGTGTAAAAGTCGAAAGAAAATGGAACGAGTTCTTAGGACAAAATCATGAGTCATCAACCTCAAAGCGGACGCGCCGTAGGCGTTATGCCATTTAGCAAATACTCAGCTTTTAAGCCGATCGATTTACCTGATCGTCAATGGCCGAGCAAAATCATTCAGCAAGCACCCCGTTGGTGCAGTGTGGATCTCAGAGACGGTAATCAAGCTTTAATAGATCCAATGAACGTAGATGAAAAGTTGCGCCTTTGGGACATGCTCTTAGAAATCGGCTTCGCGGAAATAGAAGTGGGCTTTCCCGCAGCTTCACAACCAGACTTTGACTTTATTCGCCGGATTATTGACGAAGACAGAATTCCAGAAGGTGTGAGTATTCAAATTCTTTGTCAGGCGCGTGAAGAATTAATTAAGAAGTCCGTTGAGGCGCTTGAGGGTGCGCCGAGTGTCATTTTCCACCTTTATAACTCCACATCAGAGTTACAGAGGCGAGTTGTCTTCGGCATGGATCGTCAGGGCATCATAGACCTTGCTGTGCAGGGTACTGAGATGGTTCGGGAAGGGTTGAAGGATTTTGACTCGAATGTGATATTCGAATATTCCCCAGAAAGTTTTACCGGTACTGAATTAGATTTTGCCTCCGACATTTGCACGGCAGTAGCCGATACTTGGGGCGCAACACCTGAAGAACCCATGATCATTAATCTGCCAAGTACGGTGGAGATGGCAACACCTAATATCTATGCGGATCAGATTGAGTGGTTTTGTCGTAACTTCCCACGTCGCGACAGTGTGGTCATCAGTTTGCATACCCACAATGACAGAGGCACTGGTATTGCCGCCACTGAACTTGGCCTTATGGCGGGTGCTGAGCGGGTGGAAGGTACGTTGTTTGGTAATGGTGAACGCACGGGTAACTGTGACCTGATTACCATGGCAATGAATATGTTCAGTCAAGGGGTAGACCCAACTCTAGATTTTAGTGCAATGCCAAAAATTCGCGAAACGGCAGAAGCCGTAAATAAGTTGGCTGTACCTGAAAGACACCCCTATGCCGGTGACTTGGTATTCACTGCGTTCTCCGGTTCCCACCAAGACGCTATTAAAAAAGGTATCTCTAAGGTTGACCGTAGCAGTTGGGAAGTGCCTTATTTGCCAATCGACCCAGAGGATGTGGGCAGTTCTTACAAAGAAACGGTTCGCGTTAACAGCCAATCTGGCAAGGGTGGCGTGGGTTTTTTGTTAGAAGAAGTGTACGGCGTTACACTGTCCAGAGAATTGCTGGTTGAGTTCAGTGGTGTTGTTCAAGGCATGACCGAGAATCTTGATCGAGAGATTAAGCCAGACGAAATTTATGAGTCGCTACTCTCTACTTACGTGGTGGACCAAGCTCCGTATAAGTTGATTGACTATGACTTGTTGCCGGGTCGAGATGATGACCAACGCTGTGTCGCGCGAATTGAAGTTTCTGACAGTATTGTAACTATTGATGGGCAAGGTTCAGGGCCCATCGAAGCGTTTGTAAACGCGATGGTGGAAACGCTGAACGAACCATTGGTTGTTGTCGGTTACCAAGAAACAGCCGTTGAAGGCGGTAGCGATGCGCAGGCAATTTGTGTGCTAGCAGTGGAAGATCCAGACGGTCAGGGTCGAAGTTATGGCATAGGTCTTAGTCGCAATACGGTTACTGCTGGCCTGAATGCAATAATTTCCGCAATAAATAGACGTTGGTCTAAGGACTAGGCTAGTCCAAGGTTTGGCCGCAAGCTGAGTATCAGACGGAGTCTTTATGGCTCCGTTTTTTTTGCTTCAGATTTGTGCTGCTGGGCATCTGCTTAACCATAAATGTAAGTAGTTCACGGATTAGGTTCGTTGTACCGGCATTTGACGGATTTTCAACGCCTTGATCATATTGTCCTTGATCTGCACGGTTTCAATTTGATACTCATTTACTTGTAAGCACAAATTTGCTTCCGGCAAAGTTTCTAAGTGTTCTAAAACAAAACCGTTGAGTGTCTTGGGGCCGTCTATCGGTAAATCCCAACGCAGTGCTCGGTTTATGTCGCGTAATACCGCCATTCCGTCAATCAGATAGCTGCCGTCGTCTTGTGGAGATATCTCGGGGTTGTGTGCGGCGAAGTCGCTGGTGAATTCCCCAACAATTTCTTCAAGTATATCTTCTAAGGTGACAATGCCCTGAATATCTCCGTATTCATCCACAACCAACGCAAACCTTTGTTTTTCTTTTTGAAAATTTAAAAGCTGAGTATGCAATGGCGTTGCTTCTGGAACGAAGTAGGGTTCCCTGGCTAGCTGCAAAAGGTCAGCTTTAGTGAACTCATCTACCTGAACCAAACGCGCCAGCCTTCGCAGGTGCAAAATGCCGAGGATATTACCGAAATTGTCTTTATAGATCGGCAACAAAGTATGTTGGCTGGCCGCCGCAATGGTGAGTATTTCGGCAATATCGTCGTCAATATCGATGGCGACAATTTCACTACGCGGCACCATAATGTCGTTAACGGTGACAGATTCAAGGTCAAGTATGCGGCCTAACATGGTTTGTCGCTCACCCACCGATTGGCCGCCTTCGCTGACCACAGTTTTTAACTCGTCCTTGGTTAATTGGTCGTCTTGGTCGTCCGCTTTGTTGAGAAAAGGGCGCACCAAAGCGTTGCTGAAAGCATTAACGAAAACGACAGCGGGGTGGAATAAGCGCTGCAAAGGTTCCAAGATATAGACAGCTTTAAATGCCCAACTTTCTGGTTTTTCTGCAGCCAAAGTCTTGGGCGCTACTTCTGCAAAGATCAGAAAAACGAGGGTTAAAACCCACGGCGCTAACAAAACACCTGTATCACCAAATAGGTTGAAGCCAATAATTGTTGCTACGGTTGCCGCGGAGAAATTGACGAGGTTGTTGCCGACTAGAATTACGCCAAGTAAGCGGTCTTGGCGGTCTAGCATGCGGCTGGCTTTTCTTGCGCCGCGATGCTTACTTTTAACCAAATGCTTAAGTCGATATTTATTCAGCGCCATCATGGCGGTTTCGGTGCCTGAAAAGTAGGCCGAAAGCATGATCAAAATACCGATACTGAAAAATAAGTAACCAATAGGGACGTTATTCATATCCATAGTTATAGTAGGTATTCCAAAACAAATTTACTACCGAAGTAGCCGAGTACAAGTAGGGCGAATGCGGCCAAATTCCAGCGCACAGCGGTAACGCCGCGCCAGCCGAATATGTGATGGCCGACTAGAAAGCCTGCATACACCAACCACGAAAGGCTGGTCAAAATAGTGTGGTGGGTGAGGCGCTGGTTGAACATGTCTTCAAGAAAAATCAGTCCAGTAACAATCGACAAACTCAATAGCGCGAGACCAATCCACAGCATTGACAGTAGTAAGTGCTCCATGGTCTCTAGCGCGGGTAGCAGCCCATAAAAACCTTTGCTTGGTTGCTTAAGGCGGCTTTCTTGCAGCGCCAATAATATTGACTGCAGCGCAGCGGTCATCAGCGCGGTGTAAGCAGATATGGAGATCAATATGTGAGCAACTTGAGCAGTGCTCAGCTCAAGGGGCGCGATATTTCCCGGGCCTATGAAGTTAAGGCACAGCAGGTTAAAAATGCTGATGGGGAAGAGCAAAAGGAATATGTTGTTTACCGGTAGTTTGGTACTGCTCACGGCGACCACTAACACCATGACGACAGCGACCAAATTGCTGACACCGATAAGGCTAAGAGAGAGGCCGTCTTCCCCAATCAGTGCATTGACGCAGGCAAAGCCGTGACACGCCAAGGCTGCCAAAGTGACCCAAGGCAGCACTGTGGTATTTCTGGATGCCGAGGCTACGGTGGTTGGGGCGTCCATGGGCTCCGCCAAACCTACTTGGTCCGAATCGGTGTTGGATTTTGCAGAGCGCCAGAGGGTGACGAATCCCATAGCGTAAAGAAAGATCGCGGTTAGTGAGGCGAATAAGGTCAGATCGTACATTTGCAAACCTGAGTGATCACGGTTTCAGTCGCGATGTTAATAGTGCTTTACGGTGGCTAATTGGAGGGGAAGTTTGGCATAACCCTTTGCTGTGGTGAAGGGCTAAGAGTGCTTTCGTCTTTTTAGGGAAATCCGCGTAGGGCGGTCTGCTTGGGAAGGCCCGCTTAGAAAGGTCGTATCAGAGAGATTCTCTTAGGGAGATTCTCGCAGTGAGCGCGGTGCAATGCAGAAAATAACTTTCAAAACTGCCCTAGACGGTTTTTGCGCCAGTTTTCACCGCACCCCTAATAAATACCTGCCCAAACAGTGCATGTTGTTAACGCCATCGCCGGCACATCGCGCTATAATATTCACCACGTTTTATTGGACCTATTGCAAAGTCATGTTTGAGAGCCTTTCTGATCGCCTTTCCCAAAGTCTTAAGCAGATTACGGGCAAGGCTCGCCTTACCGAAGATAATATTTCTGGCGCCCTTCGTGATGTACGCATGGCGCTTTTGGAAGCCGACGTAGCATTACCCGTTGTTAAAGATTTTATCGACCAAGTTAAGATCAAAGCGATTGGTTTAACGGTTGCCTCAGCACTAAACCCTGGCGAAGCCTTTATTAAGTTAGTCCATGCCGAGCTGGTCCAGGTTATGGGCGAGGCGAATGCCGCACTAAATCTGGCCACCACACCGCCAGCGGTTATCTTGATGGCTGGACTACAGGGTGCGGGTAAAACCACCACAGTGGCAAAATTGGCGCGTTTTTTACAAGAGCGCGAAAAGAAAAAAGTGGCCGTGGTCAGTGCCGACATCTATCGGCCTGCAGCGATCGCCCAGCTTGAAACTCTGGCAGGCGAGGTTGGCGCACAATTCATAACCTCAACAAACGAAGAAAAGCCTTTAGACATTGTTAATCGCGCCATTGTTGAAGCAAAAGCTCAGCTGGCTGATGTGTTGTTGGTGGATACCGCCGGACGTTTGGCGGTAGATGACGCCATGATGAATGAAATTCGCGCATTGCATGCGGCCATTAAGCCGATAGAGACTCTGTTTGTAGTAGACGCTATGACGGGTCAAGATGCTGCGAACACGGCCAAAGCGTTTAATGATGCACTGCCGTTAACCGGTGTTGTATTGGCCAAGACCGATGGTGATGCCAGAGGCGGGGCAGCGCTAAGCGTACGCGCCATTACCGGCAAGCCGATAAAGTTTATGGGTGTGGGTGAGAAAACCGATGCCTTAGAAGCCTTTTACCCTGACCGCCTAGCGTCTCGAATATTAGGTATGGGCGATGTCCTCACGCTGATTGAGGAAGCAGAACGCAAGGTAGATAAAGATAAAGCCCAGCGTTTCGCGAAAAAAATGCAGCAGGGCCAGAAGTTCGATCTAGAAGACTTCCGAGATCAATTAGATCAAATGGCGAATATGGGTGGCATCAGCAGCATGCTGGACAAAATGCCTGGTATGTCGCAACTGCCGGCTGCCGCGCAATCCCAAATCAACGATAATCAGTTTAAGCGCATGGGCGTCATCATTGACTCTATGACGCCAAAAGAAAAACGCTTTCCTGATGTCATCAACGGTTCGCGCAAACAGCGTATCGCCGCGGGTAGTGGCACGCAGATCGCTGATGTAAACAGATTGCTCAAACAGCACAAGCAAATGCAGAAGATGATGAAAAAAGTCTCACGCAAAGGTGGCATGCAAAAAATGATGCGCGGCATGCAAGGTATGCCCGGAATGCAGATGCCCGGTGGCATGCCGCCAGGTATGCGTCGCCGCTAAACTTTATGACAATACGACGGGTGCAATAGCGCCCATAAAAATTAACAAGAAAGAAACAAGACCCTTGCAAGGGGCGGCGGATGCTATAGAATATCGCGCCTTTCGCAAGCGACCTTTTTCACACAAGAGATAACTATGGTAACGATACGATTAGCCCGTCACGGCGCTAAGAAAAGCCCTTTCTACCACGTAACGGTAGCAGATAGATCTTCATCTAGAGACGGACGTTTCGTCGAACGCGTTGGTTTTTATAATCCTCTCGCAAAAGGCCAAGCAGAAGTTTTGCGCATTGATTTAGATCGGGTAGATTACTGGATTGGCGTAGGTGCTAAGCCTAGTGACCGTGTAGCTCAGTTGATTGGTCAAGCGCGCAAGCAGACGCCAGCAGAAGCTGTAGCGGCTGCAGAGTAGTGTTTGGAGGCACCTGTGCCTCCACTGAAGCCATAACCTGGTAGCCAACGCATGAGTTTAGACATTATTGTGGTGGGTAGGTTAGGGCGCTCTTTCGGCGTTAAGGGCTGGCAAGTGCTCCAGTCCTTCACCGACCCTCCAGAAAATATTCTTCAATATGCCCCTTGGTATCTGCAAAGAGCGCCTGACGGCCCATGGCAAGCCTTAGCTAAGCCAGCATGCCAACCCCATAAGAATGGTCACATCGTCCGTCTCGAGCATATTCAAAACCCCGAAGACGCCCACGCCTACAGTGGCGGCTTTATAGGCGTGCCTCGTGAAGCACTCAGCGCATCGGAAAACACAGATGACGCCGCTGATGTTGAATATTTCTGGCACGATTTGGTGGGTTGCGAGGTCCATAACTTAGATGGCGTGTGTTTGGGTAGGGTAGATCACCTCATTGAGACTGGCGCCCACGATGTGCTCATTGTCAAAAGCGAAGAAGGCAACCACCTCATTCCGTTCCATGAGCCTTATTTACAAAATGTTGATCTAACTGCCAAACGCATCGGCGTTGAGTGGCATTTGGATTGGTCCTAAGGCGAACCCCATGTGGCTTGGCGTCATTACACTCTTTCCTGAAATGTTCGACGCTGTGTCGAGTAATGGCGTTTTTGGCCGTGCGGTCGATAACGGCATTATTTCCTTAAATCGTTACAACCCTCGAGATTTTTCCACTGATAAGCATCGTACTGTCGATGATCGACCTTATGGTGGTGGCCCGGGCATGGTAATGATGGTCGAGCCGTTGCTCAAAGCGTTAGAGGCAGCAAAAAAAGATGCCCCTGAAAACGCTTTGGTGGTGCTTATGAGTCCTCAAGGCGAGGTTTTTAGTCAGGGTAAAGGCATTGATTGCGGGCAGTTAGAGGGGCTCATTTTGATCTGTGGTCGCTATGAAGGTATTGATGAACGGTTCATTCGCGGGCATGTTGATGTAGAGTGGTCAATTGGCGATTATGTGCTCAGTGGGGGTGAATTAGCTGCAATGGTGGTCACAGATGCTATCGCTAGGCACTTACCGGGCACTTTAGGCAATCAAATGTCAGTTATTGATGAATCACACCTTGATGGAACGCTCGATTACCCTCACTATACGCGCCCCGAGAAGTTGGGTTTGGATGTGGTGCCCGCAGAACTCCTAAGTGGAAACCACAAACAAATGTCTCGGTATAGACGCCGTGAGGCGCTTAAACGAACTTTGGATCGAAGACCAGATTTGCTTACCGGGCGAGTGTTCAGTCAAGAAGATCGAAAGTTACTGGAAGAATGTTTTGCTGGCTGCAATGCGGCCAAAGCAGTGGAGTAGATAAAGTGCGCAGAAATAAGATAATCGAAGAAATCGAAAACAGTCAGATGAATGAGATTCCTGAATTTAGCCCAGGTGACACAGTCAGTGTTCAGGTGTTGGTTAAAGAGGGTACTCGTGAGCGCTTGCAAGCCTATGAAGGCGTTGTAATCGGTATTAAAAAGCGCGGACTAAACTCTGCATTTGTCGTACGTAAGATCTCTCACGGCGTGGGTGTGGAAAGAACTTTCCAAACACACAGCCCGTTGATCAAAGGTATTGAAGTGAAGCGCCGTGGTGATGTTCGCCAAGCGAAACTCTACTACTTGCGTGAGCTGTCTGGTCGTTCTGCACGTATTAAAGAAAAAGTTAAGGCTAAGTAAAGGCTTTACTGCGAAGCCCCAGTGGTTGCTGGCTTACTAGCTAGGAACTCATTTGGGGTCTTTGCCTGCCTGTCTCTGCCTCCTATGGTAAGAACAGGCTTAAGAACAGGTAAAAGAATAGCTGAAAAGCTGCTGACAAGGCTGAATTACGCAAAGTTAGGCCTTCATGACACTGAGCGCTTCCTGCGCTATCCGCCCGCAACCACCCATTAGTTCTCCATATTTTTCCATTTCCCCAGTTTCCCAATTCCTCATGGCGTAATTTCGCTTTTTCTGCTGCTGGTTCGGCTAGGCTTAATCGTCTCTGCTAAATGGCCTCTGCTGGCGTTTCCTTTGATGTACCGTTAACGCAAATTCCGCTACCCTTTGGCTCGTTTAAAGGCGCTTGCGCCCAGATTGAACTAATCTATAGTCCACTGCCTTTTTAAGGATTGCTCTTGTCAAAACAGGGGTCGGGAAAAAATCAAACGGATATCAGCGGGTATTTAGACACGCTGTGGCTAGAGCGTGGCTTAAGTGAAAATACGCTTATGGCTTACCGCCGGGATTTGCAGATGACAGCCCAGTGGTTAGAAAAACGCAGCCAGGGCCAAATGGCATTGTTCCAAGCAGATAACGATGCGCTTATTGAGTTTATGGTGCAGCGGAAAAGTGCCGGTGTCAGCGACAAAAGCTCGGCGCGCTGGTTGAGTACACTGCGCGGTTTTTACCGCCATATGATTTTCAATCAGCGCCTTGTAGATGACCCAACGCAAAAGTTAGAACACCCCAAATTGGGCCGATCACTGCCCAGCTCTTTGTCTCCGGCCCAAGTGGAGGCGCTGTTAGCCGCTCCGGATGTGACCAATGCTGTTGGTTTGCGAGATCGGACAATGCTAGAGGTGTTATATGCCAGTGGTTTGCGTATTACTGAGCTCGTGACCCTCGAACTGGCTAACGTGAATCAGCGCCAAGGTGTCGTCAGAGTGATAGGTAAGGGCAATAAGGAGCGTCTGGTGCCTACTGGTGAAAATGCCCTAGATTGGCTCAGTCGATATTTGCGCGATGCCCGTTTAAGCCTGCTGCCAGCAGGGGGCAGTGTGCTGTTTCCAAGTCGATTAGGGCGGGTGATGACACGGCAAACGTTTTGGCATGCCATTAAAAAGTATGCCCTGCAGGCAGGTATCCAGAAAAACATCTCGCCTCATACATTACGCCATGCATTTGCCACACATCTTGTGGATAATGGCGCAGACTTGCGGGCAGTGCAGATGATGTTAGGTCATAGTGACCTCTCCACCACGCAAATTTATACCCATGTTGCCCAGCAAAGACTCAAAGCGTTGGTGCAAGAACATCACCCTCGAGGGTGATGTTGAGGCAGATGAATGACATTTGACCTGAGCCATATCAATTGGCGCCCGCTAGGGCCGTGCTGTTTTAGCTCAAATTATAGAGGAGTGAAGTTGTCATGTTTTTAAGAACACTCAATAGGCCTACTGGGCGCAAAATTCCTGTGCGGGCGTTGTCGGCATTGTTTTTTGGTGCACTGCTGCTGGTGCAGTCTAGTTTTGTTGCAGCCGAACAATTAGATCCCGCATTTGATCTGCCCAAGGGCAGCGAAGTAGCGGTTGCCCGTTTACTAGAACTACGCCCTGACATACCCATCATCGCGGTTTATCCCATTAGTGTAGAGGGTATGTTTGGTATTGACCTGCCCGGTGGCACAACGCTGTTTGCTACCCAAGACGGCAAGCACCTTTTCGCAGGCGAATTGTTCGCAATGGGCGAGGAGTTGGTCAGCCTTTCTGAGCAGCGCCGCAGTAGCGAGCGCGTTGAGTTAATGGCCCAAGTTGCAAGCAAAGATATGGTCATTTTCCCAGCCAAGGGCAAGACCTTAGATTACATCCATATTTTTACTGACGTGGATTGCGGTTATTGTAGAAAGCTGCATGCCGAGATCGCAGATTATTCTGAGCTGGGCATTGAAGTGCGCTATTTGGCCTACCCGCGCACGGGCCTAGATGGCGAGACCCATAAAAAAATGTCCAATGTATGGTGCTCTGCTGACCGCAAGCGGGCGTTAACCAAGGCTAAATTAGGTTTGGAAGTGGATGCTGACACATGTGTGGACCCAGTGGTGAAGCAGTTTCAGTTAGGGCGAATGATCGGCGTGAGCGGTACGCCGGCTATTGTTACATCTGACGGGCGTTTGCTGCCCGGTTATGTACCAGCCCCAGACTTGCTGGCACGGCTACAGCAGTAGTACTTGAACGGCACTTGAGAGTACTGCAGGGGTAGAACTGTAGTGGCGCGGTTATCGCTTGGTTATAGCGAAATAGCCGCAAAAACCTACAACAATAAATGTCTGCCAGCCCAGTGCGCGAGCGCAGATCCGATCACAAACTCCGGAAAAAATTAGTGAACAAACTTCGAATAGGTATTGCAGGACTTGGTACCGTAGCTCAGGGCGTACTACACCTTGTTAGATCCAATGGCAGTCTTATGACCAGTCGCACTGGTATTGAGCTTGTTGTGCAGCGTATTGCGAGTCGCAGCGCTAAGCCAGGTGTGGATTTACTTGGCGCGGTATTTAGCACGAATGTTCATGACCTCGTTGCTGACCCTGAAGTAGACGTGATTTTGGAATTGATTGGCGGAGAAGGGTTAGCCAAAGACCTGATTGAGAGTGCGCTTGCTGCAGGCAAGCAGGTAGTGACCGCCAATAAAGCCGTAATTGCCGCACATGGTGATCAATTGTTGGCAGGGGGCAATGTGCCTCTGCGTTTTGAGGCCGCTGTCGCTGGCGCTATTCCCATTATTCAGTCGTTGCAACACGGTCTGGCGGCTAATCGAATAGACGCCATCTACGGCATTATTAACGGCACCTGTAACTACATGCTCACCGTTATGGAAGAGGAAGGGCTTGGATTCGAAGAGGTGTTGGCTCAAGCTCAGGCGCTAGGTTACGCCGAAGCGGACCCTGCTTTTGATATAGAGGGTACTGATGCGGCTCATAAGCTGACCATTTTGGCGGCCCTAGGTTTTGGTACCTCATATGATTTTTCGGCCCTTTACGTCGAAGGTATTACACAAATCGCAGTCGAAGACATTCAATATGCGAAAGAACTCGGTTTTAAAATTAAGCACCTAGGCATTGCGGTGCATTCTGACGCTGGCTTAGAAACGCGTGTCCATCCTGCACTGGTGCCTGAGTCGGCTCTGTTAGCCAGTGTTAATGGTGTTATGAATGCGGTTCAGGTGGTCAGCGATGGCGCGGGTGAAACACTCTTTAGTGGTCCGGGTGCTGGGGGGGCGGCGACTGCCTCAGCGGTGTTGGCCGATGTCCTCTCACTTGGCTCAGCTATCGCGGGTCAGTCCGGCGCTGGAATTCAGCGCCAAAACCAAAACCAAGACCAAGACCAAAATCAAGACAAACCTAAAGCAGGCCCCGCACCGGCAATAGGTCGTGTAGCCATGGATGATATCGCCAGTGCCTGCTACCTACGTATCCCGACAGTTGATCGTCCCGGCGTTTTTGCTCAGGTTGCGAGTGCTTTGTCAGCCCATAGCATCAGTATTGAGGCGGTGATTCAAAAAGAACAACCTGCAAGCGATGCTTCAGTTTCCATCGTGATCATGACAAATAGGGTGGTTGAGTCGGTGGTCAATGCCGCGCTTGAAGAACTCTCGACACTAGGCACTGTAGTGGGCGAGATTACCCGTATACGAGTTGCGCCCACTCATTAAGCCCGAGGCCACTATGCAGATTTTGGTCAGAAAAGTGCCCCCGGCGGGGGTTGGTGTAGAGCATCCGTTGCTGGATAGAATCTATGCCGCGCGTGGTATCAGCAACGTTGCAGAAATGGATCGTAAGCTGAGTACGCTATTGTCACCTGCGCAACTACCAGATATTGGTAAGGCCGCAATGCGCCTTGCTGACGCGGTGCAAAAGCAAGAAAAAATACTCATCGTTGGCGATTTCGACGCAGACGGCGCCACATCAGTCGCTCTGTGTATGTTAGCGCTGAAGTCCTTTGGCGCCGAGCACGTCGACTTTTTAGTACCTAACCGTTTTGATTTTGGTTATGGCTTGTCCCCTGAAATTGTGCAATTGGCGCAAACCAAACACCCTGACTTGATCATGACAGTGGATAACGGCGTGGCCAGTATTGCTGGCGTCGCTGAGGCTAATGCTGCAAATATAGATGTGATCATTACAGACCACCACTTGCCTGGCGAGCAGCTGCCCGATGCCCTGGCTTTGGTGAACCCCAACCTCAATGATTCTGGTTTTCCGAGTAAATCCATGGCCGGAGTGGGGGTGGCTTACTACGTGTTGAGTTGGTTAAGACAGGAGTTACGCGCCCGGGATTGGTTCACGCAGACCCAGCGCGAGGAGCCGAATTTAGCCCAGTACCTAGATTTGGTGGCATTGGGCACAGTCGCGGACGTCGTGCCCCTAGACCGCAACAACAGGGTTCTAGTGCACAATGGTTTGCTGCGCATGCAGCGCGGTCTCACGCGTCCTGGCATAAAAGCATTAGCCCAGGTGGGTAAGCGCGATTTGACGAGCATCTCCGCCCAAGACCTTGGCTTTGCCATAGGCCCGCGCCTTAACGCCGCAGGGCGCTTGGAAGATATGAGTGTGGGTATCCGGTGTTTGATGACCCAAGATGAAGCTGAAGCTAAACAACTGGCAGGCAGCCTAGACGTTTTGAACCAAACTCGGCGACACCTACAGCAGGATATGGTGGCCGATGCGGAACTTATTGTTTCGCAGTTTAAGGTTGGCGAGCAGACAACCGGGTTGTCGGTTTATCACGAGAGTTTTCACCAGGGCGTGGTAGGCATTGTTGCAGGCAGGTTGCGGGAGAAATTTCATCGTCCCGCCATAGTTTTTGCAGATGCCGGTGGCGCATCGCCTGATGAGCTAAAAGGCTCTGCGCGAAGCATTGATGGGGTAAATATCCGCGACGTGTTAGACAGCATTGCCACGCGTTATCCTGGCTTACTGATCAAGTTTGGTGGCCACGCCATGGCCGCAGGTCTGAGTATTAAAAGAGTTCACCTACCGCGTTTTCACAAGGTTTTTGACAAAGCGGTAGCTCAAGTGGTCACCGAAGACATGCTCAGCGCCAGCCTGCTTACCGATGGTTCGCTGACGGGTGACGACCTCAATTTACAGACCGTTGAGCTTTTAGCTGGTGCGGGACCTTGGGGCAGCGGTTTTGCCGAACCGCTTTTTTCTGGCGAATTCGCACTGATTAGCCAGCGTGTAGTGGGAGACACCCATTTAAAGCTTGTGGTCAAACACGGCGAGCGAGTGATTGATTGCATCGCCTTTTCTCAACCCGTGCTCAGTGGCAGCCCAGCCAACGTGCTCATGGTTTATAAATTGGCAGTCAACGACTATGCCGGTTCGCGAACATTGCAGCTGATGGTGGAGTACATAGAGCCTTTGCCTTAGAATTACGTCGCCAAAATTTGCTTTAAATGGTTGCCGTTTGAAGTGCTTTTGCTTTGCTCCAAAAATTGCCGGTAAGTCACTCTAAATATGCCTGAAATCACATCCGTACGAGAACACATCAAAGATTTGCAAGAGCGCGACGCCGCACTTCGGGGGTATCTTTGACTTTGCTGAGAAGCAGGAACGTTTACAAGAGGTTGAGCTAGAGCTAGCCGACGGCGATGTGTGGAACAACCCCGAGCGCGCCCAGCAGTTAGGCCGCGAGCGGGCCGCCCTAGAGCAGATTGTAAGCTTGCTCAGTTCTTTGGGGTCATCCTTGTCTGAACTCCACGAGTTGGCTGAAATGGCCAGTGATGAAAATGATGAAGACGCGCTTAACGATGTCTCTAACGAACTCTCGGGGTTAGAGGGCAGTCTAGCGACGCTAGAGTTTCACCGTATGTTCCAAGGTGAAATGGACAGCGCCAACACGTATCTAGAAATTCAAGCAGGCTCAGGCGGTACAGAAGCCCAAGATTGGGCAGATATGTTGTTGCGTATGTATCTGCGCTGGGCTGAAAAGCGCGGCTTTGCCGTATCGGTAACAGAACTATCACCGGGGGATATTGCTGGTATCAAGAGTGCCACAATTTTTGTCAGTGGCGCTTATGGCTATGGTTGGCTGCGTACAGAAACCGGCGTTCACCGTTTAGTTAGAAAATCACCCTTCGACTCTGGTAGCCGCCGACACACCTCCTTTGCATCGGTCTTTGTCTCAGCAGAAATCGACGACGACATTGAAATTGATATAAATCCAGCAGATGTTCGGGTAGACACCTATCGCGCCAGTGGCGCAGGTGGGCAGCACGTTAACCGTACTGACTCTGCGGTACGTTTGACCCACTTGCCTACCAATACGGTCGTACAATGCCAGAGCGAGCGCTCGCAGCATCAAAACAAAGATAATGCTTATAAGCAGCTGCGGGCTAAACTCTACGAGTTAGAGTTGCAAGCGCGCCGCTCGGAGCAGCAGTTGATTGAAGATTCCAAAGCCGACATTGGCTGGGGTAGCCAGATAAGGTCTTATGTACTGGACCAATCCCGAGTGAAAGATTTGCGTACGAATATTGAGCGAACAGATCCCAATGCAGTATTAGACGGCGATCTGGATGGTTTTATTGAGGCCAGCCTTAAGGCCGGCCTTTAGAGCAATCAATTAATGCCATTCAATTAAGGCGAAGGCATTTTTCGCGTACCTGTAGGCAACTAGTAGATCAAGAGTAGAGACGGATAACAAAACTCGAGCGCCGAGTTACAAAATTACAAAACCAGTAGCCCATTAGGGTTATCAAAGTGAGTAGAAAAAATGAGCGAAGAACGAGATATTCTTGCCAGCCGCAAAGCCAAAATGGAAGGCTGGCGCGCAGATACCGGTATTTATCCCAATGACTTTCGTCGCCAAGATTTAGCCGCAGATTTACATCAGCAAGCTAAAGATTTTGATAAGCCTCAGCTGGTAGAGGAGGCGATAGAAACAGCCATAGCGGGTCGTATTATGCTGCGCCGAGTTATGGGCAAAGCCAGTTTTTTGACCATTCAAGACAGTTCGGGTCAGATGCAATGCTACTTGACCAAAAATGAACTGAGCGAAGAGGTTTACGAGGCGTTCAATAAGTATTGGGAAATGGGAGATATCGTGGGTATTCGCGGCGTGCTCATGCGCACCAATAAAGGTGAGCTTACCGTGCAAGCGAAGGAAATTGCTCTACTGAACAAGACCCAATTGCCGCTGCCCGAAAAGTTCCATGGTGTCACTGACCAAGAAATTCGTTATCGCCAACGGTACCTAGATCTCATTGTTAATGAAGACAGTCGCAGCGTATTCCGCACGCGCTCGTTAGTGATGCAAAAAATTCGCGAGTACTTCACCAAACTAGACTACTTAGAAGTAGAAACGCCAATGATGCACAGTATTCCCGGTGGTGCGACGGCGCGCCCATTTACTACCCATCATAATGCGTTAGACATGCCTCTGTATTTACGTGTTGCACCAGAGCTTTATCTAAAGAGACTTGTCGTGGGCGGTTTTGAGCGCGTATTTGAAATCAACAGAAACTTCCGCAATGAAGGGTTGTCTACGAGGCACAACCCTGAATTTACGATGCTAGAGTTTTATCAAGCCTACGCCGACTACGAAGATTTGATGACCCTCACAGATGATTTGTTAGCGAGCCTTGCGCGAGATGCTTTGGGTTCCACTGCCTTTAACTATCAAGGCATTGATCTAGATTTTGCAAACGCGCCACTGCGTATCAGCATGGCGGAGTCCCTCGCTCGATTCGGTAGCGTGCCTGAGGCATCTGTGGCCGATGTAGACCACTTGCGCGGTGTGCTAAAAGCAAAGGGTAGCACCGCGGAGGATCATTGGGGCTTGGGAAGGCTGCAAATGGAAGTCTTCGAAGCACAAGTAGAAGGTCGCCTTGAACAGCCCACCTATATCACTGAGTATCCAGCAGAAGTGTCGCCGCTCGCGCGTCGCAATGACAAAAACCCAGATATTACCGACCGTTTTGAACTTTTTATCGGCGGTCGGGAATACGCTAACGGGTTCTCAGAGTTGAATGATCCAGTGGATCAAGCCACCAGGTTCAGAGCTCAAGCAGACCTTAAATCTCAGGGCGACGATGAAGCGATGCATTTCGATCAAGATTACATAACTGCCCTAGAGTATGGTTTGCCGCCAACGGCGGGGGAGGGCGTTGGCATTGATCGCTTAGTGATGTTGCTGACCAATGCGCCTTCAATTCGTGATGTATTGTTGTTTCCACTGATGCGTCACCAGTAGGCTAGCTCAGGGAACGGCGCTCAAGGAGCAAGCTTATTCAGTGACAGGGGGGTTATAATGAATCAACGCGTTAACTTGGAAGCCTCTTGGCAAGCGCTGCTCAAAGATCAGTTTGAGCGCCCCTACATGCGAGCGCTGCGTGATTTTTTACTGGAAGAAAAGCGCCTAGGCAAACAGATATATCCCCCAGGCGAGCGGATATTCGCTGCCTTAGACGCGGTACCCGTGGATAGAGTCCGCGTGGTTATAATAGGTCAAGACCCTTATCACGGCCCCAATCAGGCCCATGGGCTGAGTTTTTCCGTGCCTAACGGTATACCTATACCTCCATCATTACGCAACATGCTCAAAGAAATCGATACCGACATTGGTCTACCAGAGCCGTTGCAGGCAAATTGTGGCGATCTTTCCGCATGGGCGGATCAAGGCGTATTGTTGCTTAACAGTGTGCTCACAGTTGAACAGGCTCAGGCGGCCTCGCACCAAGGTAGAGGGTGGGAGCAGTTCACTGACGTGCTTGTCAGTAGGTTAGCTGAACAGCGCCAGGGTTTGGTATTTTTGCTTTGGGGCGCTTACGCGCAAAAGAAGGGCAAACTCGTAGATGCTCAGCGCCATCACTTACTCTTGGCGCCGCATCCCTCTCCTTTATCCGCTCACCGCGGCTTTTTTGGCTGTAAACATTTTTCTCAAACTAACAAAATATTAGCCGCTCAAGGTTTGCCAATTATCGATTGGTCACAAGCCTAGTTGTCCGGCGAGTCTTCAAACAACAAATAAGTGAACTACCAATGACCGTAAATTCAGAAATCATCTCTAACTCAACAACGGCTCAAGTGAGCATAAGTGAGTTAAAAACTTCCGGCGCCCTGAGTATTGGCCATGCCCACCTAAACATGGTCGCTAGTTTGAATGCACTGACCTTGGATGCGGTCAGGGCGCTCACTGCCGCCGTTTTACACTGGTCTGCCCGAGAGGACATCGCTGGCGTTTTAATAACAGGAGAAGGCGAAAAAGCCTTTTGCGCAGGTGGCGATATACAGGCGCTGTATCAGGCGGCAGTTTCTAATCGTCAGGCAGGTGAGTTAGTTGATCTCTATCCTTTTGAATTTTTTGCTGAAGAATATCGCCTTGATTATCTGTTACACACGTTCAACAAGCCGGTTATCACTTTAGGCCACGGCATAGTTATGGGCGGCGGCTTTGGTCTCTTCGCTGCCTCTGGTTATCGCGTGTTAACTCAGCGCAGTAAGCTCGCTTTTCCAGAAATCACCATTGGTCTGTTTCCCGATGCGGGGGGCAGTTGGGTGCTGAAAAATCTACCACAACCAATTGCATTGTTCCTTGGCTTAACTGGGAGTCAGGTGAATGCAACGGATGCGTTAGCGCTGAATATTGGCACCCACATGATTGATCATGAGCAACGGCAAATGTTTGTTGATCGATTGGTGACTATGGCGTGGAGCGAGGATGACGCTGGCAATAGGGCATTGCTCGATGAATACCTGGTCAGCTGCAGCTACCAGGGCCAACGCCCAGACCCTGAATTGTCTGCGTTTGACGGGGCGTTGGTAGAAGTTGGTGGCCTGAGTGATTGCGTGGCTAGTATTGTCGCCATGCAGGGGAGGTCAGCCTGGATTGATCGCGGTATCGGCAATTTGCAGAAGGGTTGTCCGGTGACCGCTGGAATTATTTTCGAACAAATGCGCAGGGTGAAAACGATGACCTTGGCAGAAAGCTTTCGTATGGAATTGGCTGTGGCCACTCGTTGCCTGCAATGGCCAGATTTTGCGGAGGGCGTTCGCGCGCTGCTCATTGATAAAGATGGTGCGCCAAAGTGGACCGTGAACAGTGTCGATGATTTGTCTAAAGAATATATTGATGCGCACTTCGACGAGAATTTTGTCGGTCTTTGGCCAAATAATCCACTGCATGACCTTGGCTGATTAGGCCGCTTTTGAGTTCTCGGCGTGCAAACGCGTGCAAACGAAAAAGCGGTAAGATCAGGTTAGTTTGAGGCGTCCTCAGTCTTGCGGCTAACCCACAGGCCGTAGCCCGAAGTGGGTGCATGCTCTTTCTGTTCAGTTTCTTGCGCAGAGTGCTGTGCTGGTGATGGGCCAGGAGCGCTCACGTAAATGACATCGCCCTTAACGCCTTCTGGGCTCAGCCAAGTATCGCCCACAACTGGTGCGCTGCCTTGCCATTGAAATTGAGCCAATTGCTTTTTAACCGCACCTCTAAACTGGGCTCTCGCAACAATTTCTTGCCCCAGATAACAGCCCTTATCGAAATCTACAGCCCCGTGTAAGTGCAGATCCAGCATTTGCGGTAGAAATTTCTGGCTTAAGGTTTTGCTGATGAAAACCATACCTTGCTCCGCCATAATTGCGCCAAGTGTTGGCGAAATGTCTTCTTGGTCAAGCACTGAGGCTTGTTCGTTAGCAATCGCCCATCCGGGTAAGAGGTGTCTTTGCTCGTCCTCGCAGGCCTCAATATGTACCGGGGTGTCCGCTGAGTGAAATGTACATTTTGCAAACATGGCGTAGGGCTTGAGGAAATTCATAACGTCTTCGGCGAGGGTGTTGTGTACAACTAGGCCAACGCCTTCGGTTAGTTCTAATGCCCAACCGTTGGCTAAAACTCTGCCTTTAAGTGTGCACAGCGCCATAGGTGTTGGCTGTGTTTTATTGATCCTAGCGCTGTCGCAAGTCAAATAGCCTTGTAAAAACTCTTTGACGGCAAAGCCCTTGAGGGTGATCATTCTCGCTTCCAGCCAGTTCTCCACAGAGTAGTCCCTTTCTTACAAACCGTATGGTTTTAGACTGCCTTAAGGCGAGCTAAAAAAGCAATAACCTAGGCATCGTAGTTATGAGTGCAACAGATCTTAAACAAATTTACTGGCGTAGTCGCCGCGGCATGCTTGAAATCGAAGCAAAACTGGTGCCGTTCATTCGCGACCATTTTCAGGATTTAAGCAGCGAAGAGCAGAAAACTTATGAAGCGATGTTGGATCTAGAAGATTGGGAGATCTTTGATTGGTTACAAGGTCGAGAAGTACCCGAAGACCCAATGGTGCGAGCGCTTGTAGAGAAAATCATCGCCTGCAAGTCAACGCTCTAGTTCAAACTGCTGGGCGCGCGGCTGTTGGACGCTTGCCTCAGAAACAAATCTGTTTATTGATTCGTTCAGGTGCCATGCGTCGCGCATGTAATTTGCTTGGTTGTGGCCTATTTCTTTATGCCGGTATACAGCTTCTCGGCCTCGCCGGATTGGGACTGTTTGCAATGGCCTGTCATCGCTCTGTTGTACAGGCCTTGCTTGGCCAAACTTTGCTCGTGCACTTGCCTGGTACGTTCGACAACCCAACGCATTCACTACAACAAATCACGTTAGATGAAGCCGCGCAGGTGCAAAGCTGGCAGCTTAGTTGGGCTTTGTGTTTGTGCTTTAGCAAGTTGCCGCCTCAGTGGGTGTTTGCTGATGAGGTGGACGCCGGCACCTTCGCCGCATTGAAGCGGTTGGTGAAGGTGGTTCATGGTTAAAGCTAACTGTTTAGGCTAGCTAAACGGCTAGGCCAAGTTAACCGTTTAATTAGGCGCTACCCAATCTTGCAGCAATCTCTGTTGTATTTGGCGCGTAACGCTCGAATAACCAGCTGCTCGCAGGATGTTGCCGAACTGGGTGCTTGGTCATAGTGCTTGGTCAGAGTGCTTGGTCATGGTGCTGGAGAGAGTGGTCAGACAGGGCGCTCTCACAGAGCGCTCGAGAGTAGAAATGGTGTGGGGTTAACTGGGGTGACTAAACAGAAGTTTTAATCATATCTAGTTGGTCGGTGCTGCCGGGAAACAAGATGGTGTCTGTTGTGTTCACTGTCTGCTTGGGGTGGTCTAAATTATAGTTCAGGCCTCGGCTTTCTTTGCGTTTGAGCGCTGAGCGTACGATCAGATCTGCTACGTGCAATAGGTTGCGCAACTCAATAAGGTCGTTGGTTACTCTATAGTTCGCATAGTATTCGTGGATTTCTTGTTTTAATAATTCAATACGCCGCTGGGCTCGTTGTAAGCGCTTGTCTGTTCTAACAATGCCCACATAGTCCCACATGAACCGTCGCAACTCTTCCCAGTTGTGCGCAATGATGATGGACTCATCCGAGTCAGTGACTTGAGATTCGTCCCAGCGCGGGATGTAAGGCACTGTTTGAGGCCGGTCTAGCTGGGAAATAATCTTCTCAGCCGCGTTTTGACCATACACCAAGCATTCAAGCAGAGAGTTACTCGCCAGACGATTTGCCCCATGCAAGCCGGTGCAACTGACTTCGCCTATTGCGTAGAGGTTAGCCAAATCTGTGCGGCCATGTTCGTCGACTACCACGCCACCGCAGGTGTAATGGGCCGCAGGCACCACGGGAATGGGCTCTTTAGAAATATCTATGCCTAGCTCAGAGCACTTTTTTGCAATGTTCGGGAAGTGGTGCTGAATAAATTCATGAGAGCGGTGGCTAATGTCCAGATATACGCAGTCTGCGCCAATACGCTTCATTTCATGGTCAATGGCGCGAGCGACGATGTCTCTAGGTGCCAGTTCTGCGCGTTCATCAAATTTATGCATAAACCGTTCGCCGTTGGGCAGGCGCAGCACGCCGCCTTCGCCACGTACCGCTTCTGAGACTAAGAAAGATCCGGCGTGAGGGTGGTAAAGGCAAGTAGGGTGGAATTGGTTGAATTCCATATTGGCAACTCGACAGCCAGCGCGCCAAGCCATGGCAATGCCATCGCCGGTAGAGCCGTCCGGATTACTGGTATAGAGATAGACCTTACTGGCTCCGCCGGTCGCAAGAATGACAAAGCGAGATTGGAATACTTCAACACGCCCACTGCCAAGGTTAAGCACATAGGCTCCGGCACAGCGACTGGGGTTGCGGCCTAATTTGGACAAATTAATGAGGTCTATGGCCACTCGATCATTGAAAAGTTGGATGTTGGGGTGGTCAAGGGCGCGGTCGGTGAGCGTTTGGGTGATGGCTTTGCCCGTAGCATCAGCGACATGGAGGATGCGTCGGTGCGAGTGACCACCTTCACGGGTTAAATGCAGCGCGTTGTTTTCAACGTCAAAATCGACGCCCCACTCGGCTAATTGGTTAATCGCTCTGGGTGCGCCTTGCACTACATCGCGGACAATATTCGCATCACACAGTCCTGCACCGGCGTCCAATGTGTCCCGCACGTGTGCGTCAAAGCTGTCCTCAGGATCGGTCACCGACGCAACGCCGCCTTGTGCCCAATGAGAAGAGCCGCTGGCGATATCGCCCTTACACAGCACCGTGACTCTTGCGTGTTCGGCCAGGAGTAACGCTGTAGTAAGGCCCGCGGCACCACCGCCGATGACCAGTATGTCAGTATTGAATCTTTGCGACATGTTCTCTAATGCGTTGAATTGACCGGGGAGTATAGCGCTCTCCACGGCATTAAAATATCCGCATGGGCAGAGTTTACGGTGACGGAGTCGCTTTTGCTCGTGTGGGTAATCAAACTCGACGGTAGCTAGTGCCAAGGCACCTGAGGGTGATGAACTTGGGCCGTTGAGGCAGATATTTGTTCGACCCAAGCTTGCCTTTGGGTGGAAGAGAGTCTAAGCCCTTGCTACTTCGGGTTGATTTTGGGTTAATCCACACATGATCAAAAAACAAGTGCTAGTGGATAAACAGCAAGGCTCGATTCGGCTTTACGCCTCTGAAAATCCTTGTGCAAAGTGCCCCAGTGGCTGCACTTCCGCCGCGCCTGCGCCTGCTGGGCTGCAAACTATCGACTTTGCTTGGCCATCGGCCCATTTGAACGCGGTGGCGCTTTATCTATTCGGGCTGCCTTTACTTCTTGTTGTGACAGCAGTTTGGTTTATGGACAGCTATGCGGTGCAGTTAGCGACTACTTCGGAGATGTCTTTAGGGCGTTTCACGATGGCCAGCATCCCAGTGATCGTGTTGGCTGCGAGCATGGGAATGGTCTTGGGAGGGCGTTTAGCCCGCAAGAAAAGCCGTTCACTCATACAAACCTTGAAAGAAGCAATAGCCATACCCACTATTTCCACTAGCGAGCGCGCGTCTTCAGAAAAGTCGTTGTAGTCGCTAATTTCCCAAGGCTGCCAGGACTATGGATGCCCGGATCAGTTTCTGACTAATTTTGAGGAAAATTCCAAAATGCAGAACAGTACAATGTCACCTCTAGGCCAAAAACATTCAAAGCTCAAAGCTGTTAAAGCAGGGGTAGCTTTGATCTGTTTGGCGCTAGGTACCTTGGTCTCTAACGTGTCAGCGGCGCAGTTGCCTGACTTCACCTCACTGGTGAAAAATAACGAGGCTGCAGTGGTCAATATCAGTACCACCAGCGAACCCAAGCGTAGGCCCAGTAGCCCGGGCCGTCCTGGTGGCAATGATCGTCTCGAGGAGTTTTATAAGTTTTTCGGCCCACCAGGCGGCCCCAATGGTCCTAATAGTCCAAGAGGCGGCCCCCCCAGGAATCCTAATAGATCGTTGGGTAGTGGGTTCATTATTGCTGCAGACGGTTATGTGTTGACGAATAACCATGTGGTTGAGGATGCGGACGAGATCATTGTGCGCACCAGTGACCGACGTGAATATGAAGCAACATTAGTGGGAGCAGATCCTCGCTCGGACCTCGCTCTGCTCAAGATCGAATCAAAAGACGACTTCCCAATACTCAAAATGGGTAACTTCGACGACGTTGAAGTAGGCCAGTGGGTGTTGGCCATTGGTTCCCCCTTTGGCTTTGATTACTCCGTAACGGCTGGCATTGTCAGCGCCAAAGGACGCAGCCTGTCCAATCCTCGCATCGGTAATTATGTGCCCTTTATTCAGACTGATGTGGCCATAAACCCGGGTAATTCTGGCGGACCACTGTTTAATCTAAAGGGTGAGGTAGTGGGCATCAATTCGCAAATCTACTCTAACTCGGGCGGCTTTATGGGTGTCAGCTTCGCAATTCCAATCGACATAGCCATGGATGTGGTTGACCAACTCAAAGACAAAGGTCGGGTCTCCCGTGGGTGGCTGGGCGTTGAGATTCTTGAGTTAACCAAAGATTTAGCAGAAGGCTTTGGGTTAGATCGCCCCAAAGGTGCATTGGTCACCCGGGTGTTAAAAGACAGCCCAGCAGAGAAAGGCGGTTTGGAGGACGAAGACATTATTCTCGAGTTTAATGGCGATGAAATTGGGCGCGCCAGCGAATTGCCACAATTTGTTGGCCGTGCCCCAGTGGGTGAGGCGTCTGAGGTCGTTGTTATGCGCGACGGTAAGAAAGTTAAACTTGCCGTAACTATTGGCGAGTTGCCTGAGAATCCACAATTGCAGAGGCAGGGTCGTGGCTCTAGTACCCAAGAAGATGCGTTTGGGTTAACGGTAGGGGCTATTTCTCCCAAAGTAACTCGAGAGCTGGGCATAGATGCCGGGGTTGAGGTGTTTGCGGTAGCAGATATTGCTGAGTCGGCGGGGTTCGCCGTAGGCGACGTTATTCTGAGAATGCGCGGCCAGAAGATTGACGGCTTAGAGGGCTTTAAGGCGGTTGTGGCCTCCATTAAACCTGGGCAAGTTGTCCCCGTTAAAGTTCAGCGGCAGCAGCGCTCCCTATACCTTGCGTTGAAGGTGCCAACGGACAAGTAGGGTCTTTCAAGTTGTGGGTATTCATTCGTGCATAGACGCTCGTATGCGTCAGTTGGACAATTGCGAGGGCAGCCGAGGCTGCCTTGGTGATTCGACACCATTGGGACAGAGTGGAGGCAAAGCCGTTACAAAAGTGCGCGGTGGGCCCTAACAGCCAGGCTAATAGGCTCTCTGGTATGGCAGATCGCTCTATAAGCTCTTCTCTAATCCTTTCTCTATACTTTTCTCAAATTATTAAGCCAAGTTAAGGAGTCTTATGGTAGCTGCACTGATTTTATTGACACTTGTAAGCGCCGGCATCTGCCATTACTTGGCGAAAAAGAAGCGACGCAATAGGCCAATTTGGATCTTTTTAGGGGCATTAACGGGTCCATTTGCAGTGGTTATTCTCTTGCTTTTGAGCGCCAGAAGCTAAAACCCGTGGTTAACCAGAAAATCATCATATTAGTGGCCTAAAAGGCCCCAATACTTAAAGGTTCGCTTCATCGGCACTCGCCGATAGGCTAAACTGCAAGCCCCAAATAACAGTCAGATCCTAGTGCCAAATATTCAGCGTATCCGTAATTTTTCAATTATTGCCCATATCGACCACGGCAAGTCCACATTGGCGGACAGGTTCATCCAACGCTGTGGTGGTTTGAGTGCTCGAGAGATGGAAAATCAGGTATTAGATTCCATGGACCTGGAGCGTGAGCGGGGCATAACCATTAAAGCTCAGTGCGTGAATTTGCAATATACCCACTCCAATGGCGAGGTCTATCAGCTGAATTTCATTGATACGCCGGGCCATGTGGACTTCAGCTACGAGGTCTCAAGGTCTTTGGCGGCTTGTGAGGGCGCATTGCTGGTCGTAGATGCCGCCCAAGGTGTTGAAGCACAGTCGGTTGCCAACTGTTACACCGCCATTGAGCAGGGTCTAGAAGTACTTCCTGTCCTCAATAAAATTGATTTACCCCAAGCCGAGCCAGAACGTGTGGCCTCGGAAATTGAAGAAATTATTGGTCTAGATGTATCAGATATTATTGAGGTCAGTGCAAAAACGGGTGTCGGTGTAGATGAGTTACTAGATTTCTTGGTAGATAAAGTGCCGCCGCCAGAAGGCGATGAAAACGCTGAGCTACAGGCACTGATCATTGATTCTTGGTTTGATAACTATCTGGGCATTGTGTCCTTGGTGCGTGTTGTTCAAGGCACACTCAACAAGGGCGACAAGATTTATGTCAAATCCACTAAGAAAACCCACAGCGTTGACCAAATTGGTCGCTTTACGCCGAAACGCAACCCCGGTAAATCTTTGCATGCGGGAGAGGTGGGGTATGTAGTCGCGGGGATTAAAGAAATCACCGGTGCGCCAGTAGGCGACACGTTGGTTTCTGCGAAATCTCCAGACGTGCCTCAGTTACCCGGTTTTGCCAAAGTTAAACCCCAAGTTTACGCGGGCCTGTTTCCGGTCAATGGCGAGGATTTTGAGGCATTTCGAGACGCGTTAGAAAAATTAGTCTTAAACGATGCGTCGCTGTTTTACGAACCTGAGTCGTCGGATGCGCTAGGTTTTGGTTTCCGTTGTGGCTTCCTTGGTATGCTACATATGGAAATTGTTCAAGAGCGTTTAGAGCGTGAGTACAATTTAGATCTCATTACCTCAGCGCCAACGGTGGTCTATGAGGTGGAACTTAACGACGGCAGCGTCAAACAAATTGATAACCCATCTAGGCTACCTACCAACTTCAAGCAAATGCGTGAACCCATTGCAGAGGTGAACATACTTTTGCCCCAGGAATATGTGGGCAATGTAATGACTTTGTGTGTTGAACGTAGGGGCGTGCAGAAAAATATGAACTTTTCCCAAGGCCAAGTGTCTATGGAATGGGAGATGCCACTCAACGAAGTAGTTATGGACTTCTTTGATCGGCTGAAATCTGTAAGTCGTGGCTTTGCTTCACTGGACTATAATTTTATTCGCTTTGAAGAGGCTAACCTGGTCAAGCTAGAGATCCTGATTAACGGCGACAAGGTAGATGCATTGGCGAGCATCGTGCACCGCGACCAAGCCCAAGGCCGTGGCCGTGGGTTAGCGGAAAAAATGAAAGAGCTTATTCCTCGGCAAATGTTTGATGTTGCGCTACAAGCTGCAATTGGTGGGCAAATTGTTGCGCGTCAAACGGTTAAAGCTTTACGCAAGAATGTGACTGCCAAATGTTATGGCGGCGACATTACGCGAAAGAAAAAGCTGTTAGAAAAGCAGAAAGAGGGCAAGAAGCGGATGAAGCAGCTGGGTTCCGTGGAAATACCTCAAGAGGCGTTTTTAGCCGCGCTCAAGGTTGAGCGTTAGTAGTATGTGCAACGTCGCAAGTGTGCAGAGGCTTTTAGTGATCCGCGAAGAGGGTGCTTATTATGGATATTGATTTACCTTTTTATCTGTTTTGGGCGGTCGTTGTCTGTGGCCTTATTTGGCTCACTGATACGTTGTTTTTCAAAGCCGCGCGTATTGCCGCACACCCAGACGCAGACCCCGAAGAAAACGAACCGTTGCTTGTTGAATATGCGCGCTCGTTTTTCCCTGTGTTGTTGCTGGTTTTGATTTTGCGTGGCTTCATCGCTGAACCCTATCAAATTCCGTCAGAATCTATGGTGCCAACCTTGGAGGTGGGAGACTTCATTCTGGTGAATAAATACGCCTATGGCTTGCGCCTGCCGGTTTTTGGCACAAAAGTGGTCTCTGTAGGAGACCCACAACCAGGCGAGGTTATGGTCTTTGTTCCGCCTCACGATCCCCGTTATTTCATCAAGCGTGTCATAGGCATTCCCGGTGACCAAGTTCGTTATGCTAACAAGAAACTGACCATTAACGGTCGTCCATTACCCTATGAATTTGTTCGTGGTTTTGAAGATCGTCGGCTGGGTATTGGTGCGTCGGAATTTGTTGAAGAGATCGGCGGCATAAAGCACAGAATTCATAAAACTCGCGCGTTTGCTAGACCGCAGCAATGGACAGTTGGTCCCGGCGAGTATCTCATGATGGGCGATAATCGAGATCATTCCGCTGATTCCCGCACTTGGGGCATGGCGCGTGAAGAGAACATTGTAGGCAAGGCGGTCGCTATTTGGGCGCACAAGCCGCCCGGATTGAATTGGCCCACTTTTGCGCGTAATCGCTGGTTTGCAACTGCAGATGACGAATAGCGAAATGTTGTTTTTACTGCAATGGAAGAAAATAATTTGCGCAATTTTGTCCAAGCGGAGCGCGGCAAATGTCTGAACTAACATCCCGCGCTGCTGATGATTTGGAAGCGTTGCAGTCGAAGCTGGGCTACACGTTCACGCACATTGAACTGCTAAAATTGGCCCTTACCCATAAGAGTTTTTCTAAAACTAACAACGAGCGTTTAGAATTTGTTGGGGATGCGGTCCTAGGTTATTTGATAGGCAGTCGGCTCTTTGTACTCTACCCGCAGGTTCAGGAAGATGCGCTTTCATTGATGCGCGCTAAACTGGTGCGCGGCAAAATGCTGGCGGAAGTGGCCAGAAACTTAGGTCTCTCAGCCTATTTACGTCTGGGTTCTGGCGCGCTGAAAACCGGTGGGCGAGACCGTGCATCAATTCTTGCTGACGCGTTAGAAGCCGTAATGGGCGCGATACATGAAGATGGCGGCATTCAACCTTGTTCGGACTTGGTGGATCTTTTGTTCACCGACTTAATGCAGGGCTTGGAGGCCGAGGTTTTGAAAGACCCAAAGACTCGCCTGCAAGAATATCTGCAAGCCCAGGGGTTAGATTTACCTACGTATGAAGTGGTGGATATCTGCGGCGCAGATCATCAACGTCTGTTCACTGTGCGCTGTGATGTGCCTACTATGAATTTGCAGTGCACCTCGCAGGCCTCTTCTAGGCGAGCCGCGGAAAAGGCAGCTGCAAGTGACGTGTTAGCGTTAATCGCGGAAAAAATGCAGAGTTCGGGCGGTGTTGAGCCTGATACTGACCAATCAAACGATACTAATAAAAGTTCAAATTAGGGGACAATTTTTGTCTGAACAACAACAAAAATGTGGTTATGTAGCGCTAATAGGCCGGCCTAATGTGGGCAAGTCGACGCTGTTGAATCATGTCCTAGGGCAGAAGATCAGTATCACTTCACGTAAACCTCAGACCACTAGGCGTAACCTAATTGGTGTAGATACAGTAGATGCTAATCAGGCAATTTATGTAGACACCCCCGGCATTCATCAGCAAACCGAGCGCGAGCTGAATCGGTATATGGTGAGCAATGCAACATCCGCTTTGTCTGACGTCGACCTACTGGTGGTGCTCATCG